>Ga0307373_10005466_pt1 | contig 20774 bp, 19 predicted proteins | sample OX2MG_FD_202534 | JGI IMG/M metagenome (GOLD analysis project Ga0307373, IMG submission 202534) | Soil microbial communities from Risofladan, Vaasa, Finland - OX-2 | ecosystem: Environmental > Terrestrial > Soil > Coastal area > Acid sulfate soil | place: Finland: Risofladan, Vaasa | collected...
TCACCGCATCCGCGCGCGGCGCAAGCATCCGCGCCACGAGCTGCGACGCCTCGGATTGCGCGACGAACAGTCCCGCGCGGTAGGACTCGGAATCGAAGCGCGCGGCGCTGGCAAGAACGATCGTCTCGAGCGCGCGGCCGCCGCTGCCCATCTCGAAACCGTCGGCGGAGAGCCGCTCGATTATTTCCGCGCGCGAGCCGCGCGCCAGATTCAAGCGGATTACGTTGGGAGCGGCCTCATTGTCGGCGGCCATCAGGAGCTCGGCGTCTTCGGCGCCAAACCACTCTATGAACCGCTCCACGAGCCATCGCGGATGCGAACAGGCGATCGAAAGATACCGCGCCGGATCCAGAGCGCGCGCGGGCAGCGCGATCTTTTCGCGCGCGGCGCGGCGCATCACCGCGTTGACGAATCCCGCCGCAATTCTGCTCTCGGCGCTGCGCTTGGCGAGCTCGACCGCGGTCGAAACAACGGCGTGCAGCGGCATCCGATCGAGAAACCGGAGCTGCAACAGCCCCATCCGCATGATCTCGAGCGCCTCGGGCTGAATCGGCGCAAGATTGCGGCCCGTGATCTGCTCGAGTTCGTAATCGAGCCGCGCGCGCCACGCGAGCGTGCCGAGCACCAGGCGCGTGACGAGGCGGCGATCGGCGGGCTCGAGCGTGGCAATCCTGCCGCCCAAAAGCGCGTCGGCGTATCCGCCGCGGTGCTCGACTTCGAGCAGAATATCAAGTGCGATTCGCCGCGTGCGCAGACCCTCGTCGGTGGTTTTAGGCCCCGCAGCCGCCGCTGCGCGTGCGGGCGGCCGCCTGACGGGAGGGGTCATGTGCCGAGCCTCGCGCCCGGCGCGACTTTGCGTCCATTGAAAAAATCCGCCGCGCGCATCCGCTTGCGTCCGGGAGCCTGCACCTCGACCAGCACCAGTTTGCCGCGACCGCATTTGACCGTCGGCTCGGGTTTTACGGCGAGCAGAGTTCCCGGCGCTGGGGAAGGCTCGATGCTCGCAGGTTCGACAACGCGCGCCCGCCAGATGAGCATCGGCGCACCGCCGAGCGTCGTGCGCGCGACCGGCCACGGATCGAAGGCGCGCGTCATCCGCTCGATATGCGCGGCGGCGGCGCTCCAATCGATCGCCGCGTCCTCTTTGCGGATCGGTTTTGTGTAGGTCGCCAGCGACTCGTCCTGCGGGGTCTCAACCGCCGCGCCGCGCGCGTAGAGATCGAGCGCCGCGAGCAGCGCGTCGGCGCCCAGCCCGGCGAGCTTCTCCTTGAGCGAGGCTTGCGTGTCGTCGGGCGCAATTGGAATTGCACGGCGCAGAATCATCGGCCCGGCGTCCATCGCGGCCGTGACTCGCATGATCGTCACGCCGGTTTCGGCGTCGCCGGACAGAATCGCCGCCTCGATCGGCGCGGCGCCGCGAAAGCGCGGCAGCAGCGAGGCGTGAACGTTGATCGGCGCGATCCTCGCGGCGTCAAGAATCGGCTGCGGCAGAATTCTTCCATAGGCCGCGACGACCAGCAGATCGGGATCGTACGATTTGATCTCGGCCAGAAAGTCAGGGGTGCGAATCCTGACCGGCTTCAGCACCGGCAGATTGTGCCGCGCGGCGACCGCGCCAACCTCGCTCGGCAAGAGGGCCAGCCCGCGGCCGCGCGGCTCGTCGGGACGGGTCACGACGGCAACGACGGCGAAGCGCGGGTCGGCCGCCGCCGCCAGGCGGTCCAGAATGCGGGCCGCGAGCGCGGGCGTGCCCATGAAAATTATTTTCAGCGGCAATGCGATTTCAGATCCTGACCTTGGAGGGGCGTTCGTCGGCCTTGCCGTCCTTGATCAGCTTTTTGAGCTTGCGCCGATAGAGTTCGCGCTTGATCCGGCTGATTCGATCGATGAACAGCTTGCCGTCGAGGTGATCGATCTCGTGCTGCAGCGCGACGGCGAGAAGATCGTCGGCTTCGATTTCGATCTCTTTCTGCTCGGGCGTCCACGCGCGCACCAGCACCCGCGCCGCGCGCTCGACGTCGGCCGTGTAGTCGATCACGGACAGGCATCCCTCTTCCCAAATGACCGTGCCCTCGGCCTCGACGATGCGCGGGTTAATCAGCTTGAGCAGATTTTTGCCGGGCTCGTCGTGATCGGTATCGAGAACGACGATGCGCCTGGATTCGCCGACCTGCGGCGCCGCCAGGCCGACGCCGGGCGCGGCGTACATGGTCTGCGCCATGCTGTCGATGAGCGAGTTGATCGCGCCGTCGATATTCTCGATCGGTTCGGCGACCTGCTTGAGGGACTCATCGGGAAATTTCCGGATTCTTAAGAGCGCCATCTAAAACACGTCCAAGATCGAAAAATCTATCAAAGCGCCCGGCCGCTCGAAAGCCGCCTCAGCGCGCGGCGAGATCGTATTTGGCCAGGAACGATTCCATCGCGCGGGTACATTGCTCGGGCTGTTCGATTTGCAGGAAATGCGTGGTGCCGGCGATCGCTTCGTAGGGCAGCTTGTGTTCGGCGGCCAGCTCGCGTCCAATCAGCGCCGGCGGCATCGCGCCGACCAGATTCGGATCGCCGCAGATCAGTTTGACCGGCACCGGGATCGAACCCATCGCGTTCCACAGCGTCGGATCGGCATTGGTCGAAAACACATTCGCCTCGAGCTCGCGCGGACAGGCAAGAATCCAGTCGCCTGCGCGAGTGTCGTGGCGCAGGGTCGCGCGCGCCATAAGTTCGTAGGCCTCGGGACGCCAGAGCGGATTGTACTTGCGGAACTGCGCGGCGAGGACCGAGGGATCGGCGTAGCGCTCAGTGCGGCGGCGCGCACGCCCGGCCAGCGAAGTCTTATCATCCGCCTGGTTGCGGCGCAGGCGATGCCCTTGCGGCGGGAACACCGGGGGATCAAACAGCACCAGCGCGTCGAAGCGTTTGCCAAATCTCCGCGCGTGCATCGCGGCCGTAACGCCCGAGAGCGAGTGAAACACCCCCGCGGTCCGCTTGACGCCCAGCTCACGCCCAATTGCCGCGAATACGGTTTCCATGTCGGTCACGAAATGGGTCCATAGATGCGCTTCTTCGCGATGCAGCGGGTTGTGGCCGTGATTGCGGAAATCGAACAGCACGACTTCGTAGCGCGCGCAAAGCGGCCCCCAGAACGGCAGATAGCCGTCGATTGCGAGCCCGTTGCCGTGGCTCAAGACCAGTCGCGGCGCGGCGGCGACGCCATGCTGGCGCACGCGGATGATCGCGCCGTCTTCCATCCGCACGTCAAAGCTGTGCCGCGCGCGCGGCACGGCGGGATGATTTGATTCCATCGCAGGTTCCTGTGTGACGATCGTCTCGCGCCTATAGCATCCGCACCGGATCGATATCGATGATCAGATAGACGCGGTTTTCCTGGGCCAGCGGAGCAATCTCCGCACGCATCGCCGCCAGCGCGGCGCGCATCGGCCGTAACTCTTTGGATTTTAGCATCACCTGCCATCGGTAGCGCTGCTTGATTCGCTCGATCGGAGCCGGCGAGGGTCCGAGCACGCGCAGAATTTCCGGCGACGCAGCGGCGCGCGTGAGCGCTTCGGCGGCGGCCGCCGCGATTTTCGCGACGCGGCGCGCGTCTTCGCCCTCGAATCGGACCATCGCCAGACGTGCGAACGGCGGATAGCCAAGTTCGCGGCGCAGCTCGAGCTCGCGGCGCACGAAACGCGCGTAATCCTGGGCCTGCGCGGCGCGGATACTATAGTGATGCGGCGCGCGCGTCTGGATAATCACGCGGCCCGCACGTTCGCCGCGGCCCGCGCGGCCGGCCACCTGGGTCAGCACCTGGAAGGTGCGCTCGGCGGAGCGAAAGTCGGGCAGGTTGAGTCCCATGTCGGCCAGGACGACGGCGGCGAGCGTGACCCCCGGAAAATCAAAGCCCTTGGTGATCATCTGCGTGCCGACCAGGATATCTATTTCGCCGGCCCTGAGCCCGGCCAGGATCCGCGCGCGCGCCCCTCGCTTTCCGCTCGTATCGCTATCCATTCTGTCAATTCGCGCATCCGGGAAGAGCGCTTCCAGAGCGGACGTTAGCTGCTCGGTGCCGAAGCCCTGGCCCGCGAGTCCGAAGCCTTTGCACTCGGGACAAACCTCCGGCGCCGGGCTATGGCTGCCGCAGTAGTGACAGCGCAGCGAGCGGTCGCGCAGGTGAAACGTCATGCTGACGCTGCAGTTCGCGCAGGCGATCACGTTGCCGCACAGATTGCATTGCAGAAAATTGTGGAACCCGCGCCGATTGAGAAACACCATCGCCTGCCCGCCCGCCGCAAGGTTCGCGCGAATCGCGTCGATCAGAACCGGCGCTAGCGGAACCACCGGCGCGGCGGACGGCGCCGCGCCATTCGAACCCCTGGCGGCTTCGCCCGAGGCGCGCATATCGGGCATCGCGCGGCGCAGATCGACGACCTCGACTTCCGCCATCGCGCGATCATTCACGCGCCGCGCAAGGCGCAAGAGCCGGTAGCGTCCGCGGCGCGAATTTGCGAACGACTCGGCCGACGGAGTCGCCGAGCCCAGCACGACGGGGCATCGGCTGAAACCGCCGAGCGCGACTGCCAGATCGCGCGCGTGATAGCGAATCCCCTCTTCGTTTTTGTACGCGGCGTCGTGCTCTTCATCGACGATGATGAGTCCGGCGTCGCGGATCGGCGCGAAAATGACCGAGCGCGGACCGATCATGATCCGCGCCGCGCCGCCGATCGCGCTCATCCAGCTCGCCCATCGCTCACTCACGTTCTGCGCGCTATGCGCGACCGCGACCAGCGCGCCAAAGCGCGCCCGAAACGAGCGCACCACTTCGTCGGCCAGCGCGATCTCGGGCACCATCACGAGCACTTGCCGCCCCGCGGCGAGGGCGCGCGCGGCAAGCTGCAGGTAAACCTCGGTCTTGCCGCTGCCGGTCACGCCCCAGACGAGAAAGGTCTCGAAGCGGCGTTGCTCGACGGCGGGCGCGACGGCGTCGATCGCGATTTTCTGTTCGTCGCTCAATTTGAAGGCGGCGGAATGCGCGGGCGCCGGCGTGTCTTGCGCGATATTCGCAAGATCGACAAGCTTGCGCCGCGCGAGCGATTTCAGAATCGGCCGCGCGCCGCGAATCTGCTCCGCGACCTCCTCGAGCGCGAGACCGGCTTCGCCCGCCGCCGCGACCAGCGCGAAAACCTGGCGCTGTTTGGGCCCGCGCAGCGCCGACGCCTGCGCCTGCGATGAAGGCGCGATTCGCGCGTAGAGATCCTCGCGCTCGCGATGACGTCCGCGGGTCGCGTCGTGCCGCGCGACGATTCCCTCGCCTTGCAGCCGCGCGAGCGCGGCGCGAACCTCGCTCGGCGGACCGAGCTTTTCGAGCCGGCTCGCAGTGGCCGGGCGGCGCGAGATCAAATCGATAATTCTGCGCTCGACTTTGCTCAGCGCGGCGGCGCGCAACACGTCGGGTGCCTGGGCGAGGCGATATTCGAGGCGCGACTCGACGCGCGCGACCGAAGGAATCACGCTGCGGTAGGCGTCGCCTAGCGGCGCCATGTAATAGCTGGCGAGAAATTCGAGCAGCTTCAAGTGCGCCGCGTCGAACAACGGCTGCGGCTCCATCAGCTCCGCAATCGGCTTGAGCGGGCCCGCCTTGAGCGCGTCTCCGACCTCGAGCACTACCGCGGTAACCTTGCGCGAGCGCAACGGGACCAGCACGCGATGACCCGGTGCGACGCGGCCCGCAAGCGCGGACGGAATCTCATAGGTCAGTTGATCGACGCCATGCGCCGCGCCGACGATTACCACGTTCGCTTGCATCAGGAAGGTTGGCATCGCCCAAACGGCGCCGCCGAGTGCAATCTACTCCCGAATCGCGCGTGAGCAACCGCCGCCCTTGCGCCCGCGCAGCACCCCCTGCTTCCAAGCCAGCGCCCGGAATGGTTGAATCATGATGCCCCGGTGGAGCACCTATGCGGCCGGGATGGGAATGTAATCGATGCTCCGTTTTCTCACCGCCGGTGAATCGCACGGCCCCGAACTGGTGGCGATCGTCGAGGGCGTGCCCGCCGGCTTCGAAATCGACCTCGCGCGCATCAACCATCATCTCGCGCGCCGCCAGAAGGGCTACGGCCGCGGCGGCAGGATGCTGATCGAGAAGGACGAGGTTCGTCCCGTCTCCGGAATCCGGTTTGGGCGCACGATGGGCAGCCCGGTCACTTTCATCATCTTGAATCGCGATTTCAAAAACTGGGAGAAGCGGATGTCCGCCGACCCGGCCGACGCGGGCGAGGCCAAGGTGATTACCCGGCCGCGTCCGGGGCACGCCGATCTGGCGGGCGTGCTCAAGTACAATCTTGACGATATTCGCGACATCCTGGAGCGCGCATCGGCGCGCGAGACCACCGCGCGGGTCGCGATCGGCGGACTTGCGATGGAACTATTGCGGCCGTTCGGGATCGACGTGCTGGGCTACGTCGTGAGTATCGGCGCGACCGAGGCGAAAACTCCGCGCGATCTGAGTTGTTCCGACTTGCGGCGCATCACCGAGGAGTCGCAGGTCCGCGTCGCCGATCCTGCCGCCGAGCGCGCGATTATCGAGGAAATCGACGCGTGCAAGAAGACCGGCGATACTCTGGGCGGCGTGGTCGAGGTCGTCGCAACCGGGCTTCCCGTAGGTCTCGGCAGCCACGTGCAATGGGATCGCAAGCTCGACGGACGCCTTGCGCACGCGCTCTTAAGCCTGCAAGCAGCCAAGGGTGTCGAGTTTGGCGCGGGCTTTCAAGTCGGGCGGATCCGCGGCTCTGGCCTGCACGATGAGATCGGATACGACCCGGGCGCGCGGCGCTTCACCCGCGAATCAAACAACTCCGGCGGCACGGAAGGCGGCATGTCCACCGGAGAGCCGCTAACCGCTCGGGTCGCGTTCAAGCCGCTTTCGACCCTGATGCGTCCGCTCAAATCTGTCGATACGCGGACCAAGGCCGAAGCCGTCGGCACGATCGAGCGCTCCGATGTATGCGCAATTCCGGCGGCCGCGGTGATCGCGGAGGCGGTGGTCGCCTTCGAGCTGGCGGCCGCGTTCCTCGAGAAATTCGGCGGCGACTCGCTCGCCGAGATTACACGCAACTGGCAGAGCTACCTCGAGCAGGTACGCAGCTACTGAAACGCGCCGACGCGCCGCGATGACGAACAGCGCGATGACAGACAGGGCGACGCCCAAACTGATCCTGACCGGATTCATGGCGACCGGAAAAAGCGTGATCGGACCGCTCGTCGCGCACCGGCTCGGATGGCCGTTTGCCGATATCGACGCCGCGGTCGCGGCGCGCGCGGGCAAGCCGGTCGCCGCGATTTTCGCCGACGACGGCGAGGCGCGGATGCGCGCACTCGAGCGCGAGGCGATTGCCGCTGTCGCGCGCGACCGCCGGCGATGCGCGCAATGCGGCAGGCGCCGCCCCGCCGTCATCGCGACCGGCGGCGGCGCGATCGTTGATGAGGCGAACTTCGCCGAGCTGCACGCGGCGGGAGTCGTGATCTGCCTGAGCGCGCGGCCCGATGTGATCGCGCGGCGGGTCGGCCGCTCCGCGGCGCGGCGGCCCAAGCTCGTCGAAGGCGGCAAGCCGCTGCTCGAACGTATCAACGAATTGATGGCGGAGCGGGCGCGCGCATACGCGCGCGCCGACGCGACCATCGACACCTCTGACCTCGCGATCGATACCGTCGTCGAACGGGTGATCGATGCGTACGTGGCGCACGGGAAACTGCGATGCAATCCTTCCGCGTAGAGCTGGGTCCGAGCGCACACGAAGTCCACGTCGGCGCGGGGCTGCTCGACCAGCTCGGCGCGTTCGCGCTTCGCGCGGGACTCGCGCCCGGCCGCGCGGCGCTGGTCACCGACTCGAACGTCGCCCGGCATTACGCGCGCCGCGCGAGCGATTCGCTGACCGGCGCGGGCTTCGCGCCCGAGGTGATCGAGATCGCGGCGGGCGAGGCGAGCAAATCGCTGGCGACGCTTGCGGACCTTTATGACCGGATGACGGCGGCGGAAATCGATCGCGCGGGGGCGGTGTTCGCGCTCGGCGGCGGAGTGGTTGGCGACCTGGCGGGCTATGCCGCCGCGACGTACCTGCGCGGAATCGCGGTCGTGCAGGTGCCGACAACGGTCGTCGCCCAGGTCGATTCAGCGCTGGGCGGAAAAACCGGCGTCAATCATCCGCGCGCAAAAAATCTGATCGGCGCGTTCCATCAGCCACGCGCGATCGTAGCCGACGTCGCCACGCTCGCCACTCTGCCCGAGCGCGAATACCGCGAGGGTTTTGCCGAAGTTATAAAATACGGCGCGATCATGGACGCCGCGATGGTGTCCGACCTTGAACACGACCTCGCACTTATTGCGGCGCGCGACCCCGCGATTCTCGAAGCCGTGGTCGCCCGCTCGCTTAGGCACAAGGCCGCAATCGTCGCCGCGGACGAACGCGAAACCGGGATGCGCAAGATCCTGAATTTCGGCCATACCCTCGGCCACGCTCTGGAAGCCAGCGCCGGATACGGACGCTATCTGCATGGCGAGGCGGTGGCGATCGGGATGGCCGCCGCGGCCGCGCTCTCGGAAAAACACGGCGGACTCGGCGCCGACGAAGCCGCGCGCCTGGTGCGTCTGCTCGCGCGGGCCGGGCTGCCGACCGCGATGCCGCCGGACGCGCGGCACGACGCGGGGTTCGAGAGCGCGTTGCGGCTGGACAAGAAGCGCGCGGACGGCGAGATCGAATTCGTGCTGCTCGACCGGCTCGGCCACGCATTCACGCGCAGGCTCGGCTTGAGCGAGATTCTCGCAGTCCTCGCATAAGCGGCGTAAGCGAGTTTATCCACACTCGGGCGTCGCGATTCGCGCGCAGTTGTGGATAGGCGATCCTCTCGGCGCTTGCCATCAGCTAGCGAAATGTATGAATATCCTACTGGCGGTGATCGTCAGATAAACGAGTTGTAGCGCGTATTGCGCCGTTGGCGCGCATTGCTTGTCTATGGATGGCAGTTTCCGGTGGCACTCAGGCGAGCATCAAGTCTTTACCGGCGGGGTCGGATAGTGGATTAATGATCTTGTCAGGACTGGTGTTTTTGCCGATACCCAGCTATTGCCCTGATGGGATTGCTGACCGGCACAAGGCCTGAAAGGCGCTGTAGTTAACCGGCTACTTCCGTCTGGACAGCAAGGAACAAATCAAACGGCGCCGAGGTGAGTCATGGAACGAATTGAAGTAATGCGGAGCAGGGTGCTCACCGTGCAAGAAGTTTCGAGCTACCTGCGCGTGCATCCGTCAACTATCTACCGGATGCTCAAGAAGAACCAGCTCCCCGCCTTTCGGGTGGGAAGCGACTGGCGCTTCACGGTCGAGGCGATCGACCAGTGGCGCGAGAAAGCCGAGTCCGGCGCGGTTGGCGAGCCGGCCGCATCGGCGATGTTCGAAGCGCGCAAGTAGCGCGCGGCGTATCGAAGAGCAAGAGCCCCGCGTCGCTGCTCAACTGAAGTAGCGGCGCGGGTTCTCCACCAGCATCGCGCGAACCTTGTCCTCACCGACTCCAGCCTTCCTGAGCGCCGGCACGATATTCTTGAGCACGTGAGTTGGCTTCCAGTTCTCGATCAGCTTCGCCGTCTCCGGCGTCAGATCGAGCCCGCGGCCCAGCCAGCACGCCACGCTATCGTGCGAGAGCACGAGCTGTTTTTCGTAGCCGACCCCGAGCAGCCCGATCAGCGCGGCGAGCCTGAGCTTGTCGGGATGCAGAAAATCCAGGCCAAAACGGTCGAAACCGAGGATACATCCCCGATCGAGCATCGCGGCATGGTAACCCAAGTCGGCCGAGCCGCAGCTATGTCCGATAACGACATGGCCGAGATCGACGCCCTCTGAGGCGAAAATTTCGAGCTGCTCGCGCCCCATCGTGCCATCTTCGGTATGCGTCGTGATGGGAGCGCCGGTGCGCAGATGCGCCCGGCCCGCGGCGCGCAGGCAGTTCTCTTCGTAAGGAGTGACCTGGCCCTTGCCGGTGGCGCACTTGATAATTCCCGCCTTGATTCCGGTGCCGGCGATTCCCCGGGTGATCTCCTGCACGTAAACTTCCGTGATTTGATCGACGCTGCGCTGCTTGAAGTACGGCGTGTTGCCGAGATCTTCCTTGTACAGGCCGGTGGCGCAAATGATGTTGATGCCCGAGGCGGAAGCGACTTCGGCCATAAAGTTCACGTCGCGGCCGATATCCATCGCGCACGGATCGACAAAGGTAGAAAGCCCGAGGTCTTTCAACTCCTTCAGTCGCTCGACGCAGGTCTTAAGCGCCGCCTTGCGCTCGAACTTTGGCGCGGCGCAATCGAGCTCCCATCCCGCCCATCCGATCATCAGATGCTCATGCATCAGCGTGGTCCCGAGCTGCTCGGCGGTCGCGGTCCCGGTGACGGTATTGATCGTCTTCATTGGCGGTGCTCCTTGCGCCGGCCGCAAAGGCCACGGCGCGGATCTCCGGGCAACGTTAAACCGGCGCGCGGCGAATCGTCAAATCGGCGCGCTGGTCAGTCGGCGGAATTTTCGGCGGGATTTCGAGCCGGTCCTGGCGCCGGATTTTCCGGAGTGGATGCGGCCGAGTCCACGGAAGAGCTCTTGAGAGACGCCAGGATGACGAGTGTAACGCCGACCGTGATCGCGCTGTCGGCGATATTGAACACCGGATAATTCAGGTCGTAGTAATGCACGCGGATAAAGTCGATCACCTGCCCGCGCATCGCGCGATCGATCAGGTTGCCGGCCGCGCCGGCCAGGATCAGCGCGTAGGCGATCGAGTTGATATCGATCTCGCGGCTGCGCGCAATCAGCACCAGCAGCACGGCGATCGCCGTGAGCGACAGCCCCAGCAGCATCGCGCCCCGAATCCACGGCGCCATCGCGATAAACATGCTGAACGCGGCGCCCGGATTGCGCGTGTAGGTGATATCGAACCAGTTCGCGATAACCGGAATCGTCTCGTAAATCGCCATGTGCGCGGCGACGTAGCTCTTGCTCATCTGGTCGATGATCAGAACCGGGATCGTCACCAGTCCGATCAGAATCGCGATTACGCGCACACGCGAGCGCGCATCGATCGCCCCGGTCCGGGCGGACTGTGTGGCGGCGGAAGCTTCGTTCACCGGATCAGGCCCTGACCACGGCGCGGCATCGCGGGCACAACTCGGGGTCGCCGCCATCGTCGAAATAGCACCAGCATCGATTGCACTTCACGCCCGGCGCGCGGCGTCCTGTAATCGCCGCCGCCGGCGAGACGCGCGCAAAGGAGCCATCGCTCGCGAAGACTTCGTCGCGGCCCGCCGCTTCGATTTTAAGCTCGGCGGCTTGCTCGGGCGCAAGCGGCGCGACGTCCGAGACAATGAATAAATCCTTCAGTGCAGCCGCGTCAGCCCCGACGTCGGAAAAAATCCGCACTGCGGCCTCGAGCGGCGCACCGATCGTGCCCGCCTTGCGCATCGCTTCGAGCAGCTTGAGCGCGTCGTCGCGGACCGCGAGCAGCCGCTCCCACTTCTCCCCGAGCGCCGCGTCGGCCCATTCGGGGTAAGCGGGCTGAAGCTCGAGCAGATGCACGCTCGCCGAGGTTTTGCCGGGAACGTATGAATAAATTTCGTCGGCGGTGAAGGGAATCAGCGGCGCGAGCATCCGCACGGTCGCGTCGAGGATTTGATAAAGCGCTGTCTGCGCCGAGCGCCGGCTCGCCGAAGTCTTGCCGTCGCAATAGAGCCGGTCGCGCGCGACGTCGATATACAGCGAGCTCAGGTCGACCACGATAAAATTCGACAGTGCCGAGTACGCGGCTTGATAAGCGAAATTCTCGAACGCGCGGCGGACCTCGGTCTTGAGCCGCTCCAGACGCGCGAGGATAAACCGGTCGAACTCGAGCATCGCCGGATACGCGACCGCGTCGCGCGCCGGATCGAAGTCGGACAAGTTGCCGAGCATATACCGGCAGGTGTTGCGAATCTTGCGGTACGATTCCGACACCGCCGCGAAGATCGTCGGGCCGAGCGAAATCTCGCTCGTGTAGTCGAGCGACGCATAGACCAGCCGGATCACGTCTGCGCCCAGGCGGTTTGCGACCTCGTGCGCGTCCTCGGTGTTGCCGAGCGATTTCGACATCTTGCGTCCCTGTCGATCCACCGTAAGGCCGTGGCTGATAACGCTGCGAAACGGAGCCGCGCCGCGCTGCGCGACCGCGCAGGTGAGCGACGAGCTGAACCATCCGCGCGCCTGCTCGACCGCCTCAAGGTATGCGTCAGCGGGCCACGAAAGCTCGGGCCGGATCGCAAGCACGGCGGCCTGCGAGCATCCCGAATCGAACCACACATCCAGAACGTCTTCCTCTTTGATGAACGCGGCGCCGGAGCATTTCGGGCAGGTCAGTCCCGCGGGAGTGAAGTCGCCAACCGGCCGCTCGAACCACGCGTCGGAGCTTTCTTTGGCGAAAATCGCTTCGGCAATTTTCATCACGCGCGAGTCGAGGATCACATTGCCGCATCCGGAGCATCTCAGCGCCGGAATTGGCACGCCCCACGCGCGCTGGCGCGACAGGTTCCAGTCCGGACGCGTCTCGGTCATGTTGCGGATTCGATCGCGCGACCATCCGGGAACCCACCGGGCGCCATCGATCGCGCCGATAACTTTTTCGCGCAAACCCTCGTGATCGATCCGCATGAACCACTGCTCGGTCGCGCGGAAGATGAGCGGCTTGTGGCATCGCCAGCAATGCGGATAGCTGTGCGAAATTGTATGCATCGCCAGCAGCGCGCCGGTCTCCCGCAGCCGCGCCACGATTGAATCGTTGGCCTCAAACACGTTGCGGCCGGCCCACTGGCCGCCCTCGGCGGTAAAAACTCCCGCGCTGTCAACGGGGGTGTACGGCGCGAGCCCGTACCTGGCTCCCACCACGAAATCTTCGTAGCCGTGGCCGGGTGCGGTATGCACCAGGCCCGTGCCGGTCTCGGCGGTGACGTGCTCGGCGTACATCAGCTTCACGTCGCGATCGAGAAACGGATGGCGGAAAATATCTTTGCCGTCGAGCGTGCGGATTGCGCCTCGGTCAAGCGCGATAGTCTTTTCGGCCACGAGTCCGCCGTCTTTCGAGATTGCCTCCGTAACCGCCTCGGCCAGGCGCGCGGCCACGATAAAATATCGCGCGCCAACCTTCAGCGCGACGTAGTCAAAAGTCTCGTTCAGCGAGATTCCTAGATTGGCGGGCAGCGTCCACGGCGTCGTCGTCCAGATTACCGCGAATAGATTTCCCGCATGATGCGCCGCCGCAAGCTCCGCACGGTCCGCCTTGTCCGCGGCGAGCGCGCCGGCGTCCCCGGCGTTGCGACCCAGCGCGAAGGCAACGTAGATCGCGGGCGACTTGTGATCGCCGTATTCAACTTCGGCTTCGGCCAACCCGGTGCGGCAATCGAAGCACCAGTGAACCGGACGCAGGCCGCGATAGACAAAGCCACGCTCGACCAGATCGCGCAGCACGCCGATTTCGGCGGCGTCGTACTCGGGCGCCATCGTGAGATACGGATTGAACCAGTCGCCGATACATCCGAGGCGCCGGTAATCGCCACGCTGCAAGTCGATCCATTTCTCCGCTTCGGCGCGGCATCGTTTGCGCAGCTCGAGCTTGGACATCGTGCGCGCCTTCGCGCCCAGCTCGCGCGAGACCTTGTGCTCGATCGGCATCCCGTGGCAGTCCCATCCGGGCACGAACGGCGTCCGATTCCCCAACATCGAGCGCGAGCGCACGACAAAGTCCTTGAGGATCTTGTTCAGCGCGGTGCCCAGATGCGCCCGCCCATTGGCGTACGGCGGACCGTCGTGAAGGATCCACGCGGGGCGATCTTTGCGCGTCTCGAGCATCCGCGCATAAAGATCCATCTCATCCCAGCGCTTGAGAATCTCCGGCTCGCGCTTGGCGAGGTTCGCCTTCATGGGAAAATCAGTCTTGGGAAGCGCAAGGGTGGATTTGTAGTCGGTCTCTGCCACGGATTTTGGTGCGAGCGCGCAAGCCGCGCCCGATCTGATCTCCTAGCGATTTCTGCCGCGATATCCGCGACGATAGGTCGTTCGCTTAAGATTATCTGACCCGCCCAACACGCGCGAGAGCGCGATGACGGGTCAGTCTGATGAATCGCCGGGTCATCTTCAGACCGTCATTCGCATTCCACCGCCGCCGTGCCTTCGATGATATGTCATTAGAAGACGCGCGGGCTCGAAATGCGGATGGCCTGTGACCTCTGGCGCGCGCGGCCGGGCGGATGAAATCCGCGTGCGTTCATTCACGGCGGCATGACGCCGGATTTCGCACAGTCCGCGGTGCTCCGATGCGCCGGTCCTGGACGCGCATCGGCGAACCACCGGATTGCGGCACAACCGGCAATACGGTATTACTAATCGAAGAGTAATACCACAAGGCAGGGTAAGGACATATGCTACCTCCGAAGCATCGCGCCACCCGTCCCATCGCCAGCAGTCGGCTGACCAGTAAAAGCCAAGCCACCGTTCCGGCTGCAGTGCGCAAGAAGCTGAATCTCGGGCCGGGGGATACGTTGATATTTGAGGAATCGGACGCCGGTACTGTCCGCATCCGCAAGGCCGAGAATCTCGATCTGGAGTTTCTTTCCGCGCTGGAGGGAACGCTGTCCGAGTGGAATTCGAAGAACGACGACCGGGCTTACGGTGATCTGTAAGCCTTACGACGTGGTGGTGGTGCCGTTTCCCTTCACCGACCGCCGTGCGAGCAAGCGGCGGCCGGCGCTGGCACTTTCCTGTGAGGCGTTCAGCGCCGACAGCGCTCACACGATCCTGGCGATGATCACCAGTGCCGCGAATCCTCCGTGGCCGAGGGACGTGCCGATCGATTCCGCAGTTGCGGGGCTACGCGCTCCGTCAAAGGTTCGAATGAAGCTCTTCACGCTGGATAACCGACTCATCCTGCGCAGGGTGGGTACGTTATCGGAGCCCGACCGGCGCGCGCTGGCGACAGTCGTGCAAAGCTTGTTCAAGACCTAACGTGCAGGCGGCGCTATGGCTGATCAACCCGAGTTTCTTTACCGGTATCGGTCTCTAACGGGTCACTCCCGCGAAGCTGTAGAGCGCATTTTGGCGCATGGGCAGATTCGTTTTTCCTCGCCGGCCCGATACCCCGGGGCTCGAGTGACCAGCTTAAGTTTCCGTCTCGCGCCCGTTTGAATAACTCGGCCGGGCTTCGTATCATCACCCATTCAGGAGAATCGCGCCGATGTCGCTTAGAAAAGTTACCTACTTCGATAAACCCGGTGCCGCCGAGGTTCCCGTCGATGAAGACGGGCAGGCCAAACCCTGCGTCCTCGGCGTCAGATTCGTTAATCCCGACACCTTCGAGACGATCCGCGTCCGCGGCGGCAAACGCACCGGACGGCATAACGAAGTCCTTCAGGAAATTCCGGCAACCCTCGACGTAAGCCCGTTCGCAATCGAGCGGCTGGGCAAGGCGCCCCGCAAAATCGGCAAGTGAACAATCCGGGCGCGCTCGCTGGCCTCCGCGTTCTCGATTTGACCGACCATCGCGCGCAACTATGCGCGCGTCTGTTCGCCGATCTCGGCGCCGACGTGATCAAAATCGAAACGCCGGGCGGCGACCCCGCGCGAAAAATCGGCCCGTTCCTGGACGACATTCCGCATCCCGACCGCTCGCTGTTCTTCTGGTTCTATAATCTCAACAAACGCGCGCTCACGCTTGACGTGCATCGACCCGAGGGCGCCGAGGTTCTGCGCCGGCTCGCGCGCTCCGCCGATATCGTTATCGAAAGCTTCGCTCCCGGCACGATGGCGCGGCTCGGGCTTGGATGGGACGAACTGCGTCGCGCCAACCGAGCGCTGATTCTTCTGTCGATCGCGCCGTTCGGGCAGACCGGTCCTTATCGCGACTTCAAGGCCGACGACACCGTGCTGAGCGCGCTTTCCGGGATGCTCTACGTCAACGGATTCCCCGGCCGTCAGCCGGTGCGGCCGCTGGGTCTGCAGGCCTATCACTCGGCCGCGCATTACGGCGCGATCGCCGCGATGTGCGCGCTGTTTGCGCGCGACCATTCGGGCGACGGCGCGTGGATCGACCTCTCGATGCAGGAGGCGACGGCCGCCGCCGTCGAGCACGTGGCCGGCAGCTATTTCGAAAACAAAATCGCCGAGCCGCGCCGCGGCACTCTGCACTGGAGCCGGTTCTTCCGGGTCGGGCGATGCCGCGACGGGCACATCATGCATTGCACGCTCGGCGATTGGACCTCGCTTCTCGAATGGGTCAAGTCCGACGGCAAGGCGCACGACCTCGCGGATCCCGCCTACGAGCAGGTGCTGCATCGCTACCTGATGGCGGAGCATCTGTTCGACGTGCTCGATGATTGGGTCAAGGATTACCCACGCGACGAGTTGCTCGAACGCGCGCAGCTTCTGCGCCAGCCCTACGCGACCGTGCGCAAGCCCGAGGCCATGTTCGACGACGAGCAACTCGCCGCGCGCGGCTTTTTCGTCGCCGTCGAGCATCCTGAACTCGGCCGCATCGTTCGCTATCCCGGCGCGCCGTACGTGATGAACGGCACGCCGTGGCGGGTCTATCGCCGGCCGCCGCTGGTCGGAGAACATTCGGGCGAGATTCTGCGCGGCGAGCTCGGCCTCGAGCCCGCCGAACTGGCGGCGCTTGCGGCCGAAGGAGTGATCTGACGATGCCGCGGCTGCCGCTCGAAGGAATTCGCGTGCTCGATTTCACCTGGGTCGTCGCCGGTCCCGTGGCGACGCGGATTCTCGCCGATCACGGCGCGCAAATCGTCAAGATCGAGCGCAAGGATCCGCCGCCGCTCGGTAATCGCAAGCTCGGCCTCCAGTGCGACCTGCATCGCGGCAAACTCTCCGCCGCGATCAACATGGGCAATCCGCGCGGGGTCGAACTCGCGCGCCAGCTCGCCGCGAAATCCGATCTCGTGATCGATAATTTCTCGGCTCGCGTGATGCGCGGATGGGGGATGGATTACGCGAGCCTTGCGAAAATCAATCCCGGCATAATCTGCGTCAGCATGTCGGGCCTCGGGCATACCGGCCCGCGCTCGAGCTACGTAAGTTACGGTCCCACCCTCCAGGCGCTCGCCGGATACACGCTGATGATGGCCGAGCCCGACGGCGAGCCGGCGGGCTACGGATATTCCTACGCCGACATGTGCGGCGGATACACCGGCGCGCTCGCCGCGCTGGTCGCGCTGTGGAATCGCAAGCAGACCGGGCGCGGCCAGTTCGTCGATCTCTCGCAGTTCGAGGCGGCCGCCGCCGTCGTCGGTCCCGCGCTGCTCGACATCTCCGTCAACGGGCGCGAGCAAAGCCCGTTTGGCTACGATTCGCAGGAAGCGCCCGCCGCGCCGCACGGGGTCTACCGATGCCGCCCGCGCGAAGCCGGCACTGGCGACGCCGGCGAAGACGCGGCAGACCGATGGGTCGCTATATCGGTGCATACGCAGGCCGAATGGGAGCGCTTCGCCGCCGCGCTCGGCTCACCCGAGTGGGCAGGCGATCCGAAATTCCAGACGCTTTATCTGCGAGTCAGAAATCGCGCGGAACTCGACGCGCATATCTCCCGCTGGACCGCCGAGCGCTCGCCCGAGAATGCGATGACCACGCTGCAAGCCGCTCGCGTCGCCGCGGGCGTAGTCGAAAACGGGATCGATCTGTGCGCGCGCGATCCGCAACTGCGCGAACGCGGCTTCTGGCCGACGGTCGCAAACTCCGCGGGCGCTCCGACTCAGGTGACCGGAATCCCGTTTCGCATCTCGAGCGGTTCTGGTGCGGTGCGATCTATCGGCCCCAACGTCGGCGAGAGCAACGACTACGTGCTCGGCGAGATTTTGGGATTGAGCCCCGCCGAGCGCGATGACCTGATAGCGGCCGGCGCGGTCTGGCGCTAACCGCGGCGATCCGAAAGCGAATCTTTACCTGTCCCACTTCTCGCGATGGCTTTTATTGCGCTAGAGTTGCCTGCCGTAACTAGCTACGCGCAAAGGGGGAATTCGGTTGCTAGCCAGCGTAATTTCGAGCGCACTTGCGGGGGTCGATGCGTACCCGGTCGAGGTCGAGATCGATATCTCGGGCGGTTTGCCCGGCCTCAAGATGGTCGGGTTGCCGGAAAAGTCAGTGCTCGAGGCGCTCGACCGGATCAAATCGGCGTTGCGCAACTCGGGCTACGATTTTCCCGGCCGCAAGATCACGATCAATCTCGCCCCCGCCGACACCCGCAAGGAAGGCTCCGCATTCGATCTGCCGCTGGCGATCGCGCTGCTCGGCGCGAACGGACAGATTCGCGATCGTGAGCGGATGCGCCGCTATCTGGTGCTGGGCGAGCTTGCGCTCGATGGGCGGGTCAAGGGAATCAAGGGCGCCCTGCCCTCCGCGCTTCTGGCGCGCGCGCGGAAGTTCGACGGCGCCGTGCTGCCGGCCGAGAACGCGCGCGAGGCCGCCGTGGTCGGCGACGCCACCCCGATCGTCGGCGTGAACAATATCCGCGAGGCGATCGAATTCTTCGACGGCACCCGCAAGATCGATCCGGCGATCGCGAACCTTGATGAACTGTTCGCAAGCGCCGCGCACTACGAAGTCGATTTCAGCGAGGTCAAGGGCCAGGAGCAGGCCAAGCGCGCGCTCGAAGTAGCGGCGGCGGGCGGGCATAACGTGCTGATGATCGGCCCGCCGGGATCGGGCAAGACGATGCTGGCCAAGCGGCTGCCGACTGTCTTGCCCGCAATGAGCTTCGAAGAAGCAATCGAGACCACCAAGGTGCACAGCGTGATGGGCCTGCTCGAGGGCCGCGCGCTTATCGCAACGCGTCCGTTCCGCTCGCCGCATCACACGATCTCCGACGCGGGGCTAATCGGCGGCGGCTCGATCCCGCGCCCCGGCGAGGTCAGCCTGGCGCATCGCGGCGTCCTGTTCCTCGACGAGCTGCCCGAGTTCCGCAAGAACGTCCTCGAGGTGCTGCGCCAGCCGCTCGAGGATTCGAAGATCACAATCTCGCGCGTGATGGGCACGCTCACGTTTCCGGCCAGCGTGATGCTGATCGCGGCGATGAACCCGTGCCCGTGCGGGTTCTACACCGACCCGCAGCACGAATGTTCCTGCTCGCCGCTCGATATCCAGCGCTACCGTTCGCGAATCTCCGGCCCGCTGCTCGATCGGATCGATATCCATATCGAAGTGCCCGCCGTCAAGTACCACGACTTGACCGACAAGCGCGCCGGCGAGACTTCGGCGGCAATCCGCGAGCGCGTCAATCGCGCGCGCGCGCATCAGCTCGCCCGCTTCGCCGGGATGCCGATTTACTGCAACGCGCAGATGGGCGCGCGCGAATTGCATCAGCATTGCGTCGTCGAAAGTGCGGGCGAAAAACTCCTCGAACTCGCAATCAACCGGCTCGGACTGTCGGCCCGCGCCTACACCCGAATCCTGAAGGTCGCGCGCACGATCGCCGACCTCGACGACTCCGGCGCGATCGCCGCCCATCACGTCAGCGAGGCGATCCAGTACCGCTCGCTCGACCGCGCCCCGCTCTAACCGCGCTCTTTAGCACTGGTGAGCCCCCGTATTGCCTTACGCCGCGCTTCGGCGTAACTGATTTGCCAGATAAGCGATTGTGATGGTCGATTACCCGGAGCGTGGCCTCGCGGCGCGTTCCAAGGGAGGTCACCGATGAGCAGCATGGCCAAGATGGCGGTCTTCGTCGTATTGGGATCGGCGCTGACAGTCGGAGCCCTGATGATCGCAAGCTACCTGTCCACCGCAGCCGGATAGTCCTCTGCTTCTGTCCTTTGGTTTCTGCGAACCGAAGGGCGATCGGATCGCGTCAGAGTCGGGAAAAGCGGCCGTGAAACCGCAACGGGTGTTTTTGCGCGCGCACCCGGCTAATCTGGTCTCGCGCCGGCGGATGAGACCGCGCTGCCGGCGCGAAATAAGTTGCCGGGAGTACCGCTAGTGTCCGACCGCTCGCCGATGCGCGCGCTTTCCGCGATCAATCAACTCATCCGCGAGAACCGGGTCGCCGATTATGCCTGGGCTGGCCGCGCGCTCGGAATGCGTCCGGTCGAATTCGGTCCGGGAACCTCGCGATGGGACTGGCGGGAGCATCCCTCGCAAGTCCTCAATCCGTTCGGAACGATCAGCGGCGGATATATCGGCGTCTTCGTCGATGAGATGCTCTCCACGGCGATCGGCTCGATCCTCGAAGACGGCGAGTTCGCCGTCACCGCGGAAATCAAGCTTTCTTATTTGCGCGTCCTGATGCCCGGCGCGATCACCGGCACGGCGCGCGTGTTAAGGCGCACCCGCTCGCTCGCCTTCCTTGAAGCGAGCGTCGTCTCCGCGGACGCGGAGATCGCCGCGACAGCATCCTCGACCTGGGCTATCTCACGTTCCTGAGAGTTTGTGATTTTTTGAAAACCTGGCGGCAGAGGAACAATCGGTCCGTCAATTTCCTGAGGCACTCAAGCCACTTATGTCATTCCCGCGCGTGGCTGCCGCGCGAGGAATCCCGGATTCCGAATAAACTCACACACTCTGAGCGCGCGCGCTACGCTGGAAAGCGCTCGCGAATATCTCGTGCGCGAGGGTCGGGGACCGGCAAGATGCAAATTGTGAATGAATATAGTTCGTTGCGCGGGCGTCGCTTAGTTGAGCGGTTGATCGAACGCTTGCGATGGTTATCATTGCGCGTCGATCGTT
>Ga0307373_10005467_pt1 | contig 20774 bp, 22 predicted proteins | sample OX2MG_FD_202534 | JGI IMG/M metagenome (GOLD analysis project Ga0307373, IMG submission 202534) | Soil microbial communities from Risofladan, Vaasa, Finland - OX-2 | ecosystem: Environmental > Terrestrial > Soil > Coastal area > Acid sulfate soil | place: Finland: Risofladan, Vaasa | collected...
GTCACCGCGATGTTCCCGGAGGATCGTCGTCGCCTGCCACAGCACGAGCAGGGGATCACTCGGCCAGGCCAGCGCCGCGTTCGCGGCCGCCAGGGGACGCCCGACGACGGTGACGGCCTCGGCCGCTCTCCGGGCGATCCCGGCGGCGTCAGCGACATCCGACGAGGACGTCTCTGCTCCAAAGATCCGACCGAGAGCCCGGTCGACACCGGCCAGGCGCGCCTCGAGGACGGTGGCCGGTGAGGCGAATCCCCAGGCGTCGGGGAGGGCCCGGGCGGCCATTTTGGGGGCGAAGTTGTAGAACGTCGCCGTCGCCACCGCCGGTTGCACGGCCCCCATGGGGGCGCTCCGACCGGCGAAGTACCCCATCCAGAATCCCTTCAGCCCGCAGGCACGGAACTCCTCGTCGCACTCGGGTGCGAAATACGTCACCGCGTGCAGCGGATCGAACACCCGCCACATCCGTCTGGCCGTCGCCGGGCTGCTCATCCACCCCATGTTCGCATCAGACGAGCATCTGCACATTGGAAACGGTGACCGCCCGGCCCCCGAGAACGACCCGGTCGCCCGCCAACCGCATTCTGATGATGCCCCCACGAGCCGACGCCTGTTCACCCACCAACTCGGCCCGGCCCAGACGATCGGCCCAGAACGGCGACAGCGTGCAGTGCGCCGATCCGGTCACCGGGTCCTCGGCGATCCCGACGGACGGGGCGAAGACACGGCTCACACAGTCGATCCCCGGTCGATCGCCCCCGGCGGTGACGATCACACACCGCATGCCCAGGTCGGCCATGGCCCCCAGTTGCCTGGCCGTGGGTTCGAAGCTCCGCACGGCGGCGGCATCACCCAGCTCGACCAGCAGGTCGGTCCGGGCTCGACCACTCCACCGGACACCCGGTATGTCGAGCGTGGCCGGTTGATCCGTGGCCACCGGAGGATCAGCCGGGAAGTCCATCTCGATCCAGCCGTCACTTCCGGCCGTGCAGCTGAGGACGCCGCTGCGAGTATGGAAGCGCGCCGTCCCACCGAGCACATGAGCCGTGGCCAGCGTGGCGTGTCCGCACAGGTCGACCTCGACCGACGGGGTGAACCACCTCAGGTCGTAGGTTCCGTCGGCCCGGCCGACGGCAAAGGCCGTCTCCGAGAGGTTCATCTCCCGGGCGATCGACTGCATCTCCGCGTCGTCCGGGAAATTCTCCACCACGGCCACCGCCGCCGGATTCCCGGCGAAGGGACGGTCGGTGAAGGAGTCCACCACTGTCAGTTCGTACGCCACACCTCGACTTTACGATCCGCTCCGTCGGGTCTTGAACGGCCCACCGTCGGCCGCCCGATCCGCCCCTGGGACCGGATCTGACGGAGCGTTAGACTTGCCCGATGGCCCCCACCAAGAGTGCGATCCCCGCCGTCGACGGCTGGTTCACCACGCAGGGTTCGCCCACCCTCCTGGGCAGCCGCTGCCGGACCTGCGGGACCTACGCCTTTCCCCGCGAGACCTACTACTGCCGGAACCCCGAATGTGACGGCATGGAATTCGACGAGGTCCCCTTGAGCCGGCGCGGTCGGATCTGGTCCTACACCGACGCCCGCTACCAACCGCCGCCTCCCTACCGGCCGGCGGACCCCTACGTCCCCTTCTGCATCGCCGCCGTCGAACTCAGCGCCGAGAAGATGGTGGTCATGGGTCAGGTCATCCCCGGGGTGGGCGTCGACGATCTCTCCATCGGCACCGAAGTCGAGCTCGTCATCGACGTCCTCTACGAAGACGACGACCATCAGTACCTGGTCTGGAAATGGCGCCCCCTGGCGTCCGCCGATCACCCCGGAGACGCTCATGGCTGACGACAAGAAGGTGGCCGTCCTCGGTGTCGGCATGCACCCCTGGGGGAAGTGGGGTCGCAACTTCGTCGAATACGGCCTCACCGCCGCCCGCGCCGCGCTGGCCGACGCCGGACTCGCCTGGACCGACGTCCAGTTCGTCTCGGGGGCCGACACCATCCGCAACGGCTATCCCGGCTACGTGGCCGGGGCCACCTTCGCCGGGGCCCTGGGCTGGACCGGCGCCCGGGTGGCCAGCTCCTATGCCGCCTGCGCCTCGGGAGCCACCGCCGTCGCCGCCGCCCGGGCCCAGATCCTGGCCGGCTTGTGCGACGTCGCCCTCGTGGTGGGGGCCGACACCACGCCCAAAGGTTTCTTCGCCCCCGTGGGCGGGGACCGCAAGGACGATCCCGACTGGCTCCGCTTCCACCTCATGGGAGCGACGAACCCCACCTACTTCGCCCTCTACGCCCGTCGACGCATGGAGCTCTTCGGTGCCACCGAGCACGACTTCGCCCAGGTGAAGGTCAAGAACGCCCGCCACGGTCTGGCCAACCCCAACGCCCGCTACCGGGGCGAAGTCACCACCGACGAGGTCCTCGCCTCACCGATGGTGGCAGACCCGCTGCGCCTCCTGGAGATCTGTGCCACCTCCGACGGGGGTGCCGCCCTGGTTCTCACCAGCACCGAATTCGCCCGTCGTCACGCCGGGCCCGCCGGCCTCGTCACCATCCCGGCCGTCTCCACCGTCACCCCCCGCTTCCCCCAGACCGTCATCGAGATGCCGAACTTCTCCACCGACTCGGCCATCGCCGTCGAAACGGGACCGGGTACGGGCTTTCGCCGCTCCATCGCCCACGCCGCCTACGAGGAGGCCGGCATCTCGCCCGAGGACGTCGACCTGGCCGAGGTCTACGATCTCTCCTGCGCCCTCGAGCTCGACTGGTACGAGGACATCGGCCTCTGCAAGGAAGGCGAGGCGGAGCGACTTCTCCGCGACGGCGACACCGCCGTGGGCGGTCGGATCCCCGTCAACCCGAGCGGCGGTCTCTCCTGCTTCGGCGAGGCCATCCCGGCCCAGGCCATCGCCCAGGTCTGCGAGCTCGTCTGGCAGCTCCGCGGTCAGGCCGAGGGTCGCCAGGTCGAGGGGGCGCGCGTCGGAGTCACCGCCAACCAGGGACTCTTCGGTCACGGTTCCAGCGTCATCGTCACCAAGTAGCCGAACTCGCCGAGCACCTTCCATGTCCGACGTCGTTCTCCTCGAGGTTTTCGACCGGGTCGCCACCGTCACCCTCAACCGCCCCGAGGCCCGCAATGCCATGTCGGCCGAGCTCGTCGACCGCCTCCGGCAACTCGTCGGTGAAGCCGACACCCGTGACGACGTCGACGTCCTCATTCTCACCGGTGCCGATCCCGCCTTCTGCGCCGGCCTCGACTTGAAGGAGCTGGGGGAAGACGGCGGCATCTTGAAGCGCCGGCCCGGTGAGCCGGAATCGAGGGCGGTCTCGCGCCGGGGACGCGGCACCACCCTGCCCACCACCAAGCCCATCATCGGAGCCGTCAACGGTGTGGCCGTCACCGGTGGCCTCGAGCTGGCCCTCAACTGCGACCTCCTGGTGGCGTCGGAACGGGCCCGCTTCGCCGACACCCACGCCCGTGTGGGCGTCCATCCCCTCTGGGGTCTCACCGTCCTTCTCCCCCAGGCCGTCGGCATCCGACGCGCCCGGGAGATGTCGGCCACCGGCAACTTCGTCGACGCCCGCCTGGCCCTCGACTGGGGCCTGGTCAACCACGTCGTTCCCCATGACGACCTGCTCCCCCTGGCCCGCCGCCTGGCCGCCGACATCGTCTCCTCCGACCAACGCGCCGTCCGCGCCATCCTGGCCACCTACGAAGAAGCCAGTCGCGTCTCCGGTGCAGAGGCCTGGGATGTCGAGGCCAGCGCCGCCGCGGTCTTCCAGCGCGGTGGTGTCGACCCCGCCGACATCGAACGTCGTCGGCGCGGTGTCGTCGACCGGGGCCGCGCCCAGGTCTGACGGCCATGACCTCCTGACCCCGGACAGCCAGAGACGACACCGACGACTGGATCGCCCGCGATGCGGCCGTCGTCTGGCACGGCTTCACCCAGATGTCCACCTACCCGGACAACACCCCCGTCGTCGTCGACCACGCCGAAGGCCGTGAGCTCGTCGACACCGCCGGTCGTCTCTACCTCGACGCCATCTCGTCTCTCTGGGTCACCACCCTCGGCCACCGGGTACCGGAACTGAACGAGGCCCTGCGCCGTCCTCCAACCGGACCTCGCTCCCGACCTTCTCGACCTGGACATCCTCCGGGTGGGCACCCTGTCGAAGACCCTGGGCGCCCTGGGCGGCTTCGTGGCCGGCCCCCGCCCCTTCATCGAACTGCTCGAGAACCAGGCCCGCTCCTATATCTTCACCACCGCCCTCACCCCGCCGGACCCGGCGGCCGCCCTGGCCGCCCTCCGGCTCCTCACCACCGCCGAAGGCGCCGCCCTAAAGGCCCGCCTGGCCCCCGGCCACCCCAGTCCCATCATCCCCATCGTCCTCGGATCCGACGAACGGGCCCTGGCGGCGTCGGCCGCCCTGCGCGCCCGCGGCGTCTGGGTCCCGGCCATCCGGCCTCCCACCGTGCCACCGGGCACGGCTCGCCTCCGCGTCACCCTTTCGGCCGCCCACACCGAGGACCATGTCTCGTTGCTCCTCGACGCGCTGGCCGACATCGGGCCGTGAGGGCCGACCGCCCGCCGGTCGTCGTCCTCGTGTCCGGCACGGCCACCGATGTGGGCAAGACCTGGCTGGCCGCCCGGTTGCTCGAGGCCTGGCGGGCCGCCGGCCTCTCGGTGGCGGCCCGGAAACCGGCCCAGTCCTTCGCCCCCGGATCCGCACCCACCGATGCCGAGGTCCTGGGGGCGGCCAGCGGCGAGGACCCGGCTACCGTCTGCCTGCCGGCGCGTTCGTATCCGATCCCTCTCGCCCCGCCCATGGCCGCCGCCGCCCTCGGCCTTCCGGGCCCGACCATCGCACAGTTCATGACCGAGCTCACCTGGCCCGATCCGGCGGTCGACGTCGGTCTGCCCGAGACCGCCGGTGGTGTCCGCTCCCCCCAAGCCGACGACGGCGACGTCCTCGACATCATCTCGGCCCTCGTCCCCGACGCCGTCGTCCTGGTGGCCGACGCCGGCCTCGGCACCCTCAACGCCGTCCGCCTGAGCCTCGCTGCCCTCACCGACGAGTGGTGCACCGGCCGGCCCACCCTCGTCCCCGTCGTCGTCCTGAACCGCTACGACGGTTTCTCCGTGGTCACTTCGACAGAACGCGAACTCGCCGCCCTGGCCGAACGCCTGGTGGCGACGGTCCCCGGGCTCACCCGCTAGCCGACCGCCCGCATCGGGCCCGCTACGACGGAGGCCCCGGAGCCACGAGAACGATCTTCCCGAGCTTCCCCCCGGTGGCGAAGTGCGCATACGCCTCGTCGGCCCGATCCATCGGGAACGTCGCCTCCACCGGAACACGGATCCGACCCGAGGCGAGATGGGGCAGCACGTGCGCGTCCACGGCACCGGCCACCGACGCCTTCTCGAGCACCGACCGGGCCCGCAGGGTGGAGGCGCTGATCCGCGCCCGTCGGTGCATCAGGACCATCAGATCGAGCTCGGCCCGTCCTCCTCCGCCACCCACACCGATCACCACGATCCGCCCGCCGACCGCCATGGCGTTCAGCACACCGGGCAGACTCGACCCCCCCACCAGCTCCAGCGCCACATCGAACGGCCCCATCGCCAGCGCCTCCTCGGGCGCCACGGCCGCCGCCGCCCCCAGAGCCACGACCGCCGCCCGCCGCTCGGCCGACCGCACCGACGCCACCACCGTGGCCCCGGCCGTGGCCGCCAACTGCACCCCCGCCGTCCCCACCCCGCCGGCGGCGGCCGTCACCAGCACCCGCTCGCCCATGGCCAACCCGCACTGGCTGAACAGCGCGTCGTACGCCGTCGAGAACACCTCGGGGAAGCCTCCCGCCTCCTCCCAGGGCAGGCCATCGGGCACGGCCAGGGCGCACCGCTCGTCGACGGCCGCCATCTCGGCCTGCCCGCCTCCTCCCACCACGGCCATCACCCGGTCCCCGATGCCGAATCGCGACGTCCTGGCCCCGACCGCCACCACCTCTCCGGCCAACTCGAGTCCGGGGATGTCGGCCGGCACCCCGGCCGGCGCCGGGTAGAGACCGAGCTGCTGTAGCCGATCGGCGGCGTTCAGCCCGGCGGCCCGCACGGCCACCACGATCTCGTGGTCGCCGGCGACGGGATCAGCCTGTTGTTTCCACTGAAGCCCCCCGTCGACAATCGTCACCGCCCACATGGAGCCGCAGGGTAGCGGTCCCCACGTTCGACGTCAGTCCGAAGCCACCCGCCGACGCCGGCGCCGGCGCCGACCGCGCCCCGAGAGCAGAAGCCCGAAGCCGCCACCTATCACCAGGCTCACGGCGATCACCCAGATCAGCCGGACATGACCGGTGATGAACCAGAATCGCAGGCTCACCCGCTGCGAGTTCTGCACCACGAGGACCACCACGGCGCCCACCAGCACCAGGGCGGCCACGACCCGGGCACCGCCCGGACCCCGACGTCGAACCGGACCACCGTCGGGCCCTGTCGCGCCGTCCGGCGTGTCCACCATGGATGCCAGCGTAGTGACCGAGACCGCGGCAGACGCAGACCGGCGCGTCATCGACCCGGGCCGATCACGACAGTCGCCTTACAGAGACAGCTGTCGACCCCCCCACAACCTGATCCCACCCAGGATCCCGGCGGTGTTGTCGACGGTCGACACGTCGTCGGCCAGGTCTCCGTTCAGGTGCTTGGCGTTCCCGCCGCCGATGTAACAGTGGTCGAAGAAGCTCAGCGCCCGCAATGTATCGATGGCCCGCCGGACCCTCTTGTTCCACCGGGTGTTCCCGATCTCCTTCCGGGTGCCGTCACCGAGCTGCTCGTTGTAGGTCTCCCCTTTCCGGAAGGGGTGGTGGGCAAATTCGAGATGCGGCAGCAGCCGCCCGTCGTAGAAGAACGCGCTTCCCACTCCGGTCCCCAGCGTGATCACCATCTCGAGACCCTTGCCGCTCACCACGGCGGCGCCCTGCAGGTCGGCGTCGTTCGCCACCTTGGTCGGCTTCCCCAGCCGCTTGCGCAGCACCCCGGCCAGATCGAACTGGTCCCACTGCTCCACCAGATCGTCGTCCACCTTCGTCCCCGGACCGGCGATGGTCACGAAGTGCGGCGCCGACAGCACCCGCCCCTTGCGCACCATCCCGGGAAAGCCCGCCGACACCCGGGCGGCGCCCGGTAGCGGCGCCACCAGAGCGACCAGGTCGTCGACCAGCTTCGACGGTGGACACGGATACGTCGTCTTCACGATCACCCGGTCGGCCACCATCGCCCCGTCGGCATCGAGCACCGACGCCTTCAATCCCGTGCCCCCGATATCGATGGCCAGCGTCAGTGGTCCCGTGGGCGCCGTCGGGCTCGTCGCCGCCGGCGGGCGTTCCGCCACCGTCGCCGCCAAAGCCACGGAGGCCGCCGCCGGGGGAACGCCTCCCGTCTCCGCGGGGGCTGCGGCCACGACGATCTTGTCTTTCGAGTCCTCTGACATGCCCCCACGCTTCCGCGGCCACGAACACCAGTCAAGGCCACCAGGCGGGATCTTCCCTTCGTCGCGGCCCCATCCGATGGCGTAGCCTGCCCCCATGACCGACCAGCCGTGGCCGGGCGACGCCTCCTCGCTCGTCGACGCCTTCCGTAAGGGCGACATCTCTCCTCCCGAGGCACTCGAACTCTCGCTCTCCGCCATCGAGCGCTCCGAGCTGAACGCCTTCAGCCATGTCGCCGCCGACGAGGCGCGAGCCGCCGCCGCCCAGGCCGATACCTCCCTGCCCTTCGGCGGAGTCCCCATCGGGGTGAAGGAGCTCGACTACGTGAAGGGTTGGCCCGACACCGAGGCCTCACTCGTCTTCGCCGACCGGCTGGCCACCCGCAACTCCACCATGGTCGACAGGTTGACCGCGGCCGGCGCCGTCCTCACCGCCCAGACAACGGCCAGCGAATTCGGTGGCGTCAACTACACCCACACCCGGCTCCACGGCTCCACCCGCAACCCCTGGAATCCCGAACGCACGCCCGGGGGCTCCTCCGGCGGAACGGCGGCCGCCGTTGCCGGTGGCATCCTCACCGTGGCCACCGCCGGCGACGGTGGCGGATCGATCCGCATCCCGGCCGGCTTCACCGGCACCTTCGGCCTGAAAGCGACCTTCGGCCGCATCCCGCGCGGTCCGCGCACCCACCACACGCCGCTCACCGTCGTCGTCGGCTGCATCAGTCGCTCCGTCCGCGACACCGCCCGCTGGTTCGACGTCTGCAACGGATTCGACTCCGGCGACACCCTCAGCCTGCCCCGCGTCTCGGGATGGGAGCGCGACCTCGGAACCCACCTCGACGACCTCCGGGGCAAGCGCGCCACCATCGTCGTGGACATCGGCGACGCCATAGTCCGACCCGAGGTGGTCGACCGCGTCGTGGCGGGCGCCGAAGCCCTCATCGCCGACGCCGGGCTCACGCAGGTCGATCTCGTCGTCAAGCTGCCCGAAGCCGGTTTCGAATGGGCCATGGGCAACCTCGTCACCTTGATCGGGGATCTCGGTGACCGCTACCCGGACTGCGAGGAACTCTTCACCCCCGAGATCCAATTCGCCGTCAACATCGCCTTCGGCCGCTTCGATCTCAAGATGGCGGGGGCGAACGAGATGTTCCGCGTCGCCTTGAACGAAATCATGGCGGAGACCTTCGACAAGGTGGACTTCATATTCGCCGCCACCAACCCGGACGTCGCCTTCAACGCCGCTGGCCCCATGGCCACGACCATCGGAGACCGCGACCTCATCGCCGAGTTCGGATTCGAACGTGCTCTCGGCAACAACGGTGCCCTCACCATGCCGGCGAACCTGGCCGGCAATCCCGCCGTCTCCGTCCCCGTCGGCACCGTCGACGACCTGCCCGTCGGCATGCAGATCATCGGACGCCATCACGAGGAGCAGCTCCTGCTCGATTTGGCCCTCCTGGCCGAACGCGAGCGCCCGTGGCCCCTCGTCGCCCCCGGCGCACCGCACTGATCAGGCCCCTCACGCCGCTCAACTCCGCCAGGTCGAGTCCCGCCGGGCTTGCTCGAAGATCTGCTCGACCCTCTCGGTTCCCATCGTTGCGGGACGCCTCGACAGCCACCCGGAGATCTGCTTGCGGCCGATCACCTGGACCCCCGCCGGCGCCGCCTTGATCGTCAGCGAGCCCGCCATCACGACGATCACCGGCTCGACGGCGACATCGAAGCCGCAGGCTCGGGACAGGTACTTGGACGCCCGCTGCGCTTCGAACCGCGAATTCCGCAGATAGTCCTTCTTCTGCCCGTTCACCATCAGCACCTTCTCGGCCACCCACACTCTGCCCCGGCCGTGGTTCTTGGCATTCAGGCTGAACACCCCGGGCGGCCCGATCACGACGTGGTCGATGTCGCTGTCTCCGCGACCGACGGGGACGGAGTGGATCACCCGCCACCGGGGCCCCAGCTTCCGCAGTTTCCACCCCACTTCCACTTCGCCGTCGGCCCCGACCCCCCAGGCTCGTTCATCGGTCCGCACCCCGAGAACCCGGGCCAGCACCGTCTTCACCGGTGCCGCCCGGGCCGCCTCCGTCGCTTTGTCCCGCACAGCTTGGCCGGGTCGGTTCGAGGCGAGGTCATGCCACCCGGCGGCTTCCTCCTCGCCCACCGGGCCCGACCCTTCCCCCATCGACCGAAACACCGATCACGCCAACCGGGCGCGCCAGTCGTCACGCCGCAGCCGGTAGAGCACGTGGGGACGAAGCAGGTCACCCTCTGCGACCTGGGGATGGTCGAAGTCGTCGTCGGGACGACGGGTCATCCCGAGCCGCTCCATCACCCGCCGCGATCGCAGGTTGACCACCGAGGTGAACGACACGATCTCCTCGAGACCGAGTTCCTCAAATCCATAGAACAGGGCCCGGTTGGCCCCTTCGGTGGCGAAGCCCCGGCCCCAGAACGGTCGGGCCAGACGCCACCCCACCTCGACGGCCGGCGCGAACGACAAAGACTCGGGTACGCCATGCAGACCGATGAATCCGATAAAGGACCCGGATTCACGCAGCTCGACAGCCCAGGGGCAGAAGCCCCGTAGGTCCAGCTCGGCCTGGAATCGATCGGCCAGTGCATCGCTCTCGGCGTGCGAGAGAGTGGCGGGGAAGTACTCCATCACCGCCGGATCGGCGTTCATGGCCGCGAAGGGCGCTTTGTCCTCCTCCCGCCAACGACGCAGAAGGAGCTGCTCCGTCTCCAGTTCAGAAGCGGCCACCCGCTAAAGGTAGACCGAAGGCGCCACCTATTCTCCGGCTTCGTCGGCGGCCTCGACGTAGCAGGGCACGAGTGCCTCCCAGCCGCTCGTATTGGCTTGGCCCCAGACCTGGCCCTCGGCTCCCAGCCGCTCCCACCCGCTCCCACCCGCTGTACACGATGTCGAGCCGCGTCCGGCCGTGTCCCAGGTCGACGAAGTGCAATTCGACGTCGGTGGCGTCTCCACGATCGCGGGCGATATGCCAGAGATAGCCCAACCGGGCGGGAGGCTCCCACGCCGTGATCTCTCCCAGGCGATCTCGGTGCCGTCCGGTCTCCGCTCGTAGATCCGGCCCCCCACCCCCGGTTCGAGAACCACCGCCGTCTCAGGATTCCCCGACCCCGAGTGCCCTTTCGGCCACCAACCGGGCAAAGCGCGTCGTCCAGACCTCGAAGGCGTGCTCCACCGAACACCGGATCTCGAAGCTCAGCCGCAGGGGCGCCATCACGACGACCGCGGCCGCCTGGTCGGCGCCGGATTCTGCTTCGCCGTCTTCGGCGGGAGGGTCCCGGTGGGTGGGTGGGAGGTGGTGGGCGGCCGGTGGCCCGCACCGGCCGCCCATACCCTGCCGGACCAGGCAGACTCTCGCCGATGACCAGGATCTGCACACCGCAGGACGCGGCCGCTCTCGTCCGTCCACGCGACACCATCGGCTTCGGACTCGGCCCGGGGATTCCCGACGCCTTTCTGACGGCCCTGGGCGCCCGGGACGACTGGCAGGACCTGGTGCTCGGCGGTGCCTTGCTCCTCAACTACTACACCGTCCTCACCAAGCCGGGCGTCTCCTTCCGCTCCGGGTTCTTCGGGCCGGCCGAGCGCATCTTGTTGGCCGAAGGCCACAACATCGAACTCGTCCCCGGCGGCTTCCGGCAGTTCGCGCCCATCCTCTCCCGGTTCGCCCCGCGGATCATGACGGCCCAGGCAGCCCCGCCCGATGCCGATGGCAGGGTCAGTCTCTCTCTCCACCTGGGCGCCACCCGCGACGAATTGCTCAAGGCCGGGAACGACCCCGACCGCCTTCTTCTCGTCGAGATCAATCCCCGGCTCCCCCGCACGGCCAGTCTCCCGCCCCGGTTCGACAACACTCTTCCCGTCGAGCTGATCGATGTCCTGGTGGAGACGGACACCGAGCCGTACGCCCTGGAAGACCCGCGACCCTCGGAGCAGGACACGGCCATCGCCGGCCATGCCCTGCGGTTCATCACCGAGGGCTGCACGCTGCAGACGGGGATAGGTGCCGTGCCCAACATCGTGGCCACCACCCTGGCCGGAGGTGCCGGCGGCGGCTACGGAATCCACTCGGAGATGTTCACCACCGGCCTCATGCACCTCCACCAGGCGGGCAAGGTCACCAACGACGCCAAAGGCGTCTTCGACGGTGTCTCGGTGACCACCTTCGCCCTGGGAACGGCCGAGCTCTACCGCTGGCTCGATGGGAATACCGACGTCGCCTTCCTGCCCGTCGACATCGTGAACGACCCGACGGTCATCGGGCAGAACCGGAAGCTGGTCTCCATCAACGGGGCCATATGCCTCGATCTCTACGGCCAGGTCGTGGCCGACAGCATCGGCGGCAAACAGATCTCCGGCGTCGGCGGGCACGAGGATTTCGTGGCCGGAGCCGAGCTTCATACCGACGCCCATTCCCTGATCTGTCTGAACGCCACGGTGACGGTGGACGGCGTCATGCGGTCACGGATCCTGCCCCTGCTCCCCGAAGGAGCCGTGGTCTCGACGCCGCGCCATCACACCGGGGTGGTCGTCACCGAATTCGGCTCGGCGGAGCTGCGCGGACTCACCGTGCGTGAGCGAGCACGGGCGCTGGCGGACATCGCCCATCCCGACTTCCGGGCCGAGCTGCACCAGGTGGCGGAGACCCTGGGACGGCAGTAGCGCATCTCACCGCTCCGCCGGTCAGTCAACCGTCGAGCGTCTCTGCAACTCCGGGTCGCGATACCAGGGCCGCAGCCGTACGCGTGCAGGCGGGAGGTGCCCCGAGATCAACACCGCCGTCCCCGGGGCCATCCGGCGTAACGCGTCAGCCGGGGCCAGACGGCGGTAGGTGGCGGTCATGGTGGTCGACCCGGCCGAGCGGCCCCGATCGATCGTGGTGGAGGTGACCGGCCGCTCCCCCTCGCCAATCAAGGCGCTGGCGTGGTCGAGGGTTCCCGGGTCTCCGATCCCCGACAGGAAGAGCTTGGCCCGGTGATTGTTGACCACCGTGCCGGCCCGGGGTCCGTAGCGGGCGGTCAGCTGTGCCAGGTCCTGCCAGACGGTGACAAGTTGGATCCCGTGGCCGGCCGCGGTCGACGCCAAGACGTCGAGCTCGGCCAGGGGAGCCACGTTGGCCGCCTCGTCGAGCACCACGAGCAGCGGTGGGTCGAGGCGCCCACCTTGACGGGCGGCTCGCTCGTAGGCGGCGTCGATCACCCGGGTGACCAGACCCGAGAAGAGCGGCCTGAGTCGGCGCTGCTCGTGGGCCGGCGCGCAGAGATACAAGGTGTTCCCCGACTCGAGCAGTCCGACCGGGTCGACATCGCGTCGTCCCGGAACGGCCGAGGCGGCCACCGTCGGATCGGCGAAGACCTCGACCACCGTCTCCGCCGTCGTATACACGGCACTGCGCTGGCGTTCGTCGCGACCCCAGGTGGCCCGCAGCGCCTGAAGGGCCTGCCACTGGCCGGCGCTCTCGAGAGCGTCCACCACCTCGTCTGTCTCCTGAACATCGACCCAGCGGACCACGTCGGCCATGGTCCGCCCCGACACGGTCGCGGCCAACAGTAGGGGGCCGAGCAGCTTGGCCGCCGTGGCATACCAGAAGTCGCCGTCGGTCAGCCCGCCGGGTGCCGTCCGTCCCGCTTCCACCAGGCTGTCGGCCACGCGTCGCGCTTGCGCCCACGTCACCGAGGCGGAGAGCGGCGACCACTGGGCGGTGCCCAGGTCGGTCGACGCCGACGGATCGTAGATCCACACCGTGCCCTGGCGCCGACGCCAGCCGACGGTGTCGTGGACCAGGTCGCCCTTGACCGAGGCGGCCAACACCGGACCCTGCCACTCGAGCAGCGCGGGAATGGCCAGCCCCGTCGTCTTGAAGCTCTGCGTCGGGCCGACAACCAGCAGCGAATGGCCGGGGTCGGCGGCCAGCAGCCGTCCGCCGGTCACCCCGAGGGTCAACCGGCCCGCCGTCGGTGCCCGCACCTCGAGAGTTCGCAGGTCGCTCCGGCGGGCCCAACGCGCCGGGTCGCGACCCGTCGCCCGTTCCGACGCGCCACCGGTCCAACGCCCCCAACGGACACCGGCCGACCCGAGCCTTCCGGACCACCCCCACCGACCGCCGGCACCGGGCGCACCGGCGGCGCCGGTGACGCGGCCGGCGCCGTTCGCTCCGGTGACCAGCCAGGCCGACAGCAGGACGGCAGCAGCGAGGAAGAAGACGACGGCACCCACGGGCGATCTCAGCTCCCGGCGGTCGAACCGGTCGCCGCCATGCGGGCATCGGTGTCGACCATGGCCGTCTCCACTCCCGACAGCCGATGCTGGACGAGAAACGACCGACCACCGACTTTCCAGAGGGCCACGCCCCGCTGCAGATGCGGGACCAACTCGATCTCGGTGGATGACAGGCCGAGGAGCTCTCCCGCCCGTTCGACCTCGCCCGGCGGCTGGGCGTAGACCACCCGGGTCTCCGAGTCGGCCAGCAACCCCTGCGCCAGACCGACCTGCTCGGAACCGGACGCCCCGGCCGAGCTGAGGTCCGACACACGGTGGAGAACGGCGATGTTGGACACGCCCCAGGCACGAGACAACTTCCAACTGGACTGGAGCCAACGGGCCACTCCGACATTGGCGAGGATGGCCCACGCTTCATCGACGACCACGACAACGCCGGCGGTCGGCTCGAGCCCGAGGACGGCCGCCTGCAACCACGCGGCAGCACACGTCATGATCACCCCCAGCGCGGCCGAGTGATAGACGGCGGAGAGATCGAGCACGACGAGAGGGCCCGCCAGAGTGATCCCCGCCGACGTCGGGCCGTCGAACATGCCCTGGAGATCGCCGGCCACCAGACGCCGCAATTCGAGCGCCACCTGACGGCCGTCTCCGGCCAAGATGTCCACCGTCGTCCGCACCGCGGCCGCCGACGACGCGCTCGGCTGCAGCAGGGCGTCGACCACCTGGGGCAACGTCGGTGCCGGTCCGCCGCCACCGGATCCTGGTCGTTCGTGGGACGACACCTCGGCCACAGCCAGCTCGACGGCCGTACGTTCGGTGGGCGCCAGCATTCGCCCGAGGCTGGCGGCGGCCAGGGAGACGAGGAGCTCGGCTCTGCGTCGGGTCGTGTCATCGTGCGATTCCGCCCGGGCCGCTGGGGCGTCCAAGGGATTGAGTCGAACGTGTCCCCCGGGACGCAGAGAGACCGGCTCCAGACCCCATGCCTCGGCCAGTGCGGCGTACTCGCCCTTGGGATCGACCACCCAACACCGACGGCCGAAGACCGCCTGGCGCCAGAGGTAAGACTTCACGAAGGCACTCTTGCCCCGGCCGATCTGTCCGAAGACGACCATGTTGGGATTGGTGAGCGCCCCGTCGGCGTAGAGCTCGAAGGGGTCGTAGACGAAGGCGCCGCCGAGCAGGTCCCGCCCGATCAGGACACCACGACCACCCAGTCCGGCTTCCGAGGCGAAGGGATAGGCGGCCCCGAGATGCCTGGTGGTGGCCTGATGGGCGGGGACGGCCATGTGCGGAATATGGACTGGTCACCTTGCCGACTTCCTGGCGACGGTCCTCCCAGAATGGCTTCGGGCAATCGGACAGTAACGATCTCGTCGCCGACGGCCCGATGTTCAGAGCCCGTGATCCCGGACGTGTGAGTGGGGGTGGACCTTGGGGTGGACCTCCCGCTGACGCTACGGAATCGGCATGCCCAGCACCCGACGGGCGGGCTGAGAACCGGGCCTCTACTGATGCCCGCCTAACTCAATGCGCCACGGAGCACTACGACCGTGGGTCGCCTTGCTCCTACCGGCCGGGGGTCTTCAGGCGCCGCGCCGCCGCCACGGCGGACTGTGCAGGGGCTCAGGCTGCGCTTGGTGCGGCTTCTCCGTGTGTTCGGGTGCCATCACCTTCCCCTCGCCGCGCAGGATCTCTCGGCAGCCGTGACATAGACCCTTTCGGACGCTGTCGTTGGATCCGCAGCGCTCACACACATTCACCCGAAGGTGTGGGTGCAGATGGGGATGGAGCAACGACGGCTCGTCCTCGTTGGCCCGTTCGGTCGCCTCACGATGCTTGTCGTCATTCACGGTTCCAGCATCGCTCCTGGGGCCCGTGTGCCGCCAGGGCCGAAGGACCTTAAGGTGAGGCACGGACGACGTTCGACGGCAGGCGGCAGAGCCTGTCGAGCTGGTGACCTTCGGCACTTGCGGTAGAGGTCGTCCCGGGGCGACGGTGAGACAGTGGACACGATCGCCGCTGCCCCTGCACTCACCACTCGCAGCGCCCGCACCGACATGGTGCGTCGCCTTGTGGCGGGTGGCGGCCGGTTCTCCACGGCCCTGGGCATAGACGTCGAGGCCGGTGAAGCCGAGATCGACCGGTGGTTCATGGCGGCAACCTTGTTCGGGGCGCCGATTCCGATCGCCATCGCCGGGCGCACCTTTCACGTGCTCGACGAGGCGGGGGTGACAGTGGCCACGGCCCGGGCGTTTGGATGGGACGACCTCGTGGCCCTGCTCGACCGTGGTGGGTACGCACGATACGACTACAAGACGGCCACCCGGCTGCACGCGCTGTGCGACGCGCTCGGCGAGCATTACGGCGGGCGCGTGTGCGCCATCCCGGACAACTCCCGCACACCGGCGGAACTCGAAAAGGCGCTCGACGACCTGCCCGGCTGGGGGCCGGTCACCGTCGGCGTCTTCCTGCGCGAGCTGCGCGGCGTGTGGGTCCTGGCCGCGCCCGCACTCGATCACCGGGCGGCGGGCTTTGCCCACCACCTCGGACTCGTCGACGAACCTGCCAGTGACTCGCTCGGCCAGGTGCGCTCCCTGTCGTTGGCGGCCGGTGTCGATCCCCGCGACCTCGAAGGCGCACTCGTACGGACTGCGCTGGCCCACCGCAGCGACCTGGGAACCTGTCCCGGTGGGCGGAAATGCTCCGCCCTGGCGCATCTGGCACCGGAGGCACCGGCTCAGGCGCGGACGGGCGTCCGCTGATGGAATCCGGGTACGGGCCAGACGATCTATCCGGCGACCGCGGATTCCGGCTTGCGCCCCGGACGGCCGGCAACGTCCTCGAAGCGTGGGGACCGGATCGGGTTACCTGCCTGGCGGAAGCTGTCGGCGCTCTGGTGAGCATGTTTGCCGACCTCCGTGACTCCGCCACAACGACGATGCTCCCGATGGTCCTGGAGTCTGCCCCCACCCCCGACCTTCTCGTCGGACTGCTCGAAGAGGTCATCGAAACGGTCGACGTGTTCGGGAAGGTGCCCGTGCACGTCCATCTGGCCGAGTCCGAGGACGGTGGGATGGCCGGCGACCTGGAAGTCGTCGGCGTCGCCGAGGTGGCCCTAATCGGGCCGATTCCCAAAGCCGTGTCCTGGCACGGCCTCGAAGTCGGTGAGGACGGGGGCACCTGGCGGTGTCGGGTCTTCGTTGAAGCATGAACCCGCACCTAGCCTCGTAGCCTCCTTCGTGAGCCACGGTCATGTCCATGCTTACTCTGGCGCCCGCGCTCAGGACAGACCGCGACCGAGGGGAAGGGTGCAGGTGAGGGCCATGGCCTGGTCCCCGTAGCATCGACGCAGTTCCAGTCCGGCCTGGCCGGACGTCCGCTCGATCCGGCCGCACGCCTCCTCGAGTTCGTCCCGGTCCGTCGAACTGACGGTGACATAGCCCGAGAAGCGAAAGGACGCGTGGCCGTCGGCCAGCTCCCCCTCGCGCTCGAGAAGGACCTCTTCCTCACGACGACGCCTGGCCGTGGCCAGGAAGCCCCCGCGCCGCCTGAGCTCGGCGTCGGCGACATCGGCCGTCCGGGCCTGCTCCACGTGGCGCGCCGCCCGCAATGCCCCGACCGGCTCCATCACCACGGAAACCGACCGCCGGACATCGGAGACCAGCAGGAGAGGGCCGAGGAAATCGGGGGCGACATCGGTCCGTGGCCATTCAGCGATCCAGTAGGTGCAGTGCCAAGTGGCGTCTGTGCGGACGGAGCCCCACTCGGCGAGCAGACCCATGGGGCCCGGCCACGACGTGGATCTTCGGACCGGACCGTCCCCGGCGGACGGTGGCGCGGCTCCGTCGAGCCGTGGACGCGAGAGACTCTCGGCGTCGAAACCGGAGCGGACGGCCGCCACCAAGGCGTCGAGATCCAGGATTCCCGCCACTTGGAAACCCGCCTCACCCAGGCGCCGGGCCAACGACGCCGATTCGCGGAGAAGAACCGTGCAGGCACCGCGCTGACCGCCTCCGGCGGCGCGCACGGCCCTCGCCGTGCGGGACGCGTGGATGGTCACGGCCAGCAGCACCTCGTGACGGTGCACGGCGGCGATCTCGCCCTCGAGCAGGTCGGCGTACGACCGGTGGGGCGGGCTCTCGGTGTCGAGCACGGCAGCGTCGGCCAGATGACGACGGACCTCGACCCCCTCGTCGGGCAGGCTCCGCTCGATCCACTGCACCCGGTGCACGGCGGAACCGTCGCGGGCGAGCGACGCCAGGACGCCGGCCCAGGCACCGACACGGCGGGCCTTGTCGGATCCACCGAGCAGGACGAACCCTGGCCCGGAGACACTGAGTACGGCCGTATAGGTATGCCGGGCCACGTCGTTGACCACCCCCGCCCCTGAACCCTGACCCCTTCGCCTCTCACCGTTGCCGTTGCCGTCCCCGCGCCCGCGGCCCGACGACCTCGTCGCCCCGATCCTCGTCGTCCCGAATCTCGTCGACTCGGTCCCCGCTGCCGTCAGATCCACCTGTAGGTAACGCAACGTGGCGAACGGGTGGCGACAACCGACTTTTCTCCGGCCCCGGAGCACGTCGGCGTGGCGCGCCGCATCAGGCGCCCACTCCTCCACCGTCCGTCCCGCCACCGGCCACGTCGCCGCCGCCACCGCGGCCGCCACGGCGACGAAGGCGCCGGCCACACCCCCGGCCGAGGCGCTCATCCGCAGGATGCCGACCGCCATCACCAGACCCAGGGCGACCACGGCGATCTGTCCACCGCGCCATCCGGCCACCAGGCCCCGGCGCTCGAGTGGTCCGAACCGGTACCGCGGTGCCCCTGCGTCCTCACCCATTCGGCCCCCGCCCGGCCGTCGGCGGTCGGCCTCCGGGGTCCGTGGCCTCGGTGGACGATGGCACCGACGGAGCCGCGTCGGCGAGGGAACGGGCGGCGGAGCGCGCCTCGTCTGACGGATCGGACGGCGCATTCCGGCTGCCGTCGTGGCCATCGGCCAGATCGACGCCATCGGCCAGACCGACGCCGGCGCCCGACGATTCCGGCGGCGCGTCGGCTTTCACGATCGCGTTTCCCGACACGAGCGACGTCACTGGCGCGGCACTTCCCACCGCACCGGCGGCAGCTCCAGCAGCGGCAGCGAGAGCACCGCCACCGCCGGAGCCCGTCCCCGCCTCCCGGGCGATGTCCAGGGCCAGGTTGCGCGCCCGGAGCGGTGCATGGGCGGTGGCAGCGAGACGATGGCGGGTGGACTCGAGATGAGAGATAGCACCCGCCTCGACGGCCGGGATCAGCTTGAGGAGGGTGAAGGGCGAGAAGGTGGCGACGGCGAGAAGGGCGATGGCCGTGATGACGGCGGCGAATCCGCCGCCGTCGCCACCAGTGGTCCCGACACCGAGCCCACCGGCGAGGGCCCCGGCGGCCAGGGACAGGGTGGCGGCGATGACGAGCTTGGAAAGAACGAGGGCGGCCAGTGTCTCGGCCAGACGGCGGCACCAGTGCGAGACGGCCGGCCAGACCAGTGCGGCCAGGGCGAGGGGGAGAAAGAGGACGGCGACGGAGACCGCCGCGGCCCGGACGACGAGTTCGAGCCAGAGGACGAGAGAGGCCACGGCGACCAGGAGACCGACGACGAAGACGACGAACTCCGGGACTCCGGGCGAGGCCAGGGTGGCGCCGGCCAGGAAGGCCGACACCGGGGCGAGGATGTTGGTCGTGTCGACGCCGGCGCTCGACAGGAGCTGGGCCGACAGGGTGTCGGTGATGGCCAGTGCCATCTGGACCAGCTCGACGGCCATACCGGTGAACAGCAGGGCGAGAGGCAGGTGGACGAGAAACGAACGGGCCAGGATCGACGCGTCCTGACGGAAGATCGCCTGCAGGGCGGCGCAGAGGACCATGGGCAGCACGACGGCGGCGGCCACGGTGGCCATGACCGACTCGTGGGCCGCGAACCAGGCTGTCGAGAGGTTGACCGTGGTGGTGGCCGACATGGCGCCGCCCACCTCGCCGAGCAACCAGACGGCACCCGAGGCCACCCACTGCCCCGCAGCCGAAAAGACGGCGCCGACGCCGATCCCGAGGACGCTGCCCACGACGTGATGGAGACCACCGGTGACGGAGGAGTCCACCGAAGCGACCACCGAACCGATCACTGGGCCGGCGGCCGGAGCCACCACCGGGCCGGGGCCGACCGGCATGTCAGTGGACGCCTTGGCCGGCGTGGAAGAAGAAGTTGATGATGGCCGGCGCCGCGCCGATGAGCAGAGCGGCCAGTCCGGCGACGAGGACCGTCTTCCGGCCGGTGAAGGACTGCTGGTAGTTCTGGGCGTGCGAGCCCAGAGCCCAGGCCGCCGCCCCGATGAGCAGAGCGATAAGGGCGCCGATCAGGGCCCAGCCGGCCAGACCGTCGGTCAGGTGTTGGAGCACGGCCCCACCGGGCAGGTTTCCGGGATTGGGGGACATCGTCACATCGGCCAGAAGCATGGACGGCACCCTACGGCGTCTATAGATCCTTTTCAAGATCTTTCATGATTTTTCATGACACAGCAGGTGGTCGGACCGGGTGTCGGTCCGGGCCTGCCATGCTGGAGTGCGATGGTCGGGGAAACGCTGGTGGTCGGCGCGACGGGAGGCATCTCCGACAAGGTCGCCATCACCGGCTTCGTCGCCCTGGGTGTATTGGCCCTGGTGGGAATCGTGGTGGCCACCGCCCTCGGTCGCCGGTCGGGGCGCAGCTCCCTCGAACAGCGGTTGTCCGCCCTGGCCACCCGGCTCGGTGTGGAGACCCCGCAGGAGGACCCGGCCGGGGTGGAGCCGGCGCTGCACCATCTGGAACAGGTCACCGACCGCGCCGCCGAAGCGGTGGCTGAGTCCTCGGCCGACGCCATCCGATTGCGGCACGCCCTCGACACGCTGCCCCAGGGCGTCATCGTCTGTGAAGAGAACGGAGAGGTCGTCTTCCGCAACACCCGCGCCGTCGGCCTGATGGGAGGTCGCCACGGCGACGCTCTGGCAGCGACGGCGGTGGT
>Ga0307373_10005470_pt1 | contig 20767 bp, 20 predicted proteins | sample OX2MG_FD_202534 | JGI IMG/M metagenome (GOLD analysis project Ga0307373, IMG submission 202534) | Soil microbial communities from Risofladan, Vaasa, Finland - OX-2 | ecosystem: Environmental > Terrestrial > Soil > Coastal area > Acid sulfate soil | place: Finland: Risofladan, Vaasa | collected...
AACTCGAATCAAGTTTCATCAAGGGCATCAAGCGCCTGAACTACGCCTTCTAGGAGGAACGCGCCGCCAAGGCTTCGTCAAAGGAACGCAGGGCCCTCGGGCCCCACACCGTGCCGGGACCGCCGTTCATCATTATTGCCACGCCCGCCATCTCGGCGACCTGCTGGCGCGTCGCGCCGGCTCGCGCGGCGCCTCGGGCGTGCGCGACGACGCAGCCGTCGCACTCTCGGGTCACGGCGATCGCCAGCGCGATGAGTTCCTTGGTCGCCGTGGGAAGTGCCCCTTCGACCATCGCGGCGCGCCCCATGTCGGCGTAGCCCTTGAGCACGTCAGGAATCATGGCTCGCAACTCGAGCGCGGGCTCTCGAAGCTCCTGTCGAACAACGTCATTACTTTGCATATCGACCTCCGAGGTTCAGCCTATTAACCAGTCGCCAGGTCAAAGGTCCCTTCCTAGACTGGCTCGCATGTCCGCGATCGATAACCTCCTCTCCTTTAACGAAAACTACGTGGCCGCCCACGGCCACGCGGAACTGCCCACCGAGCCCAAGTTGCGCCTCGCGGTACTGACGTGCATGGACTCGCGCCTCGACCTCTTCGGCGCGCTCGGTCTGGCCCTGGGTGAGGCGCACCTGATTCGAAACGCCGGCGGCATCGCGACTGACGACGCCGTTCGCTCGCTGCTCTTGAGCCAGCGCCTTCTCGGGACCAATGCGGTCATGGTGATCCACCACACCCGCTGTGGCCTTGAGACCTTCGAGGAGGAGGCGCTGCAGAACGAGCTCCAACTCGAGTTAGGCGTACGAGCACCCTTTCGCCTCGGTGCCTACCGAGACGTCGACGCCGACGTTCGCTCGACGGTCGCCACCTTGAAGGCGAGCCCCTTCGTCAGCGCGCTCGAGATTCGAGGCTTCGTCTTTGGCGTTGACGACGGTGACCTACGTGAGGTCGGCCTCTAGGTCTTTTTTGAATCCTTCGTGGCTCGCCTGATATCCGTGGGCGAGATAAAAACGGTGCGCGTCGTGTCGGACCTTGTTGCTGGTGAGCTGGAGGCGATAGCAGCCGGCCTCGCGAGCGAGCCGTTCGGCTTCGCCAATGAGCGCCGCGCCCGCGCCCTTGCCGCGTTGATCCGCGCGCACGAAGACCGCTTCGAGCTCAGCACAGCGTCCCCCGGCGTGATGAAAGTGCTGAAGGATCAAGAGTTGGCAGACGCCGACTACTTCGCCCTCCACCTCGACGACCAAGATCTCGTGACCCTGTTCGCGCGCGTCGCGAGCGGCTCGCGCGTAGGTCGCGACGTCACCGGGCCGTTCGCTTTCGGGGCTTCGCGCGCCATCGATGATGGCCGCGACGGCCGCGGGAATGTCACGGTCTTCGAGGGGACGAACGATCACGGCGTCGCTCAAGAACGAGGGTCGATTGGGGCCAGCACGCCCACACTCTCCTCGACCGCCTCGGCGGCGTTCAAGCAAAGGTCCTCGCGAAAGAGATCGCCGATCACCTGGACGCCGGTCGGCAGACCGTTGGCCGTCCCGGTCGGCACGCAGGCGGCCGGCAGCCCCAAGAGGTTCGCCGGCAGCACGAAGCGAAAGAGCTCGACGACTTGCATCGCCGTCTCGGGGCTCTCGATGTCAAATCCGTGCGCGAAAGGCGGCTGCGTCCACGTCGGCCCGACCACCAAGGGGTAGTCGCGCATGAACTGACGCCACGCGCGTGCCACGCGATAGCGAGACTGGTGCATGAGTGCCAAGGTTTCGGGGGTCGAGGGCGGATACTCGACACTCGTGAACTCTAAGAACCGCTGACCGCCTTCTCCCATGAACGGCTGAATGAGCGGAGCCGAAACCGCCAGACTCGTCATCATCAGTTCGCTCCAGGCGAGATAGGCCTCAAAGAGCATGGGCGGCTCGATCTCCTCGACTTCATAGCCCGCTTTTTCGAGGGCGCGTCCCGCGACGCGCACACTTTCGGCGACGTTCGCGTCGGTGGCACCGCCCAGGGGCTCGGGCACGAGCGCGACGCGCTTGGGCATCGTGCGTCCGACCAGCGGTGCGTCAATCGTCTGGGGATCGCGCCAATGGGCTCCCATCACGACTTCGAGCCCGCGGCGAACGTCACCCACCGTTCGCGCCAGTACGCCTTCGGCCAACATGACCTGGGCGTTCAACGCCATCTCGACGGTCGCTGAGGGATTCCCCTGGGGTACGCGGCCACGCGAAGGCTTGATGGAGGCAATGCCGCAGCAGTAGGCGGGGTTGCGCAACGATCCGCCAATGTCATTGCCGAGTCCAATGACGCTCATTCCCGAGGCGATGGAGGCCGCTTCGCCGCCCGACGAGCCACCGGTCGTCACGCCGCGGCGCCACGGATTGTGGGCGGCGCCGTACAGCGACGACTCGGTATTGATGCGCAGTCCAAAGTCCGGCATATTCGTGCGCGCCAGCATCACCCCACCCGCAGCGCGCATTCGCTCAACGCTGGCGGCGTCTTCGCTCGCCATGAAGTCCTTGAGCGCCACGACCCCTTCGGTCGTCGCGTAACCCTCGACGTCGATATTGGTCTTCACGGTGAAGGGCACCCCGTGCAGCGCGCCAAGAGCTTCGCCCGAACGCTGGCGCGCGTCGGCACGATCGGCTTCGGCCAAAACCTCGTCGGGACGTACCTCGACCACACTGTTCACTTGAGAATTCACGGCCTCGATACGACCAAGGAATGACTCAACGACGCTACGCGAGGTGACCTCGCCGCTCGCGATCTTCACGGCCAAGGACGACGCCGATTCGCGCCAAAGTTCAGATGACATGGTGTCCCTCCCAAACAGTGATCGTAGCGAGTCACCGTAGGGAAGTCGATTAGCGGTAACTCTCCGAGTGACGCTGCGTGCGCGAGACAATGATTCGAGCGACCACGAGCAGCGTCAGGACCATGACGACCAGGATGAGTGCCGCGTCGTACGACACGATGTGCGCTTCAGCACCGGGCTGGTTGTAATCAGTCCACACGTAGTACGTCAAGTACGACACGGGGTGGTGGAGGAGGGACCACGTGGGCAGGCTGTTGGTCGCTCCCGCGGTGTAAAGAAGCGGCGCCGTTTCGCCTCCGGCGACGGCCAGTGCTATCAACAAACCCGTCACGATGCCGGGCAACGCGGACTTTAAGACGACCTTTCGCAGCGCGTAGCCCGTCGGCATGCCGAGCGCCTCGGCGCCTTCGCGATAGGCCGTGGGTACTTGCCGCAGGGCAGACTCCGTCGACTTGGAGATGTAGGGAACGACCATGAGTGACAAGATCAGCAGCGCCGGAAGTAACGAGAACCCCCAGTGCAACTCAACACAAAGTGCCACGTAGCCCGCGTAGCCCAAGACAATGGAAGGGAATCCCGATAACACGTCAACGGCGAGGCGAAAGAAGCCGCCGCTCGGCTTGCCATTTCGCCGTGTCGGGGCCAGTTCCGCCAGGTGGATCCCCGTGAGGACACCCACGGACCCCGCAATGAGCAGAACTCCGAACATGATGACCAGCGTGCCCACCACCGCGTTCTCGAGGCCCCCACTCGTGCCTTGGGAGAGCGTCGTGAGGACATTCCACTTCCAGTGAGGTACCGCTCGAACGACGACGCCGAGCACCAACCACAACGCGGGCGCCACGACAAAAAAGAGTGCGACGAGCGTGAGTGCACGAAAGACACTCGCCTTGAATCGACGCCAGCTGGTCTTGGGGTAGGACTGGTTGACGATCGTCATGATTACGCCCGACCCACGGGAGCGGCCAGCGTTGACGTTCGCCGCACGATCGAGCGCGCGGCGAGATTCACCACGACCGAGATCAAGGCTAATAAGAGGCCCGCTTCGGCCAGCGTCGAGATCGCAAAGCCCGTGCCGTCGGTGGCCGCCGAGTCGAGTTGGCTGACAATGGTGGCCGCGATCGTCGTCATCGTTCCGTAGATGTTGGGCGAAACCTTGCCGAGAATCGAGCCCGAAACCATCGCGACCGCAATGGTCTCGCCGAGTGCGCGCCCGAGGCCCAAAACGGTAGCGCCAATGATGCCCGAGCGAACCCAAGGAATCGTCACACGACGGGCGACCTCGGCGTCAGTCATCCCCAGTGCTTCCGCTCCCTCTTTCGGCAAGGGGGGCACCTGCAAGAAGAGATCGCGGGTCGTCGAAGCGATGATCGGCACGATCATGAGGCCCAGAATCAACCCCGACGTCAAGAGACCCTCGCCGTAACCAGTCGGACCCCGAAAGTAGCGAAGTACTGCGACGTTGGGGACGTGGTTCGCGACGAGTGGATAAACATGATCGGCCAAGAACGGACCAAGTTCCAGCACACCCCAGAGCCCGATGATGACACTGGGGATGCCGGCGAGAATCTCGACGAAGAAGCTAATGGGAGAGGCCGCCCACCGGGGTAGGCGCTCGGTTAGCGCGAACGCCGTCCCGAGCGAAATAGGCAACGCGATAATGAGAGCGATGATCGACGTTTCTAGAGTGCCCGCAATCAGAGGCCAGGCGCCGTAGGCCGAACCTTGCGGGTGCGCGACGCCGTGCGTATGCACGACTGCTCCGTACGTGTTGCCGGGGACCCACTGGGAACCCGTTAAGAAGCTCCCACCGTTCACCTTGGTGGCGGGCCAAGCCTTGAGGGCCAGCACCACCACGATGAACGCCAGCCCCGCGAACGGGAGCACCGACGCGACGCGAGCGCTCACCCGCCAGGCCCGATCTTCGTAGTGACGTAAAAACGCACCTGCTCGCCATGGCTTGTTGCCACGGCGAGCAGGTGCGCTCGGCGAGTGAGCGGGTGTCATTGAGGCACTTTCCTCACTCGATGGGTTCATTGGCTATTGAATTTTTTGAATCTGCTTCAACGACGCCACGGCGACTTTGGTCGGCAGCGGCAAGAAGCTCACCTGGTTCAAGAATCGCGGACTGTTGCCCAACTTCGGGTTAATGCACCATTCGAGCAACGAACGCACGGCCTTCGCGGTCGAGGTGCTCGACTGATTCTTGTTGACAATGCCGTACTCGTAGTTGACGATGGGGTAGCCACCCTTCACGCGCCCGTTGATCATGGAGATCGTTCCGCTCGCGGGCGTGATCTTGGCGTAGCCGGCGGCTTCTTTCGCGGCGGTCGCCTGGCTAGGCAAGACGTACTGGTGATCGCCATTCAAGAGCGAGGCGTAGGTCATGCCAGCACCGAGGACGCTCGACAAGAAGCTGATACCGACGTAGGCCACGCAGCCCGGGGTCGCGCCGCAGCCCGACACCATGCCCCCGTTACCATTCTCGCCCAGCGAGTTCGAAATCGTGGGCCACGACACCGTGGTGCCGTAGCCGACCGAAGAGTTCCACCCGGCGTTTTGACGCGAGAGGTACTGGGTGAACAAGAACGTGTCGCCACTGCCGTCAGAGCGGTGCAGCGCGACGATTGGCAAATTCGGCAGCGTCACCGAGGGATTGAGCGACTGGATGGCGGAATCGTTCCAGTTGGTAATGGTCCCTTGGTAGATGCCCGAGAGAATCGCGCCATTCAACTTGAGGTGCGCGTGCAGACCAGGGATGTTGTACGCGATGATCTGCACGGAGATGGCGAGGGGGATGTTCATCAACGTCGGAGTCGCGGAAAGGACTGAAGGCGACAGGTACGCGTCAGAAGAACCGATGTTGACCGTACCGCTCGCCGCGTCGGCAATCCCAGTACCCGATCCCGTTCCGCCGGTCGTTAGGTTGACCTGGTGGTACTTCGCCGAGTAGGCGGGAGCCCAAAGGTTCCACAACGGGTACAGCAGCGTGCTGCCCGTCTCGGTGACGCTCGCCTTTGGTGGTGTCTCGACCTTGAACGTCGCAGCGGCGACCTTCTTCTTCTTCACGTGGTGCTTGGTGGTCGCTGAGGAGACCGAAGCCAAACCGAACAGCGCGATGGCCGCCGCGAGCGTCAATGACGTCGATACTTGCGCGCCTCTTCGAATATTTATCTTCACTACATTCCTCCTATTTGGTGATGCCGCCACCGTAAGCATCGAAGGTGAACCGGGGGTGATTGCGTCGTGAATCAGAACTGATTTCTCGGTAACTTTCGTACGTTCATGCGCGACTGAATCGAACTCAGTTACGGATCAACCCATGAGTCCGTTCACGTAGCGCGCCGTGTCGCCATCGCGCGGCTGCTCGAAGAGCTGCTTCGTCGCACCATGTTCAACGAGATGGCCCTCGTAAAAGAACATGGTGTTGTCAGAGACGCGGCGGGCCTGACCGAGGTTGTGCGTCACCACGATCAACGTCAGCGCGGGCGCCAGGGTCCGCATCAACTGCTCAATTGACTCGGTAGAAAGTGGGTCGAGTGCCGAGGTTGGTTCATCGAGGAGAAGGACTTCGGGGCCGACCGCCAGGGCACGCGCGAGGCAGAGCAGTTGCTGCTGGCCGCCGGAAAGGCGGTAGGGCGACTCGTGGAGACGATCCTTCACCGCGTCCCAGAGTCCCACCTCGCGAAGTCGTGTCTCGGCCACGACGTCGAGTTGCTTTCCCTTAGCGATTCCGTGTGCCTTCACGCCGGCCACAACATTGTCCTTTATCGACATCGGAAAGGGATTGGGTCGCTGAAAGAGCATGCCGACGCGACGACGAATGTCAAGCAAATCCTGATCGGCACCCCAGATGCTGCGCCCGTCCAGCGTGACTTCACCCTCGTGACGAAATCCGAACACTTTGTCGTTCATCCGATTCAACGTACGAAGGAACGTCGACTTGCCCGAACCCGTCGGTCCAATCAATGCGGTAATCGTTCCGCGCGTAAACTCCATGTTGACGTCCGAAAGGATCTGCTTCTCCGCAAAACGTAGATTCAGTCCCTTCGTCGCAATGATGTTGCGCGGGCGATTGCTGTCGGGGTCGAGTACACCCAATACCGACTCAATTTCATTGGGGGATATCTCAGTCTTATGAATATCGTCCACGCCCAACCTTCTGTCTAGCGACCAACCACGAAACTAGGGAGCGAAGGTTAATTTTGCGTGACGACTAGGTAAGCGCAAAGACACGAACTCATGAAACATCAGCGCGAAACGGGAGTTTGCGCCTCCGGCAAAGGTTCGGCTAGTCGCAACAACTGTCGCGCCACCCACATTGGCCACAGCGAAAGTGGGCGTGTTCCGCGCGAAGGTTGCCACCGCAGTGAGGGCATTCGGAAAAGATCGCCCAGCGGTTCGTACACGTGGCAGTGGCCTCTTGAGGCTCGGGCGCAGTCACGCTCACCATTGTGGCGGGCGCGGCGCCCGAGGGGGCGGATAGCTCAGACGGCGGGGCCCAGCACTCCGTGTCGATAGTGCGAGCGGCAGAGCACCTGATAGTGGACGTCTCCATCGTCAACGTCGCCGATCACGAACTGGCTCCCCTCGCGAGCGACGACTCCCTTGACCACGCGGGCATTACAGCGGCCCTTTTGCCCGCACCAGCACGACGAAGTCAGCGGGAGCTCGTGCGCCCAGTCCGCGATGGCGAAGAGTCGAGCTGATCCGGGAAAGATATTGAGCAGAAAATCCGTCGAGAGTCCAAAGGCGTGCACGTCGACGTCGCACTCGTCCACCATCTGGGCCAGTGCATCCACTTGAGAGACGCTGGCGAATTGAACCTCATCGATGACGAGGAGGTGAATGCCACGTTCAACGAGGCGCGCTACGTGTGGCCCAAGCTCCTCACCGGGCGCGACCGCCTCGGCGGCGGCCTCGATGCCGATACGACTCGTGACCATTCCTTCGGGACTTCGGTCACCAAAGGTCCACAACGCGACGTCACTTCGGCCCTGGCGTAACTGCCAATGCAACTGCAACGCCAGGGTTGACTTGCCCGCGGCCATCGTGCCGTAGGTAAATGTGAGTTCTGCCACGATGCTCCTCTAAAGACGGCCCACGATACCGCCTCTCCGGGCGCCTCTTCACGGGCGGGCGGCCTAGATTGAAGGGATGGAACTCGTTCTTCGACCCGTTGCCTACATCCGAAACGACCGTGCCGAGGCGCTCGACGACAATTGGGACGACGTCGTTTCGAGTGTCGAACTCGCGAGCGACGTGCCAAGCGAAGCCCTAATGGGCCTCGAGGGCTTCAGCCACGTTGAGATCGTCTTCTTCGCCGACTGGGCCGAGGACGTCCCGCCGGGCCCGTGGCACCGGCGCCCCCGCGCCAATCCTGAGTGGCCCGACGTCGGCGTATTCGCGCAACGCAACAAGGACCGCCCCAATCGGATTCTGCTCTCGACCGTCGCGATTGACACTCTGGGCGAACGGTCCTTCACGGTGCGCGGCCTCGACGGCATTGACGGGACGCCCGTGCTCGACATCAAGCCTGTCTTTCGCTGGAGCGTGCCACGAGGCGAGTTGCGTGTCGCACCCTGGAGCGAAGAGCTCGGCGAGCAATACTTCTAGTTCGCGGCGATAAACGTCGTCAGGGCCGCGGCGAGTTGTGGCCCCTGGTCTTCTTGGAGAAAGTGACCCGCGCCCACGATCGTGGTGTGTTCTTGACCCGAGGCACCGGGCACCCTCTCTTTGAAGCGTCGCTCGCCGCCACGAGTAATGGCGTCCCCGTCAGAGAAGCAAAGCAAGAACGGCTTGGTGAAGGCGGCCAGCACCGCCCACGCCGCGACGTTCGCGTCGTGGGCGGGGTCCTCGGGCGAGGTGGGAACCAGGGCGGGGAACTGGCGCGCGCCCTCCTTAAAGGTCTCGTCGGGGAACGGAGCGTCGTAGGCGGCGATTATCTCGTCGGCGAGCGGTTTGTTGACGCAGCCCCCCGAAACGATTCGTCCAATGGGCAACTCGGGCGCAGTCTGTGAGTAGGTCTGCCAGGCGAAGAAAGCGTCGGTCGAACGTTCCTCTCCGGTAGGTAGCCCGCCGTTTCCGATCGCCACGCGCGCGAAACGCTCGGGATGCTCGCCCACCAATCGCAGTCCCACGAGTGAGCCCCAGTCTTGTCCGAAGAGGGTCACGTCGCGAAGATCGAGGTGCTCAAAGAGCAACTGTCGAGTCCATTCGACGTGGCGCGCGTAGGTGTACTCCTCGCGCGGCGTGGGCTTGTCCGAGCGACCGAATCCGATCAAGTCAGGCGCGACGACACGGTATCCGCCCGCCACGAGGCCCGCAGCGACGTGGCGATAGAGGTACGACCAGGTGGGTTCGCCGTGCAACAACACGACGACGTCGCCGTCACGGCGCCCCTCGTCGAGATAGGCCATGCGCAGCGGCTCTCCGCCGGTGGGATCGGCCACGTCGTGATAGCTCGCGGCAAAGGGAAAGTCCGTCAGATTCGCGAAGCGCTCCTCAGGGGTTCTCAGTCTTTCCATAGTCCTCTCCTACTGTCGAGCCATACCCTCGCGGGCGGCACTTTGTTGATCGTCCGGTGAAACGGCGACGAGTTGAATGTCGACGCGACGGAGCACCCCTTCAAAGGGGAACTCGTCGACGTAGCGTTGCGACACTGGCGAGCCGTGATCGAGTCCGATGCTCATTCCCGTCGACGAGATAATGCGCATCAAAAACGGCAGATGCAGGGATCCAACGTCGCGTCCGTCGACGTGCAACGTCACCTCGGCGTCACGGTGACCGCGACGAAAGGACAGTCCGAGGGCACACGCACCTTCGGGGAGCGTCTCATTCGAAACGAGAACGTGGTGCTCGCCAAAGATGTTGTAGTCAAAGACGAGATGATCATCTTGCACGAAGAAGCTCGCGCCCGCGTTCTCGTTGCCCGTCGCCATGATCACGCCGCCTTGGGTCGCGGCACGCACCACTTGGGCCTCGAGGTCCCAACTGCGGCCGCCGATCCCCGCCGCGGCCTGAGGGGGGATTGGGCTCAGCGGTGGAAGGTAGGTGTAGTGGCGACTTGCGGGGTGGGGTGAAAACTCGCGAAACCGCGGAGCGAAGAGTTCAATGCCACGGTCGTCGAGGGGCAGTGCGCCAAAGCGCTCGGCATCCTTCCACCAGAGCTCGATCAACTCGCTCAACTTCTCGGGACGCTGCGAGGCGAGATTGTGGCACTCGGAAGGATCGTGCTCCACGTCGTAGAGCTCCCAATCGTCATCGTCAAAACTCACTCCGTAGACGTGGCGCGTGACGGCCTTAAAGCCTTCGTGGTACATCGCGCGGTGCCCACCCATTTCGAAGTACTGCGACGCGCGAACGCTCGGCTCATCGGCGTCATTGAAGGCGTAGGTCATCGAATGACCCGCTAGGGGCATCTGGGTGAAACCTCGGTAGGTGGCCGGCACGCTCGCTCCCGCCGCCTCAAAGACGGTGGGTGCGATGTCGGTGACGTAGTGGAACTGGTGGCGCACTCCCCCCGCGTCCTTGATCGCGACGGGCCAGTGCGCGATGAGCGGCACGTGAACGCCGCCCTCGTGGGTATTTTGCTTGTACCACTTAAAGGGAGTGTTCCCGGCTTGGGCCCAGCCCCAGGGATAGTTCGAATGACTGTGAGGCCCCCCGATGTCGTCAAGGCGTTTCACGGCCTCGTCGGGCGTTTCGAGGATGAAGTTGAAGTACTTCATCTCGTGCAAGATCCCAAAGGGTCCGCCCTCTTGGCTCGCGCCGTTGTCGCTCATGAGAAGCACGAGCGTGTTCTCCCACTCGTCGAGTCTTTTTAGTTCCTCGACCAGACGGCCGATCTGATCGTCGGTGTGCTCTAAAAACGCCGCGAAGGCCTCCTGGAGCCGAGCCGCTAAGCGACGCTGATTCTCTGAGAGCGATTCCCACGCTTCGACACCAGGATTTCGTGGCGCCAACTCAGTGGACTCGGGCAAGAGTCCCATTTCACGCTGGCGCGCGAACCAGCGTTCGCGCGCGACGTCCCAGCCTTCGTCGTAGCGACCGCGGTGTTTGGCCAAATACCGAGGCGGCGACTGATGCGGCGCGTGCGTCGCGCCAAAAGCCAGGTACGTGAAGAACGGACGGTCAGGTCGAATCGACTTGGTGTCGTGAATGAACTCCAGCGCCTTATCGACGAGATCCTCACTGAGGTGGTAGCCCTCGGCCACGGTACGTGGCGGATCGACGCGGTGGTTGTCGTACACGAGGTCCGGCGCGAATTGGTCGGTCTCTCCGTCGAGAAAGCCGTAGAAACGATCGAAGCCTCGCTGCAGGGGCCACTGGTCAAAGGGACCGGCGGACGACGAATGTTCCATCGAGACGAGGTGCCACTTCCCGACCGCGAAAGTGGTGTAGCCATCCTCGCGCAGGACCTCGGCCATCGTGGCAGCGTGATTCGACACGTGTCCACGCATCGAGGGATAGCCCGAACTCCAGTTCGAAAGCCCGCGCATGCCCACGCTGTGGTGATCGCGTCCAGTTAAGAGCGCTGCACGCGTCGGTGAGCACAGCGGCGTGACGTGAAAGTTCGTAAAGCGAAGTCCGCCCGCGGCGAGCTGGTCGATGTGGGGTGTCTCGAGTTCGGAACCGAAACAGTTGAAGTGTGAAAAGCCCAAGTCATCAATCAAGATGACGATGACGTTGGGTGCGCCCTCGCGCGGATGCGGCGGCGTCGGCCACCAGGGGGTGGAGTCCGCCAGCGTTCGACCAATGGTGCCCTCGAACGGTTCGTATCCCTGCATGCACCCCCCTGCTACTCGGTCACGATAGGCCAGAGGCGTTGAACACTCTTACGTCGCGAGCCACCTGTCAAGTTCTTGACGCGTCGGACCGCTCGCGGGACCAAGGAACGAAACCGCGACGGCGGCCGCGGCGTTCGCCCAGCGCGCGGCGCTGATTGGATCGGCGCCGCGGTCAAGTTCCGCCAAGAACGCTCCATTGTGCACGTCGCCCGCGCCATTTAAGTCAACGACCCGTGTCAAAAAGCCCGCCACCTCGAGCGCTTCTACTCTGGGCGCCGCGACGACACAGCCCTGCGCGCCCTGGCGAACCACCACGCCGAGGCCGTGTCGCTCACAAAGTTCGGTCGCGGCCTCGAGCGGCGCCTCGAGACCCGTCAACGCCGCGGCCTCATGGCGATTGCACAAGAGCCAGTCGGCGCACGTGAGCATGACGTCGAGATTGTGCTCGGGGATATCGACCATGCGAGTCGCGGGATCGAAGGCGACGATGACGCCCTCGAGGCTGCTCACCCAGGCGAGCACCATCTCGGCCTGGCCCGGGTACATGACGTTGTAGCCAGAGACGAGCACGACGTCACCGGGTTCAACTCCAAGTGCCTCAAGATGCCCTCGGCCAAGTGTCGCCTCGGAGCCCGCAAAGGTCACGAAGGTTCGCTCGCCGTCGGGTTCCAAGAGCACCAAGCACGTGCCGACGTCGCGGTCCTCATCGGGTTCAACCGGTGCCAAAATTCCTTCGGCGTCGAGTGCCGAGCGCGCCATGTCGCTAAAGAGACCAGTTCCGAGCCGGCCGGCATACACCGATTGCATTCCTTGACGTGACGCGGCGCTCATCGCGTTAAAGCCGCCTCCCGTCGTCATGAGTCGTTCACTCGCGGGCACGTCGCCGCCTTTGGGCGGGAGTGCACTCACGCGAAGCACGATGTCGATCATGACCGAATCGAGGCAGAACAAACGCGCCATGAGAGCCACCTTAGGCCGCCACGTGAAACTTCTAACGAGCCACTGGCCTCGAATGAATTCGCGGACACGACCTGGCTTGCCTACAATCGTCAGCAATCACGATTGACGACCCAAGGAGGCGCCGTGAGCGATGAATTCGCTGAGCTGCTCGGTACAGGTGGAAGTAACGCCCTCAAGATCGAAGAGAACGGCATCAACATCATCGTCGAAGGCGAGCGCAAGGGTCAGCCACGAGAACTCTTCTGGCCCTGGTTTGGCGCCAACGTTTCAGTGCTCGGACTAAGTTACGGCTCCTACGTCCTGGGCTTTGGCATCTCCTTCACCCAAGCGGTCATCGTCGGCCTCATCGGCATTGTCTTTAGTTTCCTGCTATGTGGCATCATCGCCACGGCCGGAAAGCATGGTTCGGCACCCACCATGGTGCTGAGCCGCGTGGCCTACGGCGTGCGCGGCAATCGGCTTCCTTCGTTTTTTTCGTGGCTTTTGTGCGTGGGCTGGGAAACGGCACTGACCGTCATCGCCGTGCTCGCGACCTCGACCGTCTTCACCAAGTTGGGCTGGGGCGGTGGCACGGGCATCAAAGTCGTGGCGATGGTCGTGATCGCGGCGCTGATCATTGGCGGCGGAGTCATGGGGTTCGATCTCATCATGCGCATGCAGGCCATCATCACCGTGGTCACGGGTATCTTGACTGTCTTTTTCATCGCGCTCACTTTTCACCACGTCTCTTGGCACGTGGTCTCACACGTGAAGAGTGGTTCCTTTCAAGAGCTCATCGGCGCCTTGGTCTTCGTCATGACGGGCTTTGGATTGGGCTGGGTGAACGTCGCGGCCGACTACTCGCGTTATCTGCCGCGCAGCGCCTCCTCCAAGGGCGTCGTATGGTGGACCACTTTTGGCGCGTCGATCGCACCCATAATTCTGCTGTTCTTTGGCCTTTTGCTCGCGGGCTCGTCGGCGAAACTCTCGAGCGCGATTGGCAATGACCCCATTGGAGCCTTGACCACGCTGCTGCCGACGTGGTTCCTCGTGCCCTTCGCGATCGTCGCGATTCTTGGCATCGTCGGAGGCGCGGTGCTGGATATCTACTCGTCCGGACTTTCACTTTTGTCCGCCGGTATCAGAATGCCTCGCTACCTCGCCGCCGGGGTCGACGGCATCGTCATGCTGATTGGTACGATTTATATCGTCTTTGTCTCGAGTAATTTCCTCTACCAGTTCGAAGGTTTCCTCATCACCATTGGCGTGCTCATCGCCGCTTGGTGTGGCGTCTTCTTAGGAGACCTTCTCGTTCGCTCCTCGAACTATTCCGACCGCGATCTCTTTGACACCAACGGTCGCTACGGAGACGTTCGATGGTCCGCCGTCCTTACCACCGTCGTCTCGAGTGTCGTGGGTTGGGGACTGGTCACGAACACCTTCGCCTCGTGGCTCACCTGGCAGGGCTACCTCTTAAAGCCCTTCGGGCTCGGCGGCAAGAGCGGCGCGTGGGCCTACGCCAACTTGGGCGTGCTCGTCGCGCTGGCGTTGAGCTTCGCCGTCACGGCGTTGACCTCTCGCACGAGTGTCGCACGTCAAGAGTCGCTCAACGCCTGACCAACGAGGTTCAAAGCGCGACTCCTAGACTGAATGTGGGTCTGGTGAGGGAGTCGCGATGCGTATCGGGGTACTGACCGCGGGCGGAGACGCCCCCGGACTCAACGCGGCCATTCGAGCCATTGGCGAAATGGCGCTTCGCGACGGGCACGAAATCATTGGCATCGCCAATGGTTGGGCCGGACTCGCTCAAGAGTACGCCGGCGCCCCCCTTGACGCGTCGCAGTTGCGTGGCGTGGTCGGCCAAGGCGGCACCCTGCTCGGTACCGCACGCTTCGACCTCGATCGCCCCGCCGGTGGGCGCGAACGTGTGCTCAGCGCGATCGATGAGCACCTCGACGCGCTCATCGCTATTGGTGGCGACGGCACCCAGGAAATATCACAGTGGCTCGCCGAGCGGGGCGCGCCGGTCGTGGGCGTACCCAAGACTCTTGACAATGACCTACCCGGCACGAACTACTGCATTGGATTTGACTCAGCCATTTCCGTCGTGGCCGAGTCCTTGGACCGACTACACACCACGGCGGCTTCGCACCACCGAGTAATGGTGATCGAAACGATGGGTCGTACGACTGGCTGGGTGGCCGCGCTCGGTGGTCTCGCGGGCGGCGCGGACCTTATCCTTATCCCCGAATTCCCCATGGCCATGAGTGACGTGCTCGAACACGTCAAGCAGCGTCACCGGGCGGGAATCGGTTACTCGATTGTGGTCGTCGCCGAGGGCGTGGACCTTTCGACGCTCGGCGGCGTCGAAACCGGAGAACTCTCGAGCGACGCAGTCGGTGGAGGGCGCCTCGCGACGCGAGGCGTCGGTCAATTCGTCGCGTCGCAGATAGAAGCCGGGGGCGAATTCGAGGTTCGAACGACCGTGCTCGGACACCTCCAGCGCGGCGGCAGCCCTACCGCCTACGACCGAATCTGGGCGACGCGCGTGGGCGCCGGCGCGTACGAGGCCGTCGTCGCTGGTAAGTCGGGCACGATTCCCGTTGTGCGTGACAATCACGTGACCCTGGTGCCTCTCAGCGAAGTCACGCCGGGGCAACGCCAGGTTCCGCGAGAGCTCTACGACCTCTGCGCGGTCTTCTTCTAAGTCGTACAAGGATGCATGACTCGCCACTCACTTCCCTCGGGATCGGTGCAGTGCGAGTAATGAAGTAACGACGCAATCGGATCAAGTAGTACGGCTTCACCATCTCAACTCTCAAAACGTCACTATTTCACCGCATAAAGCAAACGTCGCGCCTCGTCGTGGGGCCACTACATTGACCTGGACACCGCGATGGTCGTTACGAGCAGAAAGAAGAGCGAATGGTCGATGAGCAGCGACCGGGACCCGTCGCCCTCGTGGGTTCGGGCGAGTACCTCGAACACATGATGCCGCTCGAAGCACAACTCATCAAGGGTCGCCCATTGAGATACGTGCAAATCGCCACCGCCTCGGTACCTGATGGTCCCGACGTCGTCGCGCGTTGGCACCGTCTCGGTCACGAGCAGGCAATTCGAATGGGTGTCGAGCAGGTTGTCGTGCCGGTCGTCAATCGAGACGACGCAAACAATCCGGCGCTCGCCTCACTGGTCGAAGGGGCGGGACTTATCTATCTTTCAGGCGGGCATCCCACCTTTCTCGCCGAAACGCTCCGAGAGACAGCGGTCTGGTCGGCGATCGAAAAAGCTTGGCGAAGTGGCGCGGCATTAGCGGGCTGCAGCGCAGGTGCCATGGCGCTCACTTCGTGGGTCCCTTCACTTCGCCATCCTCTCGGTGGGGGAACCGTCGGACTTGGTCTTATCGCCGACCTTCGCGTCATCCCCCACTTTGATGCCTTCGCCTCGCGGATGCCCGACGCCATTGCCAGGTTCCTCCTGCCCGATTCAGGCAGCGCGACGCTTGTAGGCATCGACGAAGACACCGCCATCGTGGGTGGCCTTGAGGAGTGGACGGTGTGGGGCCGTCAGAGCGCCTGGCGACTGCACGATGGTCAGCGCGAAGAGTTGACCGCAGGTACCACATTTCGCTCCACCGCCAATTAATTTCCTAGCCACTCGCTGATTTTTCATGGTGGGAACAAATTTGACTGCAAGCGAGCGCACGGCGAACGAGCGACGTGCCTCCAGCTGTTCGGTCGAGCCGCGACGCACGTCACGCGCGAGAATGGTCTCCGTAGGGATCTCTACAATTGCTCGTCACTTTTTGTAGAGTGCGCCCATCGAGCCCAACGAGCTTCCGGAGCAAGGAGTTTTGGGTTTAAGTCCAACGAAGACGAATGCCGCGATCACTCGATACCCAGTGGTCGTCGAGCTCAAGCAATCGGCTGCGTCCACTGAGATGAATTTTTCGTGCTCATCCCAAAAGCGGGTGAGTTTCGTGTCGAGCACGAAGCTCAACGTCGGATGTAAGAGAAGCGTCTCTTGAAGCCAGCGAGTCGTGGCGTCTTGATTGGCCGTGGCGAGATTGTCGAGGTTAGGCGGCCAGCCACGAAGCGGCGGAATTGAATTCTTATTGAATCCTTCACTAGAGCCCTTCAATGGGCTACGTTCATCTCCTATTCTCTCTGCGTCACGACCAATGCCCCCGCAGTCGTAGAGGAAGTTATGTCACGCCAGTCACCTCGCCACGCGCGACCCGATGCCGCCACCCTTGCCGGTGGCGCGGACGGCAACACCCGTCTCACCGCGACGCTCGGATTCCTGCTCATCGTGATCTTGTTCGTCGAGGGCATCACAATCCTCCAGGTCGGCAGCCTTTTGACCCTGCACGTCTTCGTCGGCATGCTCGTCTTGCCAGTGGTGATTGCCAAAATGGGAGCGACCTCGTGGCGTTTCATCAAGTACTACTGGGGGTCGACTGAATATCGACGCAAGGGTCCACCGCCTCCGCTGTTGCGATTACTCGGTCCCTTCGTCGTGGTTTTGACCCTGGCCGTCATCGCGACCGGCGTGTTGTTGATCGTGATTGCGCCCCAGTCGCTTCACCCTCAACTTCTCCAACTTCACCAAATCACCTTCGTTCTCTGGTTCGGCGCCACGGCCATCCACGTGCTCGGGCACCTCCTCGAGACCGCCAAGCTCGCCCCCCTCGACTGGGTGAGGCGCACGCGACGCGACGTCAATGGCGCGTCGATGCGCCAGTGGTTGGAGGTAGGTTCGCTGCTGGCTGGCGTCGTCGTGGCGCTGTGGATTACTCCTTACGCCGGTCACTGGCAGTTCTTCAGCCACTAGGCCGCGCGTTCACGAATCCAACAATTCGGCCGCGTCGTCGATCGCTCGTGGTTCTCAAGACTGCGTCACGTAGAGCGGGGCGGGCTCTCGCCAAAGGAAGCTCGCCGATAAAGTGGTCGCGTGTCACGCCACTTACACGTGCCGCGATCGCGTCGCAATCAGTGGGGCTACTTGATGGTGTTCGGCGTCGCCTTTGGTTACGTAGAGGCCGCGGTGGTCTATTACCTGCGCCAGCTCATCACCTATCGGTTCAATAACTCGCTTCACCACTATCACGTTTTGTTGAACCTGGGCTTCATCACCTTCGTGAGGCCCGTTCATCAGATACTGATCTCCACGAGGATCGCCGACGCCGAGGTCGTACGCGAAACCGCGACCATGGTCATGCTCGCCGCGGTGGCTCTCCTTGCGGCGCGACGGCCACTCGCCCGCCTCGGCGCCTTCATGGTGGGCTTTGCGACGTGGGACCTGGCCTACTACTTGTGGCTGCGCGTTCTCATTCACTGGCCCCAGAGTCTCTTCACCAAAGACGTCTTCTTCTTGATCCCCGTCACGTGGATCGGCCCCGTCCTAACCCCGGTCATCATTTCGAGCGTTCTCCTCGTGGTCGGTTCGTGGCTCTACCTCGGTGAAACGCCCCCGGATACGACTACTCCGTCGGCGGCCAACCCGCAATAGTTCCCCGCCCCGAGGGATAGCGAACGTTCTTCGCGCGGACAAACTCCATCATGGTCTCCGCCGCGTACTCGCGACCGTACCCACTGCCTTTCACCCCGCCAAAAGGTGAACCAATGAAGTTTCGCCGCGTGTAGTTATTTACGAAGACCATGCCGACTTCGAGTCGCGGCGCCATCGCCGTGGCGCGACGTTCGTCACCCGTGCAGATCGCGGCGGTAAGCCCGTATTGAGAGTCGTTCGCGATTTCGATGGCTTCGTCGTCGGTGGAATAACGCATGAGCGCCGCCACGGGTCCGAATACCTCTTCCTGGGCCAGGGTCATAGAACGAGTGACGTCGCCGAAAATCGTCGGCGCGACGTAGTAGCCACTCTTTAACTCCACGTCGTCGGGGAGCGAACCTTCATACAGCAGGGCCGCGCCTTCTTCCTTGGCGCGCGAGACGTAATCGCGAACACGATCGTACTGACGCTGATCGACGACCGGACCGATATCCGTGCGCGTCGCGAGCGGATGGCCCACCACCAAGCTCTGGGTGGCCGACACGAACTTCTCGGCGAACTCGTCGTAGATCGACTCGTGCACCACGATCCGTGATGTTGACGTGCAGGCTTCGCCCTGGTTGTAAAACATTCCCTCAACGGCGATGGCGACGGCCTCGTCCACGTTGGCGTCATCGAGCACCAAGAGCGCGTTCTTGCCGCCGAGCTCGAGAGTGGTAAAGGTGAGATTCTTCGCGGCACTCTCCATGACGCGTCGCCCCGTCGCCGTGGCGCCGGTAAAGGAGATTCGTTCCACGCGCGGGTGTGACGCGAGGAGCGGCCCGGCGCTCAAACCGCTCACCGCGTTGATCACGCCAGGGGGCAATACCTCATTCGCGAGTTCTACGAGGCGCAGAACGGTGAGCGGGGCTTGCTCCCCGGGCTTGATCACCACCGTGTTGCCAGCCGCCAAAGCGGGGGCGCACTTCTTGGAAAAATGAATCGGTGGCCAATTGAAGGGCAAGATCGCCGCGACCACGCCGTAGGGCTCATAGTTCACGTGAGCCTCAATGGGTCCTTGATGCAAGATCTCACCATGAATGCTCTCGGCGATGCCCGCGTAGTAATCAAAACTTGAGTGGCTCGACAACACGTCGACACGCCAAGCGTCGCGCTTAGGCTTGCCAACTTCGCGCGCGCAGATCTCGGCCAACTCCTCGGCGTGCTCGCGAATGATCTGGGCGACTTGACGCATGAGAACGCCGCGATCCTTGGGCGAGCGATCGCGCCACGAGGACTCGTAGGCCCGCCGCGCGTCGCGCACGGCGCGATCAACCATCTCTTCGCTGGCCACGGCCACTTCGGCGAGCGGACGCGCGTTCGACGCTTCAAGTACCTCAAAGAACTCTTCGTCATCGTCGACGAAGTGACCGCCCACGAACGATCCCCACTTCGCTCGCGCCGCAAAAACGGAGTCGGAAAGGCTGGAATCGACAATGTCTGACGTCACTTGGTCCCCCTCTCGTGAGTCTTGGCCACACTAGTGAGTGCCGCTCGAGCCAATCGGTAAGTTTTTTTCACCACACCTCGCTACTCCACGAAGAGGGCCGAATCCCCGAGTTCGCGCAGCGACGCCTCGACGTGCTCAAGGGCCCCACTTGGTCGAAATTCACGCCGCAGATCGACCAGGGTCCGAAGTGCCGCCAGCGAAAGCCGTCCATCGAGGATGAGACCGTTCTTCGGATCCTTTAACACCGCGAGGTGCGAGCGGGCCTCTACGTCGTTTAAGCCCAGTGCCAAGGATGCTACTTCGCAACCAACGTCGTCGAGTTCGCCCGAGAGGAGGTCCCTCGAGGTGGCGAGGATGACCTCAACGAATCGTTGCCGAGCCTGCGCGTCGCTCTTGCCGACGTCCTCGAGCGCAGCCAGGACCGTACCTAGGTAGGGGCCCAAGTCCGTCACGCCCGAAACGAAGTGGCAACCTTGCCCGCCCGCTCGTAATTCATTTCCGGCGTTCAATATCGTCGCCGCACATTGGCCTTCGATAAGCATCTGCGCGCGCCGCGGTGTCGAACCGAGCGATTCGACTGTGTACTGGCCGGGAGCGAGGCCCTGGCGCGCCAGCAGGGCGAAGGCGACGAACGCAAAACCTGATTGGGGAACGTCGACACCGACGACCGATCCGGCAACGTTCGCCACTTCACTCACGCTGGGCGCGGTCCAAAGTGAAAGTCCGAGGCCCTGATCGACACCGGCGAGGACCCCGACGTTCAAGAGACGTTCGAGCGGATTATCGGGAAGAAATCGATACGCCAAGACGTTGTCGGGGCTGGTGAAGACGACGTCAAACTCTCGCGCTTCGAGTGACGCGAATTGGGCCGGGGACGACACCACGGCCACTTCTTCGACCTCGAGGCCGGCTTCACTCAGTCGACCAAGGCGCTGGGCGACGCGAAGGACGAGGGGTGGGGTGAAAGTTCCAACGCGCATTTTCGTTATGGCCACGATCAATCTTGACAGACGAGAGCGCCAAAAGGAAAGGTCCCTCGAACGCACTCGGCGTTCGAGGGACCTTGGGGGGGAAACTTCAAAACTCGACGAAAATCGCTCCTATGGCGAACGCGACGCCGATGAACCCCAGCAGCGCTTCGACAATGATGGTGAAGGTATTCATGCGGCCCCTCAGTCGTTAATTACTTAAGTCTGCCCAGTCATTCAAAGACCCAGCCAAGAGCAAGGTGAACGC
>Ga0307373_10005472_pt1 | contig 20764 bp, 19 predicted proteins | sample OX2MG_FD_202534 | JGI IMG/M metagenome (GOLD analysis project Ga0307373, IMG submission 202534) | Soil microbial communities from Risofladan, Vaasa, Finland - OX-2 | ecosystem: Environmental > Terrestrial > Soil > Coastal area > Acid sulfate soil | place: Finland: Risofladan, Vaasa | collected...
CATTGCCACGGCCAGCCTCACGGAGCGGCCGCTTTGGTGGAACTCACCGCGTTCATTGCGCTAGCCAACTTCATGGCCCGCTCTAACGTCGCCATGGGCATTCAGTCCCAGGAGTTCTCCGCCGCCTGTGATCTCAAGACGCTGGCCCTAGCCGCGTCGCGATGATGGACGATTCCTTTGTCGCCCACCGGGGGCTGCTCTTCACCGTCGCCTACGAGATGCTCGGCTCCGCGACCGGCGCCGAAGACGTCGTTCAGGAGACCTGGCTGCGCTGGGCCGACGTGGATCGGGCCGAGGTGCGTGGCCCCCCGGGCCTATATGGTTCGGATCGTCACCCGGCAGGCGCTGAATCGGCTCCGATCGGTGTCCCGCCGGCGAGAGGACTAAGTCGGGAATGGCTGCTCGAGCCGTTGCTGACGGGTCCGGACATGGCAGACGGTGCGGTGCTTGCCGAGAACGTCTCCGTAGCCTTACTGTGTGCAGGAGGGTTTCGCGCTGTGGATGGTGCTCTCGGCCGAGGTCGAGAACGACGCGCTGATCCAGATGTTGCCCTCAGTATGAGGGCACAGCCTCGAACCAGTAGCGGCAAGCGTGTCGGTCCGGTTCGCGTACGTGTACGAGTTCTCATATCCGGGTACGTGTACACGAGCGAGTTCACATGCGGACACGAAGGAGGCACGCTTGAAATGGCTCTTGGTCACCCGTTTGGACCATGGGAGCTGCCCTCTTCGCCTGTGGCTTCTCGATCTTCGGGCTTGCCGCCATGCGTATGACCTTGGGACGCCGTAGCACGCGACGGATCCGGCACGGTCAGGTTGTTGGGCCCCGGAGCGGCCCGGTCCGTCCTGGCGGCTTCACGACCACCGTGTTAGGGCCATCACGGCGCCACAAGCATCGTGCCCGTCCCAAGCAGCGAGTGATCGGAGGAACAACGTGACAACGACGTCAGATTCGTCAACGACCCAGTTGCCGGGGGGAACTGCGCACAGCAATGCAAAGAGGCAGCCGAAATGGGTCGTGCCGGTGGTTATCGTCTCTCTCGTAATCGGCGCGGCCGGACTTGGTGTCGGTGCGTATGCGGTCGCGACTACACCAGCCAAGACATCTGGACCCCAGGGCCCTACCGGAGCGAGTGGCGGCGCCGGCCCCCGGGGGCCGCAGGGTATCCAGGGAGTGGCTGGGCCAACGGGGCCTGCCGGCGCCCCCGGAACTATCGCTGCCACCTCGATCTTCTCGAGCACCTCGATCAAGTCGGCGCCCGACCCCGCAGTCGGGACTGTCCTCGTAGCAAAGACCTCGTGCCCGGCTGGAAAGATCCTCTTGAACGGCGGTGCTCAGGTCAACGCTCCCGGTGTAGAAGCCGACCGCAACGTCACACTGCGGTCCTCGTTTCCGATCAACTCAACCAAATGGCAGACGGTCGCCATTGTGACCGGCCCGCTCGGTGCCGGGGTGGTCATGACCATGACGCCCTACGTCGTGTGTGGTGAACCCGCTCCGACGAGTTCCACGACCACGACTTCCACCACACCTACCACCTAGCTACCCCAGCCGGTGATTGACGGCCCGAATCCCGATCCCACCATCCGCGCAGATGCCGTAATCAGCAACTCGAGGCCAACTTTGAATTGAGCCGGCGTGGTCAGCCGGGCGAGTTCCCTCATCACGTCGTCCACTCGATCGTCGTCGCTTCCCGCCGATTCGCCTCGTGAGGTTCGAGGGCAGCGAAGCCAACCGTGTAGGTGTGGATCACGCCATAAGCACGTCGTGCCTGGGTCTTTGCCAAGCCAGCCAAATCTAGGACGTCGAGCATGGCATCCATCCGCGCTATGGCAGCGGGGAGACTACGGGGTGTTGGAGATAACCATGCAAGGCGACTGAGCACAGGGACAGAGGGTTCCGGCGTATTTGCGGAACGGCGACCGCAACTCCCGTCGCGTGTGTCCTCACATGATTGAGGTAAGCGCTTTTGCAATCGTCACGGAATGTGAACGTGAATCTCACGTCCGCCTTATGTTTCAGCGCAAAAAATGAAACATGGATCCAATAATGTTTGAGTCGTGCCACGCAACCTGGCTGTTCGATACTGAGGCCATGCGCTTTCGTCGGATCATCAAAAGTGTCGAAGTCGACGGGCACCCTGTTGCAACCCAGTGGCGAGCTTTCTACGGCCTTGAGTTCGATGAGGAATCCGAAAGCTTCACAGTCCTGCTCAATCCCGAGCACACGAAACTGCTCCGGTCTTGGCGCCACACGCACAACTGCACACAGTGCGGAGGCAACGTCACTGCGGAGTTGTCCCTTGAGGATCTTCAGGCCGCGCTGGGTTGACCGGACGTGTCACCTCGGTCAACTGGTAACAACCACGGACACCCAGAAGATCAGGGCAATCTGTACCTCATCGCCCACGCACCGGGCCATGATGAGGGGCGAAGCGCAGCGACGCTGGGGTCAACCCAAAGCCCGCGCCGCATAGCGGCGCACAACCACCGCCTTTTCAGCCAACGACGGTTCCACGCGCTCTGTTTTGGGTTCAGGTGTCCCATCACGGCCACCAGAGCACCACCGCCCTGGTAGAACCCCTCGGTTCCTGCCCGCTCGTTCGGGCCCACCAGCCTGCTCAATCCCCAGACGCGCGAACCTTTGTGGTCAGGGCACTAGTAGGGAGAGTGGGCCTGTTGGGCGCCGTTTGTTATTCGGCGTCACGAGGGATTCTTCAGTGGATCAGATGTTCGACGAATGCCGAAGGCACGCGCGGAGACGCACCCCGTCCTTGAGTCCAACGCGGCCAGCAGCGCACCCAGTGCGGCGGATGTCAGTCGTGTTCCCCCTTCGGCGCGTAACTCGTCCTTGATCGCCCTGGCCGCTGCTCGCTGCTGCGCCAGGTAGTCGGCCCCCAGAGGCGTAGGGCCGACCGGCTTCTGCCTCCTACTGGTGGCCAAAATCGGCGACCACGACAGAGCCACGATCACCGAGTTCTGCCACGACCTTGCTCCACCCTGTCCACGGACTCGCCGAGCATTCCGGCCTACTGCAAGGACTTGGTCCAAGAGTCGGATGTACGGCCACGCCACCAAGCCCCGAGGGGCCTCTGACGGCGGCTCCCGGGTGTCCCCGAGGTGGCGGAGTGCCACAGCCTTCCGGCGAAGTGGCACCTACCCATGGCCACGGTAGGACCAGGCCTCTCAGCACCCTCCTGGCGTCACGGAGACGGTCACTGATCGCCCGGCCCGTGCGTTCTCCAGGAGGAGGGCCTCGCTATTGGTTTTGGAGATGACGCTGGCGCCCGAAGTCCGGGCGCAGTAGCCGTTGGGATAGTGGACATCTGTCGGAACGAAGATCCTCGTGGGGGCGTGCACAGCGTGATCCGGCACGTAGGTCAGGTGAAATGTCCCACTCGCCGGATCGAACGACATCGACGTGGGTGTCCCGGCGATCGCTTGCGGATACGTACGCGAAAGAACCGCCGTGGTCGATCGAAGTGATCCGTCCGCCGCGACCAACCCCTCGGCCGAGCTGCCGGTGGGGTCGGCGTAGAACTTCCAGGACCAATAGGTCCAGCCGACGAGGTGCCGGTCGGCCTCGGCCGTCAAGCGATCGAGCAAGGAGGGATTCGACGTGGCCCCGAACTCACTCAGGAACCAGGCGGGTCCATGCGGCTGGGGGGCCGAAGCGAGGTCGGTGCGATCCTCCGAACGTGTGGTGAACGAACGCTGCTCCTGCGCAGCACATGCAGCAATATCGGTCGGGTTCCCCGTCTTGCCACTGCGCTGTCCGCAGTAGATGTGCACATTGAAGACCAGGTTGGGAAAGGGCATGGACCCAACGAAGTTCGTCGACCCACGACTGCTGAAGATGTCCGGCTCGTAGAACACGAGGACCCCGGGATCTGCCGTTTGGATCGCGGGGATCACACCAGCGGCGGGGACACCGGGGGAACACGAGATCGGCGGAGCGCCATGGGAGGGCGACCCGATGAATGAGTGCCCTGTGTAAAAGCATTCCAGCTGGGCATCGAATTTCTCGTCACCGGACGTGACGAGCGAGGTCGAAAATGGTTCGTTGACCGGGTCGTAGCCAAGGATCCAGGGATCGCCCCTGAAGTAGGCGGCTACGGCAGCCCACACCCGGTCGTACTCACCTTGAAGGTCGCCGACGACGTCGTTGGTCCAGAAGTGGCGAAAGGCGGCTCCCGCAGCCGCCGTCCCGTAGTTCTGCGACCACCGGCCCGGCGGGTCGGTGTTGGACGCGCCACTGGTGCACACGGCCCAGTTTGGCGCTCCTTCTCCATCGAACAGTTCGTTGTAGACGTCTTGGTGCATGTCGAGCAGGGAGTAGATGTGAAAGCGCCCGAGCACGTCGACGGTCGCCTTCAGCTTGGCGAGGTATGCGTCTATGACCGTCTGGCTGAACTGGCCTGGATCATGGGGTTTGCCGGGCGCACAGATGGCGGGATCGTTCGGCGACGCGGTCCCCGGCTCGAGTCCCTTCCACGTCATCCCCAGCCGCACCACGTTGAGCCCGAGCCTGGCCATCAGCGAGGCATCCGCAGTGCCGAGGTTCCACGGTTTACCTGGGGCGGGCGAGAGCTCGTAGGGGGGATGCTTGTAGACGGCGTTTACCCCATGGAACACCACGACGCGTCCCTGTTGGTCGTAGAGGTATGGACCGCCCGGCGAGCGAATGGGCCCCTCGACGCCCGAACTCGAGGGATAGCGGATCGGTGAGCGAAGGCTTGGTAACGAGACCGAAGTACCGCTGGCACAGTCACTCAGCAACACCGCCATGAAGACCATCACCAAAGTAACTGCGAACTGTTTGATCGGGCTGTGACGGGTTACGGACACGAGATCACGGGGAATTGGTGCGGTCCCGCTACTACAAAGACAAGACGTGGTACACGACGAACGCGGGCCAGACCACGGACTTCATCAGTGCCACGAGCACGAGCCAGAACGTCCCGGAGTGAGTGTGCAGGTAGTAGCAGAGCGCTCCGATGAACCCGAGAAGCCAAATGCCCCCAGCGCTTCCGTTGCGGGCGGTGTTGCTTCTCGCGCGAGGCTTGTCCTCCGTCGTATCGGTCATCGGGCTTCCTTTCTATCTTCCACGAGGAGTGACGACGCCCCCGCTGCGGTGGACGCGACAGTGTCCAACCGCCATCACGGTGACGGCGAAGGCCAAGCCGATCGAGTGGGCCTTCTTGGACCAGAGGTTGCGCACCATGAAGTCGAAAAAGCTCACAGTCGTCTGTCGCCACCAGGAGGCTGCCGCTCGACATCGTCGGCAACCATTGCCCCGTGGAGCGTTCTCGGCCCAATGATGACCAGCGGACATTGGGCAAGGCGCGCGCAGTCCTCGCTCACCGAACCGAGCGCGAACTCCTTGAAGAGTCCGAGACCGCGTGATCCGACCACCAGCAGATCCGCGTCCTTGCTGGCGTTGACCAGGGCATCTGCCGCTGGTGGATCAACGGCGCGGGCGACAACGACGAGGCCGGGCGCCAGGGCTCCAGCTTTCGCAACTGCCTCATCGAGGATCGCCCACTCGCGCACTTTCAGCGGTGCGACGACCTCAAGTTCCATGGCGTCTCGGCACAAGAAAGTCGCGTGCACGACCTCTAGGATGGCGCCCCGCAAACACGCCTCTCGGGCTGCCCATGCAAGCGCCCCGAGCGAGGTCTGCGACCCGTCGACGCCCACCACGATTCTTGGTTGCGCCCCCTCATTCGATCTCGAACGCCCTTCTTCGCTGAGCATCTGACCCTTCCTTGGGAGGTCTCCGCACCAGTGTCACGCTCGTAGACACGTTCTGAATAGGGAATATGGTCCCTTCAATTGGGGACGTGGGACCCGTGGCCAGGGTCCGGATTGCCCTCCACACTGGGAGGGCGGCGCACTCCGAGTTCGACGCGGCGTGGTATTGAAGACTGTCGTCGTACAGCCCTGTCGAGGGAAGGGGAGTGATGAACCAACGCGAAGGCGCCATCGTTCGTCTGGATCCCAGCGCCAGCTCAACCGTAAGATGAGGACGGACGTGGCAACCCGAGCAGGTTTGACCGCTGAAGAGGTCATGGAGCGAATCGCCACTGGCCGGGTCAACGCAACCGACCTCAAGGGTAGTCGGTCGATGGCCCAGATTCTGCGGACGAACGTCCTCACCAGGTTCAATGCCATCCTGGGATCGCTACTGGTCGTTGTCGTGTTCGTCGGGCCGGTTCAGGACGGACTCTTCGGTGTGGTCCTGGCGGTCAACACCATCATCGGAGTCGCACAAGAACTACGAGCGAAACGGACGCTCGATCGTCTGGCCGTGCTGACGGCTCCGACCGCTCACGGGGTACGGAACGGACGCTCGGTCGAACTGCCGCCAGGTGAGGTGGTCCTCGACGACATTCTCGAGCTCCGGCCCGGCGACCAGATCGTCGTGGACGGCCTCGTCCTTGCCTCCGATGGGCTCGAGATCGATGAGTCCCTCGTGAGCGGCGAGGCCATCCCGGTCGCGAAGCTGCGCGAAGACGAGGTCCGGTCGGGGAGCTTCGTCGTCTCGGGGGCCGGTCTCATTCAGGCGATCCGAGTCGGCACTGACGCCTTCGCCCAGCGGTTGCAGAGTGACGCCCGCCGGTTCAGCCTGGTCCGGTCGGAGCTGCAACAAGGCACCAATCAGATTCTGCGGATGGTGACGTGGGTCATGATCCCGTCGGGCGTGCTGCTGGTCACCAGTCAGGTGCTGAGGTCCGGTCAGTCCCTCGACGATGCGCTGCGGGCGTCGGTGGCCGGTGTCGGCGCCATGGTTCCCGAAGGCCTGGTCCTCCTCACGACGCTCGCCTTCGCCTTAGGCGCGATTCGACTGGCCCGACAGCGGGTGCTGGTCCAGGAGCTGGGTGCCATCGAAGGTCTCGCCCGGGTTGACGTGCTCTGTATCGACAAGACCGGGACCCTGACTGAGCCGGGCATGAGTGTTGGCACGATCGAGACGCTCGCAGGCGACGTTGCCGCGGAAGTAGCGCTCGGTGCGCTCGTTGGCAACGACCCGTCCCCCAACGCAACCATTCGGGCGCTCACCGCCCTACCGGTGCCAGAGGATTGGTCGGCCGAGGTGCGGGTCCCATTTTCATCGGCCCGTAAGTGGAGCGCCGTGCAGTTCGTGGGACGTGGTTCATGGGTGCTCGGTGCGCCAGAGGTCGTTGTGGGGGGCCGTCATCTTCCATCGTCCCTCTCGGCGCGGATCGAGACGTTCGCCACTCGGGGCGGCCGCGTGCTCCTCGTGGCCCGAAGCCCGAGCCCATTGACCGGAGAGGAGCTTCCCGAGGGCCTCGATCCTGTGGGCTTGGTCGTCCTAGAGGAGAAGATCCGTCCTGATGCCGAAGCGACGATCGCATACCTGCACTCGCAAGGGGTCCAGATCAAGGTGCTCTCGGGCGATGATCCACGCACCGTCGCATCGATCGCCGAACGAGTCGGCATCCCTGGCTCAGTACGAGCGGTCGATGCGCGGGATTTGTCCGACGACCCGGCGCACCTGTCCCCTGTCGTCGAAGCGACATCGATCTTCGGCCGAGTGCAGCCCGATCAGAAGAAGGCAATCGTCGCGGCGTTGCAAAGCAGCGGCCACATCGTCGCCATGACCGGCGACGGCGTCAACGACGTGCCCGCGCTGAAGCAAGCCGATCTCGGCCTCGCCATGGGATCAGGCAGTCAGGCGACACGCTCAGTCGGCCGAATTGTCCTGCTCGATAGTTCGTTTGCCGTGGTCCCGGGCATCCTCGGCGAAGGCAGAAGGGTGATTGCCAACATCGAGCGGGTAGCCAACCTTTTCGTCACCAAGACGGTCTATGCGGCCATCCTGGCTGTCGTCGTCGGAATCAGCGCCATTCCGTTTCCCTTTTATCCCCGGCACCTGACCATCGTGAGCACGCTGACGATCGGGGTGCCTGGGTTCTTCCTCGCCCTGTCGGCAGGAGCGCCCCGAGCCCATCCCGGATTCGTCCGGCGCGTCCTCGCCTTTACCCTCCCGGCCGGGTTTGTGGCTGCCACGGTCACGCTGACCACGTACTTGGTTGCCCGCGGACCCGCCCAGGCAACGACCGCGCAAGCCCGCACCGCGGCGACGCTTGCGCTGGTTGCGATCGGCCTCGCGGTATTGGTCTTGGTGGCAAGGCCACTGAACGCGGCGCGGGCGGTTCTTGCCGGCTGCATGGTGGGCGGAGCCGTGCTGATCTGGGCGGTTCCTCTTTCCCGTCGCATCTTCGCTCTCGAGTGGCCGCCAGAGGCCGCACTCTGGGCTGCCGCAGGCCTCGCCGTCGTAGCGGTCCCGATCCTGTGGTTTCTGGTGGGTGTGGGCGCACGCCTCGAAGGCCGCTTCCGGCCCGCAACCTTGGGAGGGTCGGGGTTGCCGTGATCAAGGGTCCTGCAGCACTGGCTCACCAGTGGGAGCTCGAGGATGGATCCGACGGAGTCTCGCCGATCGATCCCGGAAGGCCCTGTCAACAGGAGCACGGAGCGATTGGGGAGTGTCGGAGTGGTCCAGGTAAAGGGTGTGTGGGGGGTCAATTTTCGACCTTCAACCCTGGCGGGGGGCTCGGCGGGAGCCCAGCGTGGTGAGGGTGGTCGAATCGCCTCCTCGCCGCACGGCCGGGCTCGAACCTTTCGTGCCCGTCTTGCTATTGGTCGTGACCGGGATCTGCCTGATCGTGGGCACCGCACTCCATTTGGCGGGGGCAGGTAGCGCTGGCAATCTGGCGTGGATCGTCTCGGGCGTCCTTGGGGCCCTCTTCGCCGCATGGTCCGTGATCGACAGCCTCCGACATCGGCGGCTCGGGGTCGACGTCATCGCCCTCCTCGCTCTCATAGGAGCGTTGGTCGTGGGCGAGTATCTGGCGGCCGCGGTCATCGGCCTCATGGTGTCCAGCGGGCGGACACTCGAAGGCTGGGCCGCTGGGCGGGCTCACCGAGACCTGCAAGCACTTTTGGAGCGTGCACCCAGAACGGCCCACCGTTACTCCGGTGATGCCCTGGAGTCGGTCGCTCTCGACGACGTCATTCCGGGTGACTTGGTGTTCGTGGCGTCGGGTGAGTTGGTGCCAGTTGACGGAACCCTTGTCGGTGAGGCCGTTCTCGACGAGTCAGCACTGACGGGCGAGGCCTTACCCGTCGAGCGCCAAGCGGGCGATCCCGTGCGGAGTGGAGTCGTGAATGCGGGCGGGCCTTTCGACCTGCGCACCACGACCACTGCTGCTGACAGCACCTATGCCGGAATAGTCCGTTTGGTGTCGGAGGCGGAGTCCGTACCGGCGCCCTTCGTCCGGCTGGCCGATCGCTATGCCTTCTGGTTCCTTCTGCTCACTCTCGTGGTGGCCGGAGCGGCGTGGGCCACCGCCGGAGCGGAGCGTGCGGTCGCGGTCCTCGTGGTGGCGACACCGTGCCCCCTGATCCTGGGCGCCCCCGTCGCTATCGTCTCGGGACTCTCCCTGGCCGCGCGACGTGGCGTCGTCGTGAAGGGCGGTGGCGTCCTCGAGCGTCTCGCCAACTGCCGGACTCTCCTCTTCGACAAGACCGGCACCTTGACCACAGGTCATCCGGCATTGACGACCGTGGTGCCTTCGGGTTCATTGCCCGCAGACGAGATCCTGGCCATGGCCGGATCATTGGACCAGGCGTCGCCGCACGTCCTCGCCACAGCGGTCGTGAACGCCGCCACGGAACGGGGTTGCCAGCTCCTGCTTCCCCAAGGGGTCGAGGAGGTTGCCGGACGCGGTATCCGCGGGACGGTAGGCGGCCATTCCGTCGCGCTCGGCAAGGCCGAATGGGTAGGCGTGACGGGAGCGCCACGGTGGGCCAGGAGGGCACGTCGGATGGCCCAATTGGACGGCGCCCTGACTGTCTTCGTCGCGGTGGACAGCGGACCGGCCGGCGTGCTCGTCCTTGATGACCCGCTCCGACCTGACGCCGCTCGCACCATCCGCAGCCTCAGACGCGATGGCATCGAACGTGTGGTCATGGTGACCGGCGACCGGGCTGAGGTGGCGGCCAGCGTCGGGGCGGTGATCGGCGTCGACGCCGTCCTGGCCGAGCGATCACCTGCGGAGAAGCTCGACGCCGTGACCGAAGAGCGGCGGCGGGCGCCCACCATCATGGTCGGTGACGGAATCAACGACGCTCCGGCGCTGGCCCTCGCCGACGTAGGGGTGGCCATGGGAGTTCGTGGCGCCACGGCGTCCTCGGAGGCAGCCGACATCGTCTTGACCGTCGACCGCCTCGATCGGGTGGGTGAGGCCTTGGCCCTGGCCCGACACACCCGGCGCATCGCCCTTGAGAGTGTGATCGCGGGGATGAGCATGTCACTGGTCGCCATGGCGGCAGCGGCGGCCGGCCTTTTGCCCGCCGTCTGGGGTGCGATCCTCCAAGAGATCATTGATGTCGCTGTGATTCTCAACGCCTTGCGGGCGCTCATTCCCTCGCGGTCCGTCCACATGAGCGAGGAGGACGCAGCCCTCGCTCGGCACTTCCAAACCGAGCACAGTGCAATCCGAGCCGACATCGACGCGGTGCGTAACGCCGCTGACGCCCTCGGTGAGCTCGAACCTTTGGAGGCAATAGCGCTCGTCCGAGAGGTGCAGCGGACACTCGTCGACGAGGTCGAGCCCCACGAGGCTGCGGAGCAGGACGTGTTGTACCCGGCACTCGATCGTGTGATCGGCGGCCTGGATCCCACTGGTCCAATGACCAGGGAGCACGTCGAGATCGCCGCTCAGATCCGCCGGCTGGGTGTGCTTCTCGACGACATAAGCCCAGACGGTCCCGACCGAGAGGACGTAGCGGACCTACAGCGAGTCTTATACGGGCTGCACGCCATCCTCGCCCTGCACACCACCCAGGAAGAGGAGAGCTATCTCTCGCTGGCCGACGATGCCGACGGCACCCTTTCCTAAAGGCTCTTGGGGGTTTTTTCGGTCGAGCCTGCAGGTTGCCCGCAGAGTATTCCGACGCCGCAAGCGGTTCGGCCGACCGCTTCGCGACGTCCTGCCACCCCTCAAGATCAACCCGGATCGTGCCGAGAACGCCAAATGCGGATTCAGAGGCGGAGTGCGTCATTCGGGTGGCCCGGGGCCGCTGGTCGCAGGGCGTAAGGAGCTTGGGCATGGTCACAGAGGAGGAATGGCACGGGGAGATGGCGAAGGCCAAGCGCCTTCGCTTCATCAGCCCGCTGGCAGGACTCGTGGTCCTCGGATTTCTCACGATCCCGGCGGTGGCCGTGGGGCGGTCGGTCGGTTCGGGCGTCACCAGCTATGCGGTGACGGCGGGCGTCCTCATGGCCTGTCTCCTGCCGCTGATCTATCTGTTGGTCATCATCAGCGATCGCCAGCAGCGCAAGACCGACAACAAGGTGGCGGCGCTCACACACGAATTGAGCCAGGCGATCGAGGTCGCCGACCGCGAGGGTGTCACCCGGGAGCTGCAGGGACAGCGCCAGCGCTTCGAGAGCCGGCTGGCCAACGCCTTGGACATGGCCGAGGGCGAGCCCGAGGTCATCGACGTGATCGAGCGGTCGTTCGCCGCCGTCGTGCCCGATGCCCCGGTCGAGCTCCTCTTGGCGGACAACAGCCACGCCCACCTCATCCGCATGGCCGGTGTCGGGCCCGACGGGGAGCCACCTTCATGCAGCGTCGACTCGCCTGACCGCTGTCCCGCCGCCCGGCGGGCCCAGGTGCAGGTCTTCGGGGACAGCGACCATCTCGACGCCTGTCCCAAGCTCCGGAACCGGCCCCAGGGGCGCCTTTCGGCGCTGTGCGTGCCGGTGTCCATCATGGGGCGGACGGTGGGCGTCATCCACTCCACCGACAAGCCCGACGCCAAGGTGGAGGACTCCCAGGTCCAGGACCTGACCACCCTGGCCAAGCTGGCCGGCGCACGGATCGGTCTGTTGCGGGTCATGGCGGAGACGCAGTTGCAGGCTTCGACCGACACCCTGACCGGGCTTCTCAATCGCCGGTCCTTCTCGGAGAAGGTCGCCGCCGTCCCGCACGACCTGCATCCCGTCGCGGTGGCCATGGCCGATCTCGACCACTTCAAGAACTTGAACGACACCTACGGGCACGAGACGGGCGACCGGGCGCTGCGGTTATTCGCCCGCGTCCTGCGCGACGCGCTCCGCGGGCATGACCTGATCTCCCGCTACGGGGGTGAGGAGTTCGCCATCGCGTTCCCCGATTGCTCGTCCGTCGACGCCACTCGGGCCCTCAACACGGTGCAGACCCAGCTCGATGCCGCCATCACCGTTGGCGGACTGCCGAAGTTCACCTCGAGCTTCGGCCTCACGGAAATTGAGCCGGGGGAGGAGTTGGCCGCAGCGCTGCGCCGAGCCGATAACGCGCTCCTGTTGGCGAAGCGCTCGGGTCGCAATCAGATCGTCCTGCACGATCCCGAGACGGGGACCAACGCACTCGTGGGCAACGGCTCCACGACCCACGAGGTGGAGGACTTGCTCCGGGCCGAGCGCCTCTGAGCCACCGCCGCTCTCGGGTTCGTCCTCCCCGGTCGCGGCGAAGCACAGGGATAGCGTCGCTGGATGGCGGCCGTTCCCCTCCGGCGCAATCGCGACTTCGTCCTCCTCCAGACTGGTCAGTTCCTGTCGGATGCGGGGTCGCAGGCGACGTCCATCGCCTACCCGCTCCTGGCCCTCGCGCTGACCCACTCCGCCGTGAAGGCGGGTGTCGTCTCCTTCGCGCGCACCGCCCCCATTGCGCTGTTCGCCATCCCGGCCGGTTTGTTGGCGGACCGATGGAATCGTCGTGGGCTGATGATCGCCGCTGACGCATTGCGGGCCGCCGCCATCGGCGGCCTTGCGATCGGCCTCGTCGTCGGGGGAGTTGCCTTCTGGGTCCTCCCGTGTGTCGCCTTCGTCGAAGGTATCGGCAGCACCATCTTCAATGCGGCCCAACCGGGCGCGCTGCGAGCCGTGGTGCCTGCCGGGCAGTTGCCGGCAGCGGCGGGCGCACAGAGTGGCCGGTCGGCGGCGGTGCGCATCATCGGGCCGCCACTCGGCGGGGCCTTGTTCGAAGCCGGTCGCGCCCTTCCCTTCCTCGCCGATGCCCTCTCCTATGCCTGCTCGACCATGTCGCTGCTGCTCGTGCGCGCCCGCTTCCAGGAGGAGCGCGAACGGGACCCGGGCACGGCCCGCCAGCGTGCCGCGGAAGGGCTGGCGTTCACGTGGGGACAGCCCTTCCTTCGCACGACCGCCTTCTTGTACGGCCTGCTGAATTTCAGTGCCCTCGGCCTGTTGTTCTGCATCGTGATCATCGGTCAGAGCGAGGGGCTCTCGGGCGGGGTGATCGGGCTGCTGACGGGCGTCTTCGCCGCCAGCGTCGTCGTCGGCTCGTTCCTTTCGCGCTTCATCCGGTCCGCTCTCTCCGTCCATGCCGTCCTCATCCTGGAGGTGTGGGCCTGGTTGGGCTGCGCCGTCTTCCTGCTCTGGCCGCATGCGGTCGTCCTGGCCCTGGGGCTGGTGCCGGTCGGTCTGGCCGTGCCGTCCACGGACTCGGTCGTCAACGGGTACCGCATCGCCGCCACGCCCGACCGGCTTCTCGGGCGCTCCGAATCCGTCCGGAGCGCGATCGCTCTCTCCGCCGCCTCCGTCGCCCCACTGGCTGCCGGCTTCCTCTTCCAGCATTCGACGCCCCGGTGGACCGTGGCCTTCTTCACTGCCTGGGCCCTCGGCCTGGCCGTCTGGGCGACGGCGAGCCGCGCCCTGCGGGATCCGCCCCCGCTCCTGCCCGGGCACGCCGTGTCGTGAACGCGGCCACGGGTCGGCGCGTCGCCCCAGGCCGGGCCATAGTGTCGGGCTGCCATGGCCCCGCTCCCGCTCCTCCGCCAGTACTCGGACGTGACCCCGGCGTGGCTGACCGACGCGCTGGCGCAGGCGGGTCAACTGGCCGAAGGCTCCTCGGTCCGCTCCTTCGAGACGGTGCCGGTCGGAACCGGACAGATGGCCGACACGACGCGCTTCGTCCTGACGTTCGATCGCGACGGCGCCGGCCCTTCCAGTGTGGTGGGCAAATTCGCCTCGGCTGACGATCAGAGCCGGGGCACCGGCCTTGCTTTGCGCGCCTATGAGATAGAGGTCCGCTTCTACCGCGAAGTCGCGGCCCGGGTCGGCGCCCGTCTGCCCGCGGTCTACCTGGCCGAGGTGGAGCCCGAGACGGGTTGGTTCACCCTCCTCATGGAGGACATCGCTGGGGCGAGCCAGGGCGATCAGATTGCCGCCTGCGGTCCGGAGGTCGCCGGCGCCGTGCTCGAGGAGATGGCGGGACTCCACGCGCCGTGCTGGGAGGTGCCCGAGTTGGAGCGCCTCGAGTGGCTGAACCGGTCCACCCCCGAGTCCGATGCCTTTCTCGTCGCGTTGGTGTCTTCGTTGCTGCCCGGCTTCCTGGAGCGCTACGCCGACGCGCTCGCTCCTGAGCATCAGGCCGTCTGCCGTCTCTTCGTCGACCACCTCCCGGACTACCTGCGGCTGCGGAGCGGTCCGCGCACGGCCAGCCACGGCGACTTCCGCCTCGACAACCTCCTGTTCCAGCCGGGCACGCCGAGACCGGTGGTGGTCGACTGGCAGACCGTGGCCTGGGGGAGCGCGTCCATCGACGTCGCCTACTTCATCGGCGGTTGCCTCAGCGTGGATGACCGGCGCGCCCACGAGCCTGAGCTGCTGGCCCGCTACCACGACGCGCTGTGCCGCCGGGGCGTCAACGACTACTCCCTCGATCAGCTGCGCGCCGACACTCGACGGGACACCTTCGCCGGTTTGTTGATGGCCATCGTGGCGTCCATGGTCGTGCAGCGCACCGAGCGGGGCGACCTCATGTTCCTCACGAGCTCGAGTCGCCACGCGCAACATGCGCTCGACGTCGGCGCTCCCGCCCTCCTGCTCGCCACCTCGTGACAGAGCTCCTCGTGCTCTGCACGGGCAATGCGGCGCGGTCGGTCATGGCGGGATTCATGTTCGATGTCCTCGGCGGCGGACGGCCCGGCGAACCGCTGCACGTGGTGACCGCGGGCACCCACACCATCGATGGGCAGCCGATGGGCCTGCGGACGCGCACGGCGCTGTCGCGACTCCCCGAGCTGGCCGACGCCGACTTCCGCCGGCACCGCAGCCGCCAGGTGCATGGAGTCGACCTCGTGCACGCCGAGCTCGTGGTCGTGATGGAAGCCGACCACGTGCGCTTCGTCCGGCGCCAGTTCCCGGATGCGGCGGCGAAGACGGCCACCATTCGCCACCTGTGCACGCACCTCGCACCCGCGCCGCCGACACTCGGCGAGCGGGTGGCGGCCCTCGGCCTCGAAACGGTCGAGCTCAATGACGACGACGACGTCCTCGACCCGGCGGGTCACGAGGGCGATGTCTACGCCGCGTGCGTCGACGAGCTGTGGGGTTTGTGCCAGACGCTCGTCACGCTCCTGTGACGGGTCCCCCCGTCCGACTCAGTCCGCGTGGACCGAGCGCAATCCGGCCCAGGCAAGGTCAGCCATGCGTCCCGCCAGCTTTTTTGCCTCCTCGTCGACCGCGGCCTCGGCTTCGGGGCGCTGTGCCATGAAGCGACGGCTGACGCCTTCCGCCATGCCCACGATCCCGTAGGCGAGCAGGCGGCGATGGTCGTCGTCGAGCCCGGCGTCGATGAGCGGGTCGATCGCCTCGGCGATGGCATCCTCGACGGCGCGCAGGGCGCGGCCCAGTTCGAGATCGTCCGCGTGGTCCCGCCCGTAGAGGAGCCGGAACTCGGCCTCCCGGCTGACCACTAGGCCGAAGTAGGCGGCAAAGCCCAGCTCGACCTGCTGGCGCGGGCCGTCGGCCCGCATGACGGCGCGGCCGATGGCCACAAGGACGTCCTGGGCGATGGAGTCGACCAACTCCAGGTAGAGGGCTCGCTTGGAGGAGAAGTGCTGGTAGAGGAGCGGTTTCGTGACGCCGGCGGCTTCGGCGATGTCGTCCATCGTCGTGGCGCGGTACCCCCGTTGGGCGAAGAGCTCGAGAGCCACCGCCACCAGCTGCTGGCGCCGTTGCTCTGCGGTGAGCCGCCGGGAAGATGCCCGTATCGCGCCCGCCATCACTTCAGGTTACCGAAGGGTCAGAGACCAGGGACGCGCTCGAGGACCGCGGACAGGCGTGCCGGCAGGTCGGCCAGGTTGAAGTGATCCGCCGCCACGCGGTGGTTGTGCGCAATGAGGCGAAGGTCCGGCTCCTCGAGCCAACGCCCCAGGGGGGCGGGATCGGCGGCGTCGAACCAGTCGAAGCCGAAGGCCGCCAGCTCGGCTGCGACAGGGTACGGGCCGATGGCCAGCGGCCGCCGGTGCGTGGCCGACTCAACGGACGGATTGCCGAAGCCTTCCCACAGCGAGGGGAGCAGGACGCCGTCGCAGGCCGCGTAGGCATCAGCGACGGAGCAGCCGCCGGATGGGGGGCCGAGCAGCACGGGACAGCGCGCCTCGGCGACCAGCCGCTCGAGCTCCGGCCCGTAGCCGTCCTCGGCGGGACCGAGCAGCCAATAGATGGCGCCGGTCGCCTCGGCCAGGGTGATGGCTCCCCCGATGTTCTTGCGGGCCAGCGCGCGCGTCGGCTGCAGCAGGAGCGGCGTCGCCTCGGGGACGCCGAGTGCGCCGCGGACAGTTGCCCGGTCACCGGGAGGGGGATCCGGGTCGAAGGAGTTGTAGATCGTGGTGGCGCTGATGCCGTGTTTGGCCAGCTCTGTGCGGCTCAGCTCGTTGATGGTCACGTGCGCCCACGCGGGGTCGTCGGGCGGCGGCGGGAGGTGCGCGAACTGCGGGCGCTGCCACGGCAGGTCGTGGTGATGCAGCACCGTCGGGCGTCCCGCGCAGGCCGCCACCACCACCGCTGCCGCGGCTGGGTTCAGGGGGAGCGAGCAGAGGTTCTCGACGATGACGATGTCCGCGCCGGCCAGCGCCGCGTCGACCTCCGCCGCTGTCGGCGGCTCCGGCGCCAGCATGGCCAACCCGGGTAGAAGGCGGTCCACCGGCCCTGCGCCGGCAACGGAGCGCACCGTCCAGCCGAGGAGACCCAGCGCATCCGCCCATTTGGCCGCCTCGACGGCGACCCCGTCCGAACCACCGAGCCGGAACGACACCATGCATGCGGTCGGCACGCACGAACTGTAGGCGTGCAAAGGGAGCGAGTCGGCAGGTCGACTAGCGTTGTTCCGATGGCAAAACGGGCACTGATTACGGGCGTGACGGGCCAGGACGGCTCGTATCTGGCCGAACTTCTGCTACAGCAGGGGTACACGGTGATCGGGATGGTCCGGCGATCCAGCACCTTGAACTTCGAGCGGATCGCCCACATTCAGGACCAGCTCGAGCTCGTCGCCGGGGACCTCCTCGACGAGGTCTCACTCATCAACATCCTGCGCGATCACCGTCCGACCGAGGTCTACAACCTGGCCGCCCAGTCCTTCGTGCAGACCAGCTTCACCCAGCCCGTGCTGACCGGCGAGACCACGGCGCTCGGGGTGACCCGGGTGCTCGATGCCATCCGCCTCGTCGACCCCGAGATCCGCTTCTACCAGGCCAGTTCGTCGGAGATGTTCGGCAAGGTGCAAGAGGTGCCGCAGCGCGAGTCGACGCCGTTGTACCCCCGCAGCCCGTACGGCGTGGCGAAGGTCTACGGCCACTGGATCACCGTCAACTACCGCGAGAGCTACCAGCTCCACGCCTCCTCGGGCATCCTGTTCAACCATGAGTCCCCGCGCCGCGGGCTCGAGTTCGTCACGCGCAAGGTGACGCACGGCGTGGCGCGCATCGCCAACAAGCTCCAGGACAAGCTGGCGCTCGGCAACCTCGACGCACAGCGCGACTGGGGGTACGCGGCCGACTACGTCCGGGCCATGTGGTTGATGCTCCAGCAGGACGCCCCGGACGACTACGTCGTGTCGACCGGCGAGACACACTCCGTGCGCGAGCTGTGCCGCCTCGCCTTCGATGCCGCCGGGCTCGACTGGGAGCAGCACGTGGTGATCGACGAGCGTTTCCTGCGTCCGGCCGAGGTCGACCTCCTGGTGGGGGACCCCGGCAAGGCGCACTCGGTGCTCGGTTGGCAGCCAGAGGTGGACTTCCCCGGCCTAATCACCATGATGGTGGAGGCTGACATCGATCTCGTTCGTAAGAGCCTGAGGTAGCCGGGGCCGCCGCGCCCCCCGCAATGTTTGTCCCCGCCGCGATCACAGCCGATCCGGCCGGTGTCCTCGTCGCCTTCGGAGCCGGGATTCTGTCGTTCCTCTCGCCCTGCGTGCTCCCCCTGGTGCCGGGCTATGTCTCCATGGTCTCGGGGCTCTCGGCCGCCGAGTTGGAGGCCGGCGGTGACGGCGCGACGCCGGCGGCAGCGCTCCGCCCCGTCCTGCGGGGCATCGGGCTCTTCGTGGCCGGCTTCACGGTGGTCTTCGTGGCGTTGGGCGCGACGGCATCGAGTATCGGGCGCCTCCTCAAGGCGCACGAGATCGCACTGGCGCATGTCAGCGGGGTCGTGATTGTGCTGCTCGGCGTCGTGATGGTGCTCGCTGCCCTGCCGTCCAGGGTGTGGGCCCATGCCGGCGGGGGAACGCTCGGCGTCGTCTCGCGGGTGACCGGTGAGCGGCGGTTCGACGTGCGCCCCTCGCGCCTCGGCGCCTGGGCGGCACCCCTCATGGGGATGGCATTCGCCTTCGCCTGGACGCCCTGCATCGGTCCGGTTCTCGGCGTCGTGCTCGGGTTGGCGGCCCGCAACGGCACGCTGCCCGGAGGGGTGTTGTTGCTCTTCGCCTACTCGCTCGGACTGGCCGTGCCGTTCGTCCTCGTGGGGCTTGCCTTCGGCCGCCTCACGGCGGCGCTGAACCACGCGCGCCACTGGCTCTGGGCGGTCGAGCTCGTCGCAGGGGCGATCCTGATCGCGTTCGGCGTTCTGCTGCTCACGGACAATGTCAGTTGGGTGTCGACGCAGCTCTCGAACCTCCTGAACCACATGGGCCTCGGCCGGCTCTCCACGAGCTGAGCAATGGCGGGCTCCTGGTCCGACCCGCGCCTCCCCGACGGCGCGGCCGGCGCGCTCAGCGCCCGCATCGCCGCATTGCGGGCGGCAGCGGACGTACCCCTCCTGGTCGCCCTCGACGGGCGCTCGGGGGCGGGCAAGACCACCGTGGCCCGGCGGTGGGCGCGCTGGTCGGCGCGCTCGTCATTGACGGCGACGACTTCTACTGTGGTGGCACGGGCGCCCTACCTGGGATGCCCTGGACCCGGCGCAGAAGGTCGATCTGGCCATCGACTGGGAGCGTCAGCGCTCCCTGCTCGTGCGCCTGGGCCGTGGTGAGGCCGTCAGCTGGCGGCCCTACGACTGGGACGCGGAAGACGGACGACTCGGTGCGCCGATCACCGCCGGCCCCGCCGCGGTGGTCCTGCTCAATGGTGCCTACAGCGCCCGGCCCGAGCTCGCCCCGCTCCTCGGCCTGCGGGTGTTGCTCGACGCCCCGCGCGACAGGCGCCGCGAACGTCTCCTGCGCCGGGAGGGGGAGCGCGACCGGGCCGAGTGGGAGGCCCGCTGGGGCGAGGCGCGTCAGGCCTGCTCGGCCAGCACGTCGGCGAAGGTCCGGGCGAACGTGCGCACATCTCCCGGCCAGCGCGCCGACACATAGGAGCCGTCGCGCACGACCCAGGCCGGCCGGGCGTCGTCGAGGGTGTCGCGGGCGCGCCCGCTCGTCTTGCGTCGCCAGTCGCGCGTGCCCTTCGCCACCTCGGCGAAGTCGCCGGCGTCGGCCAACGCCCGCGTCACCTCGTGCTGGACCGACATGTACCCCCACGGCTGGCCGGGTTCCTCCATGTAGGTCCGGTAGTAGGACGAGTCCCAGAACCGCGACCAGCGGGCGATGCCCCAGGCCTGGCGTTCCAGCGCCCAGGTCAGTGCCGTCGTCCGCCGTCCGTGCAGCACCGACCGGCCCGTGACGGGATCCACGGCCCGGGCGGCCACCAGGACGCCGTGACAGATGGCGCCGACCGGCTTCCTTGTCCGGAAGGCGTCGACGGCCATCTGCTGCACCTCGGGACTCTCGAGGTAGGGCCGCATCCCCCGGGCCCGATGGCCACCCGGGAGCACCAGCGCGTCGTACCGGCTGCGCCGGGCCGCCCCCCAGTGCAGGGGCGACCCGAACGCCGCGTCCTCGAGCAGCGCGGCGTAGGCCCGGCGGGCTCCGGCGTCGGCCCGCAGCACGCGGCCGACCACCGTGAAGCGGCGCAGGCCCGGAATGGCGCCCCACGGATCGAGGCCCCGTCCGGTCACCATGAGGTCGTCGGCCCGCCCCGGCTGCCCCGACGGTGTGGCGAACACGACGTCGTGGCCAGCAGCGGACAGCACCTGCCAGCTCACGGCCGCCTCGGTCGGGTCGAAATCGGCGGCCGGCAACGGCATGAGGATGGTGACCATCGGCGGCGACGACACTACCGACGGACGCCACGGCGCCCCCGGACAGCACCAGCAATCCGCGGGTGCCGGGAGTACCGACCGATGCCGGACCCGTCGCAGACCCGATCTTCTCGCCCGACGACGGGTTGGCCCAACTGTGGACGAAGGCCTACCAGGGCGAGGTCCTCGGCCAGCTGCTGTTCGCGGGGATCGCCGAGCAGCACGGGGATCCCGACCAGGCCGCCAAAATGCGGATGCTCGCCACCCTCGAACAGCGGACCAAGAAGGCGGTCGCCCCGGCGCTCCAGCGGGCCGGCGTCTGCACGCAGCCGGATCC
>Ga0307373_10005473_pt1 | contig 20763 bp, 20 predicted proteins | sample OX2MG_FD_202534 | JGI IMG/M metagenome (GOLD analysis project Ga0307373, IMG submission 202534) | Soil microbial communities from Risofladan, Vaasa, Finland - OX-2 | ecosystem: Environmental > Terrestrial > Soil > Coastal area > Acid sulfate soil | place: Finland: Risofladan, Vaasa | collected...
CCCATCCTTCATCATGACGCGCATGGACAGCCGATCGCCGGTGAAAGAGCCGTCGGCGATTTTGCCCGACTCGTTCATGTTACGGCAGTTTTGATTGCCATAGGAACAGCCGTAGGAGCCGGTGACCTTTGAGGCCTCCTGCTTGAGCTTCAGGATTATGTCTTGCGCGGCATTGCATCGGCCGTGCGCGGTGACGAACGTGCCACATCGCGCGGTCGAGGTTCCGGTCCACGTGCCGGCAACGCCGCGGGGAGGCGCCTGCGCGAAGACCGGGCGAGCCAGGACCAGTATCGCGCAGATGGCGATAAGCGGTGCCCCGAGCGTAATCGGCGTTGAGCGGTGATGAGATTTGGCAATAGACATCTTTTGATCGGCTTCGAGCGGCCAAAGGAACGGCGAAATAATCGCGCCATTGTGGCGCAAGTGAGGCCGGCAAGATAGCGGGTGCGCTGGATTCGCGCGAGCGGGTAGGGCTTGGCAATTTGAGGAAAAATGAGCGAGAATCCCCGGGCAAAGACCGCGCGGACAAATCGAGCCGCGAGATGGAGGGGACAGATGAAATTTGGCCTGTTATACGAGATGGAGACTCCGCGGCCGTGGAACGCGCTCAGCGAGTACAATACCTATTGGGAGGCGCTGGCGCAGATCGAATTGGCCGACCGGATCGGTATCGACTATGTATGGGAAGTCGAGCACCATTTTCTCGAGGAGTATTCGCACAGTTCGGCGCCCGAGGTGTTTTACGGCGCGGTCAGCCAGCGCACGCGCAATATCCGGATCGCACACGGAGTGCGGCTGCTGCCGTTCAAGTTCAACAATCCGATCAAGGTGGCGGAGCAGGCGGCGGTGCTCGATATCATGAGCAACGGGCGCATGGAGCTGGGGACGGGGCGATCGACGACGGCGCAGGAGCTGGACGGTTTTGGCGTCGACTACGATCGCACGCGCGAAGAGATGCGCGAGGCGCTCGATGTAATCGTGAAGGCATGGACCGACGAGATACTCGAGTATGACGGCAAGCTGATAAAGATTCCGGCCCGGCGGGTGGTGCCCAAGCCGATTCAGAAGCCGCATCCGCCGATGTGGATGGCGTGCGTGGCGCCGGACAGCTACCAGATGGCGGGCGATCGCGGGTTGGGCGTGCTGAGCTTCAGTCTCAACTGGGAGCAGGTGCAGAAGGCGATGGGCGCCTATCGCGAGTCGTTTGCGAAGCGGACCGATCAGGTGCCGAAGGTCCCGAATGAAGCGTTCGCCGGGATGATCATCTGCCACGTCGCCGAGAACAAGGAAGACGAGGCGGTGGGGATCGAAGGGGCGCGATGGTTTCTGCATAATGTGGCCAAGCTGTTTGAGCCGCTAATGACCAAAAACAAGCTATACTCATATGAGTATCTGCGAAATCTGATGGCGATGGATCTGGATCCGAAAGATGCGTCTGACGCGCAGCTCAAGCAGCATCCGATGGTCGTGGTGGGAAACCCGGACGAGGTGAATCGCAAGCTCGAGATTTTCGAACGTTCCGGGCTGGATCAGGTGATCTGCTTCAAGCAGGCGGGCCGCATTCCGCATCGCAAGATAATGGGATCGCTCAAGCTGATGGCGAAGCATGTGCTGCCGCACTTCAACCCGCATCGGACGATAGTCAGCGAGGAATCGCTGGCGGCGGCCGGGCGCTGAGAATTCGCCCGGAGAAGAGAGATAAAGATGTCGAGCAAGAAATCGCCCGCGGAGATTCATGCGGGCCTGACCCATCCGGTGATCGATTCCGACGGCCATTGGCTCGAGTTCGAACCGTCCATCAATGAGTATGTCGCAAAGGTCGGCGGCCGGAGCCTGGCGGACGCATTCATGACGCAGCGGCGAAAGCTCGAGCGCGACCTGCAGACTCCGCTGGAAGAGCGGCGCCAGTTGCGCCGTCCGCAACAGGCGTGGTGGGCGTTTCCGACCAGGAATACGCTCGACCGCGCGACCGCGATGGTGCCGAAGCTGCTCCACGAGCGGCTCGATGAAATCGGAATCGATTTCACGGTGCTCTATCCGACGCAAGGCCTTTCGGTCCCGTTTATCGGTAACGATGAGATGCGCCGGGCGGCGTGCCGCGCGTACAACAGTTACGCCGCCGAGCAGTTCCGCGAGTATTCGGATCGGATGACGCCGGCCGCAGTCATTCCGATGATGACGCCGGACGAGGCGATCGCGGAGCTCGAGCACGTCAAACGCACGCTCGGGCTCAAGGTGGTGGTGATGGCGAGCGTGATCAAGCGGCCGATCGAGGGCATCGCGCGGCGGTCGCCCGAGCTCGCGCGCCATGCGACGTGGCTCGACATGCTGGGCCTCGACAGCGCCTACGACTACGATCCGGTGTGGGCAAAATGCGTCGAGCTGGGAATTCCGCCGAGCTTTCACAGCAGCGGGCGCGGCTATGGGATGCGCGTGTCGATATCGAACTTCACGTACAATCATATCGGACATTTCGCGGTCTCGGCCGAGGCGGTGTGCAAGGCGCTGTTTTTGGGCGGGGTGACGCGGCGGTTTCCGACGCTCAAGTTTGCCTTTCTCGAGGGCGGAGTCGGATGGGCGAGCAATCTTTACGCCGATCTGATCGGCCATTGGAAGAAGCGCAATCCCAAAGCGCTTGCCGAAGTCGATCCGCGCAATCTCGACCGCGCGCGTCTCACTGAACTATTCAATCGCTACGGCGGACCCGAACTCGCGGCGCGGCTGGAGGGATGGTCGCCCGAGGGCGACGGCGGCGACGGGGCGATGCCCGGCACGGAGCTATACGACGACTTCGCGGCGTGTGGAATCGAGCGCGCGCGAGACATCCGCGATCTGTTCACGAAGAATTTCTATTTTGGCTGCGAGGCTGACGATCCGCTCAATGCATGGGCGTTTAATGATCGCGTCAACCCATACGGGGCGCGGCTCAAGGTCTTGTTCGGTTCGGATATCGGCCACTTCGACGTTCAGAATATGCTCGACGTGCTGCCTGAGGCGCGCGAGCTGGTCGACGAGGGGACGATTACCGAGAGCGACTTCCGCGAGTTTGTTTGCGGCTACCCGGTAGAGCTGTGGGGCGGAATGAATCCGGACTTTTTCAAAGGCACCCGGGTCGAGCGCGCGACCGCGGCGATACTCGCTGGCGGGACGGGCGAAACGGCGGGCGCGGCGATTTAGATCGTGCGGGGCGCGGCGGCGCGCCTGACGCGCCCCGCGTTCCTCTTGGCGCATCGCGCGCGCTATTGTTCACCGACGACTGAGAGGAGGTCGGCAAGCAATGCTGAAGGAATTCAAAGAGTTCGCGATGCGCGGCAATGTGATCGATATGGCAGTAGGAATCGTGCTCGGCGTCGCGTTCAACAACATCGTCAAGTCGATGGTCGACAACGTAATCATGCCGCCGATCGGACTGCTGATCGGCCGCGTCGATTTTTCCAACCTGTTCGTGACGCTTTCGGGGCAGCATTACCAGTCGCTGGCCGAAGCGCAGAAAGCGGGCGCGCCGGCGATCGCGTATGGACTGTTCATCAATACGATTATCAACTTTGTAATCGTCGCGTTCGCAATGTTCATCCTGGTGCGCGCGATGATGAAGATCGCACCCGCAAAGCCGGCTGCGCCGACGACCAAGGAATGCCCGTACTGCGTATCGACGATTCCGCTGGCCGCGGTGCGATGCCCCAATTGCACTTCGGAGATCAAAGCTGCCGCGTGAGCGTGCTTAATCTGACTTAGCGACGGGGACGGCGGTCTTGCGCCTCGATCCGCCCAGGATAACTAGACAATGAAAGTATCACTCTTTTACCTGCCCTCGGTCGGTAATCGACAGCAGATCGAGCAGGGCATGGTCGGATTGCGCAATGATCTTTACGATCAGATGCTGCGCGAAATCACCGAACAGGCAAAGCTGGCCGACGATCTCGGCTACGACTCGATCAGCTTCACTGAGCATCACTTCCACGTCGAAGGCTTCGAGGTCTCGAACAATCCGGTGCTGCTCGATCTGTATATTGGGATGCAGACCAAGCGGCTTCGCGTCGGGCAGCTTGGCGTCGTGCTTCCGGCGAACAATCCGATCCGCGTCGCCGAGGACATTGCGATGCTCGATCACATGACGGGTGGGCGCGCCAACGCCGGCTTTGCGCGCGGCTATCAGCGGCGATGGGTCGATATCATGGCGCAGCAGACCCACGGCATCCACGGCGCGCAGCCGCATCAGCACGACGCGATCGACGAGGCCAATCGCGCGGCGTTCGAGGAATGCTTCCGCATCATCAAGGCCGCGTGGACGCAGGACATGCTCAGCTACGAGGGCCGTTACTGGAAGGTGCCGCCGGGCGAGACGCCGTGGGATATCGACGCGACCAACAAATGGGGCAAGGGAATCGACAAGGGCATCGTGCGTGCGGTCGGCGTGGTGCCGAAGCCGGTGCAGAAGCCCCATCCGCCGATCTTCCAGCCGTTCGCGTCGTCCGAACGCAGCATCCGATGGTGTGCGCAGGAGAACGTTACTGCGGTATTGCCGCCGCTCCATCCGATCAATGAAAGCCATCTATGCGACATCTACGCGGAGGTCTCGGGCAAGCCGGCGGGGCAGGGGATGGGCGTGCTGCGCGACCTGATTATCGCCGACACCGACGAGGAAGCGCGCGCGATTTGGAAAGAGACTGGCTACTTCTGCGGCAAGGAGTGGTTCGCGCCGTTCGGCTTCGACAAGGCGATGAATGATCCGAAGACCGGCGAGCGTCCCGATCTTTTCGAGAACTCACTCGCGCTGGTCGGCACCGTGGATACCGTGACGCGCCAGCTCGAACGCCTCGTCAGGCGCCTGCCGGTCACCTGGATTTTCGCCTGGATGTACAATGGCCTGACGGATAGCCGCCGGCTGATGAAGACGCTCGAGCTCTTCTCGACCAAGGTCCTGCCCCGCGTCGTCAGCGTGAACTAGACTCGCGGTTGCGGCGTCGAGGCATTTGGCGGATGGCGGGCCGCTTGTGCTCGCCATCCGCGTCGTCCACCCCCGCTAGGATTGGGTGAGCGCGAGGACGCTGCCGTCGCCATCGGCGGCGACGTAGATCGTGCCGTCGGCAGCCGCCGCAATTCCCGCGAATGCGCGCAGCGGTCCCGGCAACAGCCCCGGTATTCCCGCCAGTATCTTGGGCGTGACGCCGGGGGGCGCGCCGACCGGGAGATTCGCCGCGATCGTCTCGCGCCGCCGCGTCTTCAACGAAAATCCGACCAACTCGTGCGCTCCCGCGTCGACGACATAGAGATTGTCGCCGACAAGCAGAATTCCGTGCGGCTCGCGCAGGCCCTCGACGACCGCGCTGATGCCGCCGTTCACATGCACGACGCGGCCCTTGTCGGCCTCGCAGACGTAGCACGAGCCGTCGGCCCCGAGCGCGACGCCGGTGGGACGCGCGAGTCCCCGCGCCACGACCTTGGTCTCACCGCCCTGAATCGCGAGCACGCGCCCCTCGCCGCCCTCGGCAACCACGATCGCCGAGGGACCGGCGACGACGCCGTAGAGTTCGTTGAGGCCGGTTGCGTGCTCGGTCATCGCGTGAGACACCGGATGGTAACTCGTCACGCCGCCTGCCGACGTCGTTACGATGAGAGTGCCGTCCGCGCCCGCCGCGAGTCCGCGGACGAAACCTGGAAACTGGCCGTCGAACAGCATCCCGACCCGCGCGCATGCGCCATCGCCAGCGACACCCGCCATGCTGATTCCGTCGGCGGCATACACAGTTCCATTGCTTCCGACCGCGAGGCCCATCGGACCAAGGAAGCCCGGCGGAACGAGGCGCCGCTCGGTCCCGTTGGCGAGAATCTCGGCGACCCCGCCGTCGGTGAAGTGCGAGACGAAGAGCCGGTCGTCGGGGGTGAGCGCGAGGTTATCGAGTCCGGGGCGGACCTTCGCGACGACGCTCCGGGCGCCGCTTTGAAGATCGATCGAGAGAATTTCGCCGCTTCGACCCTGAGTCGAAAGGAGCGCGCCCTTGCTGTTGAATTTGACCGCGGTGGGTATCGCAAGGTCGGCGGCAAAGCGTTCCGGCTGTCCACCGCCGAGCGGAAGCCGCCAGATTTCGTTGGCGCCGATTGCCGGAAAGTAAATGTTTCCGTCGGGACCGACCGAAAGCGCGTTGGGCAACGGCAGATTATCTGCAAGCTGGCGCGGCGCACGGCCGTCGGGGAAAAGCTCGAAGAGCCGCCCGCCCGGACGGCATTCGTCCATGAACAGGCGATCCTGCCACGCCGTGATTCCGTTGGCGCCCGGGACATGGTCGGCGATTATCCGCACTTCGCCGTTGGGCGCGCGCGCGCATACCCGTTCGCTCATCACTTCGGTCACGTACATGACCCCGTGCGAGTCGAAGGCGAGGTCGTCCGGGCCGACGATCGCGCCGCCGATCGGACTAACATCGCTGACCGCGCCATCGCGGATATCGATTGCGCTGACCTGGCTGCCAAAAGCCTGCGCGACGTAGAGGCGGCCGTCCGGACCGACGCGCATCCCGTTGGCGCCGTAGAGCGTGCTTGGCGAAGTCAGCGGACGGCAGTTCCATCCTTTTGCGAGCGCGACGGCCGCCTGATGTGCGTAGCGGCTATGAAAGTTCGTCATCTTCGATCCTCTCTGCGCGTGCCGACCGGCAGGCGCGCTCCGGCCGAATCCTCGATTCAGCCATGCATTCCATTACATCTTAGCCGCGGGCTCGACCCATTGGCGTGCGATATCTTCGAGTTGCTTAACCAGCGCGGCGGGCGTTTCGGGCGGATTCTCGAAGACGGGCGCCAGATAGACTTCATCGACGCCGGCGTCCCGATAGCCTTTGAGATCATCGGGCTTGGCGTTTTCGGCGGGGGAGACCAGGAACTCGAACTTTTCCGCGCCACGGCCGGCGTTCTTCAGCATCGCCTTGAGCCGCTTGATCTTATCCGCGCTGTCGGCGGGATTGGCGTGAAATCCGCACCATCCGTTGCCGTAGGCGGCCGCGCGTTTCAGCGCCGCTTCGCTGTCGCCGCCGACCAGGATCGGAAGCTTCGCGCCCTGCGCCGGCTTGGGATAGCTGCGCGCGCCCTTGAACTGGACAAACTCGCCGCTGTAGCTGCTTCGCTCCTCGCCCCATAGCGAGCGCATCGCTTCGACATATTCGCGCGTGCGTTTGGCGCGCTTCTCCCAGGGGATTCCGAGCGCCTGAAATTCCTCCCGAAGCCATCCGATTCCGATTCCCAGGGCGAAGCGGCCGCCGCTCAGATAGTCGAGTGTCGCAGATTCCTTGGCGAGAAAAAGCGGGCTGCGCTCTGGAACCAGGCATATGCCGGTTGCGAGCCTGATTCTTTTCGTCAGCGCCGCCGCGTGAGTCAGCGCCAGGAACGGATCGAGCAGCATGACATCCGTCTGTATCGGCAAATCCCCGGCCGTGTAAGGGTAGTGCGACGAGTACTGATCGAAAAGCGCCGCGTGTTCAGGCGCCCAGATCGTCGAAAAGTTGAGCCGCTCGGCGTTGGTCGCGGCCGCTGTGATCAGGTCCGGCCTGGCCATGTTTCCGATACCTACCGCAAAGAATCCAATTTTCATCGTGTTGTCTCCGATTTGGTTCGAGCCAATTAGTGAGAGACCACGATATCAGCCCGTATTACAAGGCTTCGTTAAGAGGATATCCGCAGACCGAGGATAAGGAGGTCGCGCTCGACGCCGTCTAGTTGCGCGACTTTCGGCAGATGCGCCCACGTGTCGAAGCCGAAACTGCGGAACAGCGCAAGGCTCGGTCCATTGTGGCCGAAGATGAAGCCCAGCAGGGTCGTAAGTCCCATCGACGGCGCGCGATCGACCGCCTCGGCGAGCAGCGCCCGACCGTATCCGCCGCGCCGATGACGCGATGACACGTACACGCTTACTTCGGCGGTCGCGGCATAAGCCGGACGTCCGTAAAAGGACCGGAAGCTCAGCCATCCGCGGATTTCGGCCGCCTCATCGGCGACCCACAGCGGCCGGCTACCGGGCGAATGTTCGGCGAACCATGCGCGGCGCGATTCGACGCTGACCGGCATCAGATCGGCGGTCGCCATCCGGCCTGGAATCGCCGCATTGTATATTTCGACGATCGCGGGAAGGTCTTCGATCGCCGCGTCACGAATCATCATTGACTATGAAATTAGTTAGCTTGCGGTGTAGCCACTATCGACCCGATAGATTGCGCCAGTGATAATCCGCGCTTCGTCGGAAGCGAGAAAGAGCGCCATCCGCGCGATATCTTCGGGCTGTCCGAGTCCGAGTGGATGGCGTGCGACCAGCGCCTCGATGCGCGGATCCTGTCCCATCTGGGTTTTCACCCGCTCGGTCTCGATCGCGCACGGCGCGATCGCATTGACGCGGACCTTGTCCTTCGCGTATTCGACCGCGATCGAACGGGTGAGCGCGAGCACGCCGCCTTTGGCGGCGGTGTAGGCGTCACGCCCCTTCATGCCGGCGAGCGCGACGATTGACGTGGTATTGACCACGGCGCCGCCGCCCGCCTTGACGATCTCCGGAATCGCGAACTTGCAGCATAGGAAGGTGCCGAAGAGGTCGAGCCGGATCGCGCGCCAGAATTCGTCGATCGAAACCCGGGTGACGGGGCCGTCGGCCATCGTCGAGCCGCCGGCGTTGTTGTAGAGCACGTTGAGCTTGCCATACGCGGCGACGGTGTTGGCGACGGCGCGCTCGACGCTCGCCGGGTCGGTTACGTCGGTCTCGATATAGGCGGCGTCCCCGCCCGCCGCGCGCGCCATCCGGACGGTCTCTTCACCGGCGGCACGCGAGATTTCGGCGACGCCGACTTTGGCGCCCTCGCGGGCGAACAGGATCGCCCCCGCGCGTCCGATTCCGGAGCCCGATCCGGTTATGAATGCCACCTTGCCGTCGAGTCGTCCCATCGTGGTCTCTCCCGCCTGGATCGGCCCATTGCCCCGAGCGCGCGGTAATTAGTCAGTTGAGATCGATATGATATAGCTTCGCCGCGTTCTCGTTGACTATCTTGTTGGCAACCTGTTCGGGCACGCCCGCGAAATCCTGCTCGATAACCTTGAGCGAATTGGGCCAGGTCGAGTCGGTATGGGGAAAGTCTGACGCCCACATGTAGTTGTCTTCGCCGAAGAATTTCCAGGTCGCCGGTCCGATCGGATCGTCCTGAAAGGTGACCCATAGCTGGCGGCGCATATAGTCGCTGGGCTTGTTCGGGATCTGCCGCTTGCCCAGCTTGCCGAATTTATCCCAGGCGTGATCGGCCCGGTACATGTAATGCGGCAGCCATCCGGAGTCGTTTTCGGCCGAGACGATCTTGAGCCGCGGAAAGCGTTCGAGCACGCCGCTGAAAATTATCGTGGTGAGCGATCGTTGAACCTCCTGGATAAGGTTCATGTACATCGCGGTCATCGCGCGGAAGCCTGGCGCCGGGCCCTTCTCCTTGCCGGTCACGACATGGAGCGAAAGCGGCATCTCGAGTTCCGAGGCGGCCTGCCAGAATGGATCGTAAATCTCGCTGCTGTACGGGCGGTCGGACGGCGCCGATCCCCAGATCATCGCGCCCTTGAGTCCGATCTTGGCGCATCGTTCGAGTTCATTGACGGCGGTCGAAATGTCTTCGAGCGAGATGAGGCCAATGGCATGCAGCCGCTTGGGATTGTGCGAGGCGAACTCGGATACCCAGTCGTTGTAGACCTTGAAACAGGCGCGCTGCAACTCGGCGTCATCGAGGCCGAAGAGCGCCATCCCGTTGCTGGTGTATAGAACCTCGGCGGCGACGCCATCGACATCCTGATCCTTGATGCGCTCGACCGGGTCCCATCCACTGGGCCGCGCCGCCTCGTAGCCCTTTTTCATGTGGGCGGCGAGTTCCTCACCGCTGCGCCCCGAACCGAACGCCCCGGCCACGGCGAACGGCCTGATTCCCGGGGCGACGAACAGATGGCTGCCGCTTTCCCGGCTCTGGATCACGCGCGGGGCGCGGTCGCGAAACCGCTCGTCGAGCCGTTCGACCCACAGGTCCGCGGGTTCCGTCATATGGGAGTCAGCCGAAATCACCCGATGCGCCATCTTTGAATCTCCTGTGATAGTTTATTTCCCGCGATGCGAAACGCGCTGATTCTTGCAACACTAGATCAAGCCCGCCGCTCGCGACAAGCGCGCCCGAATGGTTGGCGCCTTCGCGGGACCTGACAGCTATCCGCCGTGCGATTCAACATCTCAGCCCGCACCTCATCATCCAGCCTGACGCTTTTTGGACCGTCGATTTCGGCGCACGGCGGAAATCGTTGCGGTTGGCCTGCGGCGCGGGATCCGGAAATCTGGATTTGAGGTAGGCTTTGTACAACCAGCCGGTCGCCGACGCCACGCTAATCGCTTGCCCGCACTGCGATTTGCTACAGCATCTGCCCGGGCTTGCGTCGGGCGCGTCGGCGCGATGCCCGCGGTGCGACGAGGAGCTGTACCGCCGGCGTGCTGACCCGCTCAACCGTACGCTCGCGCTTTCGATCGCGGCCGCGATCCTCTACATCGTGGCGAACACCGTTCCGATGCTCGGTCTTACACTTGTCGGCCGCGACGCTTCCACCACCGTTATGGGTGGCGCGCAAGAGCTCTGGCAGGATGGGCAGGCACCCGTCGCCCTGCTGGTCGTCTTCACCGCGGTACTCGCGCCCGCGCTGCAAGTCGGCTTCATGCTCGCGGTCGCGCTGGGCGCCCGCCGTGAACGCCCGCCAACGTGGGTGGCGACGCTGCTAAGATATCACCGGCTGATCCGCACCTGGAGCATGGTCGAGGTGATGATGCTCGGCGTGCTGGTAGCGCTCACCAAGATTGCCGACTACGCGACGGTTATCCCTGGTCCGGCGCTCTTCGTGCTCGGCGCGCTGGTCTTCCTGCTCGCCGCGATGCAGGTGAGCTTCGATCCGCGGGAGGTCTGGGACAGGGTCGAGTGGGCGCAACCCGCGATGCGTGGCGACGCCGCGGCTGGCGTAAAATCCGAGGCGGCACGGTGAGCGAGCCGGTCCTTACCGCGATGCAGCGCGGTCTTCAAAGCTGCGGCGCCTGCGGACTGCTTTCGTCTCCCGCGCGGGGCGAAGGGATCGGCCGATGTCCGCGATGCGACGAGGTGGTCGCCTTCCGCAAGCGCGATAGTATCAGCCGCACGTGGGCCTACCTGATCGCGGCGGCCGTCTGCTACGTCCCGGCCAACCTCCTTCCGGTGTTGCGGACCACCACCGTCGGCAGCTCCTGGTCCGACACCATTCTGCAGGGAGTCGTGCTGCTGTGGTCGCCCACCGGATGGCCGTTGTCGATCATCGTGCTCGTCGCGAGCATCATAATTCCGAGCGCGAAAATTCTCTCGCTGGCATATCTGCTCGTCACCGTCCAACGCGGTTCGATCAGGAACAATGACCAGCGCCTTCGCCTCTACCGCGCCGTCGAGTTCATCGGGCGCTGGTCGATGGTAGACGTATTCGTCGATACGTTCACTGCCGCCCTCGTCCAACTGCAGCCGCTTATGTCAGTCGAACCGGGCCCCGGCCTGGTCTTCTTCGCGGCCGTAGTGGTGTTGACGATGCTCGCGGCCGATTCCTTCGACCCGCGGCTGATCTGGGACGCGGCGAGCTCCAACGAGGTTCGATATGGCTGACGAACGCACGCCATCCGCTCCGATTCCGGAGTCGAGGATGGTTTCCAAGAGAAAAACGAGGCCGTCGCTCGTCTGGGTCATCCCAATCATAGCGGCGATGGTCGGCGCGTGGGTCGCGGTGGCCAGAATTTTGAGCGCGGGGCCGGAGATTAGGATCACGATGGAGTCCGCGTCAGGGCTCGACGCCGGCACGACCAAGATAAACTACCGCGGCGTCGCCGTTGGCACCGTCAGCAAAATCCGGCTCTCGGAAGACCACCATCATGTCATTGTCACCGCGCAGATGGCGCCCAGGACCGAGGGCTTCCTGGTCGAAGGGACGCAGTTCTGGATCGTGCGGCCTCGCATCTCGGGCGCTAACGTGACCGGGCTCGGCACCCTCATCTCCGGAGCCTTCATCGGCATGGAAATCGGCGATTCGAAAGTGCCCAAACGCTACTTCGTCGCACTCGAAACGCCGCCTGTCGTGAACGGCCAAATCGGCCGATTCTTTGTCCTCAAGACACCCGATCTGGGTTCTCTCGATGCCGGCACGCCGGTCTTCTTCCGCCATCTGCAGGTCGGCCAGGTCGCATCTTACAAGCTCGACGCCGACGGCCAATCCTTCTCGCTCAGAGTATTCGTCAAGGCGCCCTACGATAGGTTTGTCACTTCTAACACCCGCTTCTGGCAGTCGAGCGGAATAAACCTGCAACTCACTGCGGCTGGCCTCAACGTGGAGACCCAGTCGCTCCTTTCCATTTTGATCGGCGGCGTCGCCTTCGAGACACCTCCCGGTTCAACGCTTCCCCCGTCCGCGGCCAATGACGTCTTCACCCTGTTCGCCAACCGCACGGATGCCTTCGCGCCGGCGGCGCGCAATCCGCAGACCTACGAACTCATCTTCAATGAATCAGTTCGGGGGCTGGAGGTTGGCGCTCCGGTCGAGTTCCGCGGCATCCAGATCGGCGAGGTCGCAGATGTGCGCGCGCAGATCGACCTGCAAACCTTCAAGTTTTCGGTGCCGGTGACTATCCGGCTCGATCCCGAAAGACTCGGCGTAAACCTCCTCAAGCCCCGCCCCGGCATAAGTCTCGTCTCCATCCGCAGACGGCTGATCGACTCTCTGGTGGCTCACGGGGTCCGCGCCCAATTGCAGACCGGCAGCCTGCTGACAGGTTCGACCTTCGTCGAGCTTGACGTATTTCCAGACGCTCCGCCGGCGAAGGTCGACTGGTCGCAGAATCCGGTGCGATTGCCGACCGTGCCCGGCCAGCTTGAGGCGACCGAGAAGAGCGTCAACCGGATAATCAAGAAGATCGACAGGATGCCGCTAGAGCAAATCGGCAACGAGTTGCAGAAGACGCTAACTGATCTGGATCGGACGGTCGTAACCGCGCGCGGCACGCTCGAAACCGCTCAAGGCACGCTCACGACGGCTAAGGGAACGCTGGAAAGCGCGCACAGCACGCTTGATAACGCCAACAGCGTCGTCGAACCTGGTTCGGTGCAAACACAGGAGTTGGACCATGCGCTGCATGAGATCACCCGCGCCGCCCGATCGGTGCGCGTGCTCGCCGACTATCTCGAACGCCATCCCGAGGCCCTGATTCGCGGCAAGACCGGGGAGGCCAAATGATGGACACGCGCGTCGCACATTTGATCGCTATCGTGATCTCTATCGCCGTGCTCGCTATCGCGGCCGCCGGATGCAGCACCTCGGCGCCCGCGCGCTTCTACACGCTCGATTCGACCTCGGCTTCGGACGGCGCGCCCGCCACGCGCGATAGGATCGTGGTCGGGCCGGTCTCCGTTCCGGCTTCGGTTGATCAGCCGCAGTTCGTGGTCCAGGTCGCGTCGAATCGCGTCGAACTCGACGAGTTCAATCGATGGGCCGCGCCGCTCAACGACGCCATTGCGCGCGCCGTCGCCGGCGATCTCTCGACACTGCTCGGCACGCCCGATGTTGCAACGGCGCAGCTTGCGAACTTCAATCCTAAGTACCGGGTAACGATCGACGTGCTGCGCTTCGAGTCGATCAGAGGTGAGGCGGCGGTGGTCGAGGCGGTATGGGCCGTGCATCGCACTTCGGACGGGAAAACGCACTCGGGCCGCACACTCGCGCGCGAGGCCGTACAGAGCGAAGGTTTCGACGCGCTGGCCGCGGCGCATAGCCAGGCGCTGGCGAAGGTGAGCGCCGATATCGCCGCGGCAATCCGCACCGACGACGCCGAGAACTCGTAGCGTTATCGCCGCGGGTCATTGCGATCTGGCCTGCTGTCGATCGCGGGAGCTTCTGGAATGGGCGCGGCCGCTCGTCTAGGATGCGGGCTCATGAAGATCGACAACAAAACAGTTGCGCTGATCACCGGCGGCGGATCGGGACTGGGAGCGGCGACCGCACGCGAACTGGCTCACGCGGGCGCGCGAATCGCGATTCTGGACTTGCCATCGTCGCCGGGTGCGAAGGTCGCGGGCGAATTCGGCCAAAACGGGCTCTTTGTCCCTGCCGATGTGGCTTCGGGCCCGGAGGTTGAGAAGGCGGTCGCCGAGACCGTGGCGAAGCTGGGTGCCGTCCATATCGCGGTCAACTGCGCCGGAATCGGACGCGCGCAGCGGACGCTGAGCAAGGAAGGGCCGCATTCGCTCGAACTCTTCACCAAGGTGATCCAGATAAACCTGATTGGCACGTTCAACGTGATCAGGCTCGCGGCCGCGGCGATGGCGAAAAATGCCCCGAACGCCGACGGCGAGCGTGGCGTGATCGTCAACACCGCGTCGGTCGCGGCCTACGAAGGCCAGATCGGACAGGCCGCCTACTCGGCTTCGAAGGGCGGCGTGGTGGGACTGACGCTGCCGGTCGCGCGCGATCTTGCCTCGGTCGGAATCCGGGTGTGCACGATTGCGCCGGGAACCTTCGAGACGCCGATGCTGGCCGAGCTGCCGGACTCGGCGCGGCGCGCGCTGGCCGCGGCGATTCCGTTCCCGTCACGATTGGGCCAGCCGTCCGAATACGCCGCGCTGGCGAGGCATATCGTCGAGAACGCGATGCTCAATGGGGAGACGATTCGGCTCGACGGCGCGCTCCGGATGGCGCCGCGCTGAGCGCTACTGAAGCGGAGGCAGTGGCGGAGGCGCCGCCGCGCCCTCCGCATCAGGCATCTCCCATCCGGGGCCCAGGCGGACCGGGATGCCCGAGGCATGGGCGCCCACCGTTATTATCAGCATCCCCTGCTCGTAGCGTGGTCCGCCAATCATCAGCGTGCCGTGGTCGCGCAGCTTGAGATCGGTAAGCATCACGGGCCGTTCGCCCTGGAACAGCAACAGTTGCATCTCGATCATCCCCGCTTCGATCGCATGCGGATTGACATGCAGAATTCGGCCGCCGGGGAGATCGAAAGCCACCGTCCGTCCGCATTCGGTGGCTCGAACCTGATGGCTGACGAGGCGGTAGGTGCTGTAGTGCAGCACGCCCAACTGGTTACTCATCGGGAGCAGGCGAGGATCGACGCCCTCATTGGTATCGGCGGCAAGGACTGAATCGACTTTGACGTCGACCCGCGGATACTCCTTGGCACAGCTCTTTTCGTTGCTCTGACCGGGCGCCGCCTGCGCATGGACGGCGGCCGCCATCAGGACAACGGCGATCACGACAACTCCCGTGACGGCTCGGCAATTCTGCATACTCAGGGCTGATCAGGAAGCCAGATAACGGTGGTGTCGTCGCTGGGCTCGCTCCATACGGCGACGTTGGGGTCCGGGGTCTCGAGTTTGGAAATCACCGCGCTTGAATCGTCGCCGGCCGAGGCTTGTGTGACCTGGCCGCCCGTGTCGGCGGTTGAAGCTTGAGCATCGGCGACCTGGGCGGCCGCCGCGTCGGCCTTATCCGCGACCGGTAGCGGCGCTGGCTGATAGCCCGTGAGATCGAATCTGCGCGCGACGGGCAATGCGATCAGAACAGTGACCGCGGCCGCGATCGCCATCGCGGCGGCGAAGCGGACCGAAGTGCGCGTCCGATCGCCAAAGACGCCGGGACGCCGGATGACATTGTCGGCCGATGACGGCCGCATCCGCGCCACCCGCGCCGCGACGGCTTCGGTGAAGCCATTCAGGTCGGGAGCCGGGGCTGTGTCACGCAGCATCATGCCGATCCGGATGATTTGGCTATAAGCCAGCTCGCAACCCTTGCAGGCCGCCAGATGGACGGCAACCTCTCGCATCTCGTGGGGTTCGAGTTCTCCGTCCTCGAATGCACCGAGTAGAAGGCTGATTTCGCCACATTGAGCCATATAGCTCCGGTTTTCGTTCAAATCCTTCTAGTTTTCACTCAAGCTAATTCGTCGTGGTTGTCTGCAAGGCTATTAGCTGTCGTTTAAATCCTTGAGGACTTTGCGCAGATGTGTGCGTGCATAGTGCAACCGGCTCATTACAGTGCCGCGGGGGCACTGCAGAACCTCGCTGATCTCGTCATACGAGAGGCCTTCTACTTCCCGAAGCAGTATCACGGCCCGGTGTTCCGGCGTCAACTCTTTAAGTGCCATGTTGATTCTTTGCCGGACTTCGTTGCGCCGCGCCTCACTGTAAGAGTCGCCGGTGTTGCTTGGCAGGCGGCTGAACTCGTTTTCGGCCTCTTCGCCGCGCAGCACAACGTGACGCCCTTCGCGACGGCGGAAGTCGATTGCGAGGTTAGCCGCGATACGGTAAAGCCAGGTCGAAAAACTTGAACGGGACTCGAACTTCGACAGATTGCCATAAGCCCTGACAAAGGTCTCCTGCGCCAACTCCATCGCGTCGTCCTGATTGTGAACGACGGCCATCGCAACCCCAGTGACCCGGCGCTGGTAGCGCTCGACCAGAACGCTGAACGCCCTCGAGTCGCCACCGCTGGCCTTCTCTATCAGCTCGGCCTCATCTCCGTCTGAGCGGTTCGGTTGCTTCAATTTAGTTAGACGCGGAGACGGGCGGCTAAATTCACAATTGAATTCGCTCCTTCATCCCCCCAGTTGAGCCCAATTTAATCCCCACTTGAGTTCGACGCGCAACGGCACCCGCAGGTCGGCGACTCGTTCCATCTCATGGCGGGCGGCCGTGCTGACCGGTTCGAGCGCCTCGCGGGCGAGCTCGAGCAGCAGCTCGTCGTGGACCTGAAGCAGGATGCGGGCGTCGAGGCGGGCACGGGTCAGCGCCGCGTCGAGCCGGACCATCGCGAGCTTGATCAGATCGGCCGCGGTGCCCTGGATAGGTGTGTTGATCGCTATTCGTTCGGCCTGCGCGCGCGCGCCGCCCTGGGGCGAGTTGAGTTCGGGCAGGTACCGGCGCCGTCCGTACATCGTGGTGACGAAGCCGCGCTCGCGCGCCTGCACCACCGAATCTTCGAGATAGGCGCGGACGCCGGGCAGCCGCTCGAAGTAGCGCTTGATGTAATCGGTAGCCTCGGCGAGGCTGATTGCGAGCTCGCGGGCGAGGCGCTGCGGACCCATCCCGTAGATGATTCCGAAGTTGATCACCTTGGCGAGGCGCCGATGGTCGGCGGTCACACTGTCACGGCTGATGCCCAGGACCTCGGCGGCGGTGCGGGCGTGGATATCTTCGCCGCTGGCGAAGGCGTCGATGAGCGTCGGGTCGTTGGCGAGGTGGGCCAGGATGCGGAGTTCGATCTGCGAGTAGTCGGCGGAGAGCATCAGGGAGCCTTCGGGGGCGGCGAAGGCGCGGCGGATGCGGCGGCCGTCCTCGGTGCGCGAGGGAATGTTCTGCAGGTTGGGATCGGTCGAGCTCAGGCGGCCGGTCGCGGTGAGGGCCTGATGAAAGGAGGTGTGGATGCGGCCGGTATTGGGATCGATCAGCGCGGGCAGCGAGTCGCTGTAGGTGGACTTGAGTTTGGCCAGCACCCGGTATTCGAGGAGCTTGGCCGGCAGCGGATGAATCGCGGCCAGCTTCTCGAGCACGTCGGCATCGGTCGAGACGCCGCTCTTGGTTTTCTTCAACCCTTTGGTCGGGAGCTTCAGCTCGTCGAACAGGACGCGGCGAAGCTGGAGCGGCGAGTTGAGATTGAATTCGTGACCGGCCGCCGCGTAACACTCGCGTTCGAGTTCGGTCAGCTTTTCCGCAAACTCGGCGGAGGTGGCCCCGAGCGCGGCGGCGTCGACCGCAATTCCGGCCTGCTCCATGCGCGCGAGAATCTTGGCGACCGGCATCTCGATCTCGCGCATCAGGGGCTCGAGCTCGAATTCTTCGAGTTTCGGAATCAGCGCAATGCGGATCGCGGCGACCTGCTGCGGTTCGGAGCCCGGCGCGCGAGAGCCGCCCAGCGGCGCGATGTAATCTTGGTAGAGATCGGCGATCGAGGGCTCGGGGCGCCCGGGATTGACCAGGAATCCCGCGAGCATCGTGTCGAAGTCGGCGCCGCCCAGCGAAATTCCGCGCCGTGCAAATTCACGGAGGTGCGCTTTGAGATCGTGGCATGTCTTGCGCGGCGATTCGGCCGAAATAACCACGCCGAGCGCGGCTATCGCGCCGCCTTCGACCGCGATATTCAAATCATCGCTGGCGAGCTTCAGGAGTCCTTCGCCCTCGGGCGAGTAGTGGATCGTAAGGCGCTCGGCATGTGCCAGATCGGAAATAATTGCCGCCGCGTGATCCGCGTCGAGCACGCTTGGCGGCGGCGATACGGGCTGCGGCATCGGATCGGCGGCGGGCGCGAGTTCTTCGACCATCGAATGGAACTCGAGTTCGCGCAGCAGTGAAGTTACGGCCGCATGGTCGATTCCCGGCGTCGACGGGCGCGTCGGTATCGATTCGGACGAGCTTGCGCGCCAGTTCCGCGTCCGCCTTGTGCGCGGTGAGCAGGGCGGTGATTTTTTTCGCGCCGCGGAGGCCGGTCTCTTCGATTGTGCCGAGCCGCGCGAAGAGCTTGTCGAGCGAGCCGAAATGGGCGATCAGCGCGGTCGCGGTTTTTTCGCCGATTCCGGGGACGCCCTTGACGTTGTCGATCGAATCACCCATCAGCGCCATCACGTCGACCACTGCGGCGGGATCGACGCCGAGCCGTTCGCGAACCTCGCGGGCGCCCATCCTTCGATCGCGCATCGTGTCCCACAGCGTCACGTGCGGTCCGACGATCTGCATGAAATCCTTGTCGGCCGTGACGATCACGGAATCGAAGCCTGAGCGGGCCGCGCGCACGGCGAGCGTGCCGATTACATCGTCGGCCTCGAAGCCCTCGAGCATCAGGAGTGGCAGGCGCATCGCCTGGACCGCGCGATGGATATAGGGGATTTGCGCGTTCAGGTCGGAGGGCGACTCCTTGCGGTTGGCCTTGTAGGCCTCGAAGAGGTCGTCGCGGAAGGTTTTGCGCGGGGAATCGAAGACCACCGCGATATGCGACGGGCGCGCGTCCTTGAGGAGCTTCAGCATCATGCGGACGAAGCCGTAAACAGCGTTCGTGGGCAGGCCGCGGGAGTTGTTGAGTTGCGGCAGCGCGAAAAACGCGCGGAAGATGTAGCCTGAGCCGTCGATCAGGTAGATGACGGGCCGGTCTTGCGCCATCGCATCGAAGCTAGCCGATGGGCGGCGGAAAAGAAAATACCAGCGTCTCCACATGCATCGACGCGAGGCTTTGGCCCTATCGTAAATATGGGGTACGCTATGCCATGTGGGTGAGCGGGTGATCGGTGGCTGCGGCAGAGCTAATTCTCCGAGAGAGGACGACTGACGAGAAGGGGAATCTTTACGAGATCGTCATTTGGAAGGTGAGGCCAAGCGAACGCCAGCCTGATGGCGTCCGCTATCGGCTCGCGCTCATGCGAGCGGGTGAAAGAGTACCGGCTGTGCTTTATGACAATCATCATCCGAAGGGCCATCACCGCCACCTGCGAGGGGTGGAGGAAGCCTGTGGCTTTGTCGGTGTCGAGCGCCTCGTAGCGGATTTCATGGCCGACGTCAGGCGTATCCTTGGAGCGGACGAATGAAGACCGTGACGTTCAATATTGAGCCCTTTCCGGAAGGCTTGCAGCGGTTCAAGAAGACGTTTGAGGCGGTGCGCGCGGGGCGCAGGATCGAGCCGCGGGAAGTCGTCGGATTTACCAGCCTTGAGGCCGCGCGCAACTTTCTAACTCGGGAGCGGCTAGCGCTTCTGCGGACAATCAAAGCCCGGCATCCGGGGTCGATCTACGAACTGGCCAAGGTGGTGAGCAGGGATCTCAAGAATGTGCAGGAGGACATTCGAATTCTGGAGCGGCACGGACTGGTGAAAATCACCAGCCGTCCCCGCGGCAGTCGCAAGATCAAAGTGCCCGAGGTGCCTTTCGAAGAGATCGCGCTCCGGATCGCGATTTGATTCAGGGCCGCGATGTCCGAGTTGGGAAGGCCCTAAGAGCTGATAAGGACGGGGCTTTGAACGAGCCGACATTCGAGACAATCGATATTGACAGTTTGGGGCGGACGGGCTTAACTTTCCTGTTGCCCCGGGCGACTTGAATCTCTCGGGGCGTTTTCTCGTCAAAACCGCGCAGGGGAGCAAGGCGGACGGTTACCGGAGCGGTATCGTATGATCGAGGTCAAAAATCTGACCAAGCACTACGGCGAGTTCGTCGCGGTGCGAGATATTTCGTTCAAGGCCGAGCGCGGCTCGATCCTGGGCTTTCTTGGGCCCAATGGCGCGGGCAAGACCACCACGATGCGGATTATCACCGGCTTCATGCCGGCGACGACCGGCACCGTCGAAGTGGACGGGCTCGATATCTTCACCCAATCGCTCGAGGCGCGGCGCAGGATTGGCTATCTACCCGAGATTCCGCCGCTCTATCCCGACATGCGGGTGCGATCGTATCTGAGCTTCGTCGCGAAGCTGCGCGGCGTCAGGCGGGCGGACCTGAAGAACGCGCTGGATCATGCGATCGAGGTGTGCGGGCTCAAGGAGATGGCCAATCGGATTTGCGGACAGCTCTCGAAGGGCTATCGGCAGCGGGTCGGGCTCGCACAGGCGATAATCCACAATCCGCCGGTGCTGGTTTTCGACGAGCCGACCATCGGCCTCGATCCGCGCCAGATTCACGAGATTCGTGATCTGATCCGGGGCCTCAAGGGTGAACATACGATAGTGCTTTCGACTCATATTCTGCCCGAGGTT
>Ga0307373_10005474_pt1 | contig 20761 bp, 22 predicted proteins | sample OX2MG_FD_202534 | JGI IMG/M metagenome (GOLD analysis project Ga0307373, IMG submission 202534) | Soil microbial communities from Risofladan, Vaasa, Finland - OX-2 | ecosystem: Environmental > Terrestrial > Soil > Coastal area > Acid sulfate soil | place: Finland: Risofladan, Vaasa | collected...
AAGGCACGCTGGATGATCATCGACGGTGCGTTCAATCACGAGAAGCTGATCGAGTTCTTTGAAGCCTTGGTCGCCGACGCGGGCGCAAAGTGTTTTTGGTCCTGGACAACCTCGGCGTGCACCACTGCAAACCGGTTACCGCACTCCCATGATGGATGTCGCTTGAATCAATGCCCGCGGTTGTAGCATGCGCCTGAAAAATGATCAAAACATAATGATTCACACTCTGCGTATTCTCAATGCTGTTGCACAGCGATTTGCATTTCTGTCGATCATCTGTTCGCCTCGAACATGATCAGAAGTAACCACCGGATCCCTCTTTCCTTGCCGAGCTATCGGAAGCTGTCTTTCACTGCCTGTTGAATGGATGGCCGTGTAGTGCCAATAGCGGTCTTTCACCAATAGAGATTGAACAGCAGTTCTTAGAAAACGGCTCCTGAACGTCAACAAAGGCCTGTGCGATTTAGTAGCGGCGCAAATTTCCTCGACATCAAGCAGTCAAAATGGCGTTTAGACTTGTCGACCGCATAATTGGAATTCGAAATATCTTGAATCTGAATACAGGGCCATTGCTTACTTTGCGAGAACACGATCTCGTGCTGGCGGCTCGTACTGCGGGGGTGCCCGTCGTTGAGTGCTCTATGGATTTAGGACGCTCCACCACCAATGTGGAGATAAGTGCTTCTGGGTGGGTATGGAACAGCCGCACGTTCCCCTTTCTGGGCGTCTGCAAAGACAGAACGATCTATCACTGGATCGATGAGGGCTTTCAGTCGGTGGCACGATTCAGCAATTCCTTGATCAAGCTGGTGCCCACGGAATGGGGGCCACCAACGTTTGAAATTGATGGCATCAAAATGCTGGCTACTGCGCGCGTCTCGCCCTATGAGGATGCCGAACGCAAAGTCAGCCTGATCCAACCGCGTGGCAAGGTGATTCTGGACACCTGTGGAGGGCTGGGATATTTCGCCGCTTGGTGTTTGCGAGGCGAGGCCCGGCGGGTGGATTCCTATGAAAAGAATTCCGATGTGATCTGGCTGCGCAGTCTCAACCCGTGGTCGCCCGATCACGCCAGTCAGCTCGAAACGAGCGGTGCGTTGACCCTGACGAATGCAGACATTGTCGAACGGATCGCAACGTTGCCAAGTGAATCCGTGGATGCGATCTTGCATGACCCGCCGCGTTTTGGCATTGCCGGCGAGCTTTACTCACAAGCTTTCTACGGCCAGCTGGCCCGCGTGCTCAAACATCAGGGCCGCATGTTTCACTACACCGGCGCACCTAACAAACTGACCAGCCGACGCGATGTACCCAACGAAGTAGCGATTCGGCTGCAACGCGTCGGATTTGTAACCGAGTTGAATGGTGATGGAGTCGTGGCAATCAAGTCGCATGCGGCGAAGTAGCTGCCTGCGAACCGCATGATCACCAATGGTGAGACAGGGCCATTCCCGATCTCAATCGATCGGTCGGACGCGGAACTTCTTGCCCTTGATCTTGCCCTCACGCAGCTGATGCAGCGCAGTCTTGGAAATTTTCTTGTCGATTGCGAAATAGGTTCGCGTATCGAAGGTATTGATCTTGCCGACCGCCTCCTTGGCGAGGCCAGCGTCGCCGGTCAGCGCGCCGAGCAGATCGCCGGGTCGCAGCTTGTCGCGGCGGCCACCATCCACGCACAAGGTGACGACTGTCGCGGGCACCGGGTGATCTGGTGACAACGACGACATCGGCAACTTTTCCAGTGTGACTTTTGCTCCCAGCCTTTGCTCGATCGCAGTGACGCGGCTGCTCTCGCGTGGCGAGAATAGGTGCAGCGCCAGCCCCTTGCGGCCGGCACGTCCGGTGCGGCCCACACGGTGCACGTGCACATCGGCCTCAATGGGCAGCTCGTAGCTGATCACGGCCGCCAGTTCCTTGATGTCGAGCCCCCGCGCGGCCACGTCGGTGGCGACCAGTACGCGGCAACTGCCGTTGGCGAAGCGCACCAGAACTTCGTCGCGTTCACGCTGTTCGATGTCGCCGTGCAGCGCCAGTACCGAGTAGCCGCGCCGCGCCAGCCCGCGCTCGACTTCCCGCGCATCCTTGCGCGTGTGGCAGAACACCAGCGCCGACTCCGGACGATACACGCTCAGCAGATGCGCCAACGCATCCAGGCGGCGAGCCGGATCGACTTCGTAGAACGTCTGCTCCACTTCCGGTGAAGTGGCTGCCGTATCGATGCTCGCCTCCACCGGATGTTTCTGCAGACGGAGGCTGATGGCGCGCACAGCGTCCGGAAAGGTGGCCGAGAAGAACAGCGTCTGCCGTGTTTTCGGCGCCTGCTCGACGATCGCGCGGCTAGCTTCCTCAAAGTCTGCATCCAGCATGCGGTCTGCCTCGTCGAGCACCAGTACCTTGAGGTCGGCTAGATTCAGCCTTCCAAGCGTGAGATGTTCCAGTACACGCCCGGCCATGCCGACGACGATGTGCGGATCGTGTTCCAGCGATGCCAGTTGTGGGCGCTTGGCGATGCCGCCGCTGAGGAGCGTCAGCTTGATGTTCGGCAGGCAGCGCGCCAGGCGCCGGATCTCGCCGGCGATCTGGTCTGCTAACTCGCGCGTGGAACAGAGCACAAGGGCTTGAACCTTCTGCAGAGTAGGGTCGACACGCGACAGCAGGCCCAGTCCGTACGCTGCCGTCTTGCCACTGCCGGTGCGCGCCTGGCCGATGACGTCGAGCCCCTGCAGTATCGGTGGCAGGCTCAGCGCCTGGATGGGTGTCATCTGCTCATAGTTCAACGAAGCCAGCGCCTGCAGTAGCGCCGGGGACAGGGGCAGACTCGAAAACGGCTTGGATTCCACGCATTCTCTCGATAGGCAAATCCGCTCCGGGCCAGGCGCGGTGCGCAATTGTGAGGCCATGAGGCGCTTTTTGCCCGGCAGGCCCCGAAGTTATTTGTGCCATTGCAGCAGCGAGTAAATTCTCATGGAGTTGCAGCCAAGCTATGAAAATTTATCTGTTAACTGAACGCATAACCTCGAAAGTCTCTTCCGGGCTGCAAGTCGCTGGCCACCGTCGCTGAGCAACAACACCTGACTCACCCAAACAAACCCCTCCGAGATTCTCGGAGCGCTTCAGCCCGTCAATTCGCGATCGCGAGTCCGGCAACGTAGATCTTGTGCTTGGGCTCAACGTCCGGACAGTGCACCGCACCTGCAGCCATCTTCTTGAGCTCCTCCGCATCGTGAAAATCGCGGTAAGGCGTAAGGTCCAGGGTGTCCGGCACCTTCGTCAAGCTTTCATCCCCGATGACCTTGATGTAGTCCTGCATGAAGGCATCGTAGGCTTCCCATTCGATATTCTCCGCCCGCACGGCCGCTTGCTCCGCGTGTAGCGCAATTTGATGCGCGTGAAGGTAGTGCATACCCAATAGTTGGATCAGGGATTTCTCAACCGCTTCATGTACGATCAGGAAACGATCCGTCAGCACACGTCGGCGCTTGTAGACGAAGCTCTTGGGCATGTGCCGGTCAATGAAGATCACATGCCCTTCAGTACTGTAGCCCGCCAGATAGGGAATGTCGTAGCCACGTTCGAGATGAATACGCTCCCGAATCGATTTGACGGCGCGATCCATCATTTCTTTACCTATTAGCCATTCTGGACGCTGGACACCGCGCATCTTTTTCAGCGCCGGAGTGAACGCTCGGTGCATCTTTGGATCACGGCTTGAGCTATACATTCCCTTCTCCTGTAGCTGTATCAGTGTTTGTATCGTCGTTTGGTGATATTGGCAGTGGTATGGCCTCAGTATGCGACATACGGCCCCGCCCCAGCGGGCGTGTTGGCGCCATCAATCGCGAAGTAGACATGCGGCCATAGAAAAACGGATGCCCCAGTCTAAGTAGACGTTTAACATGCTGACGGTTGGTCCCGCAAGATCGTTAAAGGCCGCATCGCCAGCGTTAAGCGTATCGGCGTTGGCGACTGAAAATGGCGCCATGATGGATACATGGTGAAGTTTTGTGCGAGGAAAAAATGATGACTGATTCACTCCGCAATACGTGGAAGACCAACGGTGTACAGGTCATTCCCGGCGACAGTCTGGATGTCACTACCACCCAGACTGCAGGCATGGAACGGGCGGCAGCCATCAATCTCGCCCAGGTCGGCGCCCAGTAGATCTGGGCCGGCATCGTAAAGATTCATCCCAACGTCAAGACCGGCGCGCATCACCACGGCGCTCTGGAGAATGTGACCTACATTTTGCGCGGCCGTGCCCGCATGCGCTGGGTCGAGCATCTGGAATTCGTCGCCGAAACCGGCCCCGGCGATTTCATCTATGTGTCGCCTTATGTGCCACACCAGGAAATTAACGCTTGCGCCGACCAGATGCTGGAATGCGTGCTGGTGCGCAGTGACAACGAGGCAGTGGTGATCCACGTCGATATCGACCCGGTGGAAGAATCGAAAGAGGTGCGCTGGGTCGATCCGATCCGCCGCATTAGAGCCTTATCTGATTAGATAGTGGCGGATAGCGCTCTCAAAGTTCTTATCGGTCTGGAATCTGTCTTCCCTGGCCGGTTATCACGCATTAGCAAATCCGGGCACGGGGACTCACGCGACTCGCTAAAGGCACTTGGCCGACGGCTCCAAAGAGGTCAGATACCCTCTTGAATTGCAAGTCCCGCCATCGGGATATCGGCCCGAAAGGGTTGACCTGACTTCACCACGCCATAAATCATGTGCACCAGCCACCGCATGCTCGCGCCGATGATGGCTTTCGGCGCCAGGCCGCGTTGCTCAAGGCGTTTCGCCATCGCGACGATGACGGGATTATGACGTTTGGCCACTAAGCCCGGCATGTACAGTGATTTGCGGGCCGCCCGGTGGCCAGCCCTCGAGATCATGGTCCGACCATGGACCGAAGTCCCCGACTGCCTTTGTTTGGGCGTCACGCCGACGAAGGCCGCGAGTGTCTTGGCGCTCTTGAAGCGCCTCACGTCACCGATGTAGGCGAGGAATTGGGCGGATACCCGCTTGCCAATGCTTGGAATGCTACGCATCAATTCGGCATCGTGCTTGAGTTCCGGGTTGCCGTCGATGTGATCGTCGATGCCGAGCTGGATGGCCTTGATTTGCGCGTCCAACCAGGCCACGTGGGCTTCCACCATCCTCGTCACGCTCGAGGGGCTGCCTTGGGCGAGGGCTTCAAGCCGGTTGAGTTCGGCATGACCCGCTGCGGTATTTCTGAAAACCTTGGCTTTGAGTTTGTCGCCGGTGGCGACGCACACATCGAGTTTCTGTTTGGATACATCAATGCCTCCGGCACGTTCATTCATCTTGCGCATCCTCGTATGCAGGCTCTCGGCACATGGCCGGGCCTAAGTTACCCTTCGGAATCGATGAACGAAAAAACGGGCCGGCGGACTTATCTGACCCACAGGTTGCAGCACCTAACGTCTTGCCAGCCTCTACCGACCCGGCCGTCGCATCGGGATCAGCATCCTGATTCTTCACGGCAATTGCGAGATACGAGGGCTTAACGGCAGATCAGGGTTGCATGTCGCCGGCCGCCATCGCTGAAGCGCCAGAAGCGGCCACCCGAGAGACGTGAATTCTCATTCGGAAGCTGCCGGCTGGCACGTTAAATTCATTGAACACCCGAACGCGTGAATTCATATAGATTCCGCGCCTGTTCAGCTACCGCTAAGGTTGCAAGATTCATGCTTTGCTCGCCGGTCCAGTCATGGCGCTAGCCGTGTCGCCCGGCCATCTTCAATGAGTTGCTGTGTCATGAATATTCGCAATGTTCGAATCCTGATCCGCAGCCTGTTCTGCGTGCTGGTCATCGGCGCAGTCCCTGCAACTTCATTCGCCCAAGTCGCCGTGGGCGTGTCGATCAATATCGCCCCCCCAATACTGCCGGTCTACGTTCAGCCCCCCTGTCCGACACCCGATTTCCTGTGGGCGCCCGGTTATTGGGCCTACGGTCCGTTTGGTTATTACTGGGTGCCGGGCGTGTGGGTCAGTCCCCCACGGTTCGGTGTGCTTTGGACCCCGGGCTACTGGGGGTACAGCGGCGGCTTCTATGCTTGGCACGCCGGTTACTGGGGGCCACACGTCGGCTTCTACGGCGGTGTGCACTACGGCTATGGCTATACCGGGGCCGGCTTTGTCGGTGGCGTCTGGGCCGGCAGCGCATTTCGCTACAACACCGCCGTGGTGAACGTAAACCGCACCGTAATCCACAACACCTATATCGACCGTACAGTCATTCGCAACACCACTGTGATCAACCGCACAAGTTTCAATGGCGAAGGCGGCATACAGGCAGAACCCACAGAGCGTGAACGTGAGGCGATGCACGAAGTCCACTACGAGCGGACCCCTGAGCAGTTGGCGCACCGCCATACTGCTGGCGAGAATCCTGCGCAGCGGTTTTCTGCCAATCACGGAGTGCCGCACACCCTCGCCATGAACAAGGTCAGCGGCCGTCGTTTCAACCAGCAGGGCCGCATCGCCAACGGGGTGCACTCTGGTCTGTTGACACCCGGCGAGGCCAGGAATCTCGAACGCCGCGAAGGCAATGTCAACCACACGGCGCATCGTGAACGGCAAGCCAACGGCGGCGCATTAACCAAGCAGGAACGCCAGCAGATCAACCGGCGGCAGGACCGGCTGTCCCACTCGATCGATCGAGACAAACACAACGGCAGGCACAACGAGCGGCACGAAGAGCGCCGTTAATCACACTGCTGATGCCGACATGCTCAGTCCTGAACAGGCGATCAATCGACTGACGCTCGGCGGCACGCCTGCGGCGGTTGATCACCTGAGGGCACGGAATATCGAGCAGTGGATCGAGCAGTGGATCGAGCAGCAGCTTGATCCCAGCGAAGAACCGGCTGCGCTGGCTCAACACCTGTCCGAACTACCCAGCTTTGGTCTGGATCCGGCAGATGCATTCGATCATTATGGGCCGAAGCCAGGCATGCGCCAGGATCCATCGACACGGATGGCCTACAGAAAGGGGCTGCACGGGCTTTATCTTGATGCGGCCAGCGCGCGGATGCTGCGTGGCGTCTACAGCCCGTGGCAGTTGCGAGAACTGCTGACGGATTTCTGATTCAGCCACTTCAACGTATTTTTCCACAAGGGTCTGTGCGCGTTGTGGACCGGGGATTACGAGCAGACAGCACTCCGCCCGCACCTGTTCGGACGCTTCGAGGATCTGCTGCTGGCCACCGCACGCCACCCGGCAATGCTGTTTTATCTCGATAACTGGCGCAACACCGTACCCACCTCACGCGGCGGACGCGCCCACGCTGGATTCAACGAGAACTACGGGCGCGAGGTGATGGAATTGCACACCATCGGCCTCCACTACTCTCAAGCCGATGTGATCGGCGCCACCCGTTTGCTGACCGGTTGGGGCTTAAATCGACGCCGTGGCTTCCATTTCGCGTCGCGACGACACGATTTTTCACCACAGACCATCCTCGGTAAACGCTTTGCCGGCGGCGAGGATGCCATCATCGATTTCCTGCGCTTCCTGGCGAGACATCCGGATACGGCCCGGCATATCTCATTCGAAATGGCGCAGTATTTCGTCGCCGATGTGCCACCACAAGATATGGTTGAGCACATGACCGCACGCTACAACGATGCCCAAGGCGATCTCAAGGCAGTCACGGCGGCCATGATCGAACATCCCGCCTTCGCCCGCAGTGCCGCCCAACGCAACAAGTTTCGGACGCCTTACCGCTACACGCTGGCATTGCTGCGAGCGACAGGGTGTGAGCTCGACAACGTCAAACCGCTGATTGCGACCCTGCACCGGCTCGGTCAGCCGCTGTGCGGCTGCGTGCCGCCCAACGGCTGGGCCAACACGCAGGCGGAGTGGTTGTCGCCGGATGCGTTAACGCGACGTATCAATCTGGCCGTGGCCATTGGCGGCGGCTGGATGCGACTGAGCGCGGAGCATCAACACGGCCATGCGCTGCCCTAGGCACCCGTACTGAACGCGCTACAACACGACGCACCGCGCAGCGTGTTGGCAGCCGCCCTCGCTGCACCGCCAGCGATGCAGACAGCAGTACTGCTGGGCAGTCCACAGATGCAGTATTGCTGAAGGTCAAAACCATGGATCGAAGAACGCTATTGAAATTCGGTGCGAATGCCTTGGGCATGGGGTTGCTGCCTCTCGGCGGCGCTGCCTGGGGCGCACGTCTGCCGCAGCCCGGGCCGCGATTGGTAGTGGTGTTCCTGCGCGGTGCGGTGGATGGGTTGAATGTAGTCGTCTCCTACGCTGACGGCCTGTATTACGAATATCGTCCGACCATCGCCGTCGGCCGCCCCGGCACCTCTGATGGCGTGATCGATCTTGACGGTCACTTCGGCCTGCATCCGGCGCTGGCCTCGCTGCAACCGCTGTGGAAGAACCGCCAACTGGCGTTCATCCACTCCTGCGGCTCGCCCGATCCGGACCGCTCGCACTTCGAAGCTCAGGCCTACATGGAAACCGCCACGCCGGGCATCCCTTCCACCACCACAGGCTGGATGAACCGGCTGGCCACGGCGATGCGGTTGCATCAGGCCGCCGACGTTGTTGCATTCGGCACCACCACGCCGTTGATTGTGCGTGGTCCGGCACCGGTAGCGACTTTCCCCACAGGCCGGGCAGCTACGCATCCCGAAGCGATGAATCGTGGTCGCGTGCAGGCGGCGTTTGATCATGTCTATCTGAACGATTCGCGCCTTGGCGGCACTTACCGTGAAGCCCTGCGGACCAGAAGCACGCTATTGCGGGCACTGGACGCAGATATGTCAGCATCCGCGCAGGGTGCACCCGATCCTTCCGGCTTTCCCGCCGATGCTGTACGTGCCGCACACATGATGACTGCCGATCCGAAGCTGCGCCTCGTGTTCTTCCAGCTCGGCGGCTGGGACACTCACGTTGCCGAGGGTGCTGGAACGGGACAGCTTGCAAATCACCTCAAACCTCTGGGCGATGGCCTGGCTGCGTTCACGACAGCGCTGGGTCCGCAGTGGTGCAACACCGTGGTCATGGTGGTGTCGGAATTCGGCCGCACTGTGCGTGAAAACGGTAATCACGGCACCGACCACGATCATGGCAATGCACATTGGGTACTGGGTGGCGCCATTGGCGGCGGCCACGTCTACGGCGACTGGCGCGGGCTATCCGAGAGCGAGCTGCATCAGAACCGGGATTTGCCGGTCACCACCGATTTCCGTAGTGTCATCACTCTGATTGCGCAACGCCATCTGAACGTCGACTCAGCCGCCTTACGGGCCGTTCTGGCCGACTACGCGCCAGGTACGGCGTCGCTTGACCGCCTGTTCGCTTGATACACCGTCAGGAATTGATCGCACTTGTTGGATTCTGCGCATGGACGAGCTGCTACCGGAGTCGACTGCAAGGCATTGGATCAATCCGATAGTCTCGATTTCGGTATGCTCGAATCCTGAACCAACAAACGGACCCCACCCCCGATTTGAAGGATATATTCAAGAAAGTTCAAGCGCTCCGCATTCTGCCGGGCATGTCAGCCCCAACTATTTCGGCACTTCGTTGCCGTCGGCGCGGTTCAAGGATGCAGCGCGAGTATTCCCGGCGCGGCTGCTGATCATCGAAAACGATCCGGCGATCCCCGGCCAACCGTGCCGCCTGGCAAGCGATGGGGTGCTGGCGCGCATCACGCTCGACTGGACCGGTGGCACGGTTGGCCGCTCGAGTCAAAAGAACTCGTACTCGAAACGGGCGATCCAAGTGACATCCGGTGCCGCGCGGTTGGCGCCGAACACCGCACCGAGGTTGTACTCAATCTCGGCGCCGTTGTGCGTGTACAACTCGCCGTGCAGCACCGGACCGAGCTGGTAGCTGTCGTCATCGGGCCGCAAGTACACCTCGACGGTCGGTTGCAACAACGCCGTGTGGCGATAGGACAGGCTGTAGGCAGTGCGAAACTCAGTCTTGGTTGCGGCGCCGCCGCCGACCTCGCGCTCGAAGATCATATTGAGACGCTGGGTAAAACGCCCGTCCTGACGCTCGAACAGTGGGCCGTATTCGATCTCGTTGGGCGAACCGGTCTGCGTTGTTGCTTCGTAGGAGAACAGGAAGCCTGGCGTGACGAAATACTTGCCCGGAGGTGCCAGCTGGAACGTGTTCTCGAACTCATAACCTCTGAGCTTGTTAGTCGCGCCCGGGTCGCGTGCGCCCTTGATGAAGTAGATCTCGGCTTTCCACCAGGAGGTAAAGCTGTGCGCCGCCGAGAAGTCGTACTCGGATTTGCCATCCTGAGCTGGATCGCCGTCCTGATTATAGAAACCGCGCGCCTCGACTTCGCTCTGTCCCTGAACCACGCGCGGCGAATAGATCACGTAATCGTTGCCGGCGTGCGCCGCAAACGGGGCCAGAAAGACAATAGTCGCCGCAACAACGGTCAGATAGTTGCGCCGCGGCTGGCGCAGAAGCAGTGCTTTGTGCATTGAATGAAATCCTTATTGTGGAGGCGACAGAATCCAACGGCTGTCCAGTGGTTACTTCGATTGCTGCTCCACGGGCGCGACGGCGATCACACTGCCGGTGGCGGCGGGGTAGAAATCGTTGAAGAATTTATAACTGCCGGCGTCCAGCGGGCCGATGTAGACCGCTGCGTTTCCGCCGCCCGGAACCACCACCTCACGCGACAGGTCATAGCTCTCGAACTCGGCGGGAATGGTGTCGGCGTTGTGAATCAGCAGTTTGACCTTGGTGCCGGCCGGCACCTGCAACTGTGCGGGCTCGAATACGCGGTTCTTGATTTGCAGATTCATCTGCAGCGTCGCCGCCAGCAGCGGACCGGCAGCCAGAAGGGCAGCCAACGCCAAGGCGGTGGTGTGGATACGGATCATGTTGAACTCCGGTGGCGATAGATCGTGGATGGTTGCTATTTGCATCGTTGAAACATTAGAAACTGTCGCCGACATCGTCGGACAGAAGGGTTACAAGGAAGTGGCGGACGTCAGGCGGTTTGTGGCGGCGGGCACCGCCGAAACCCAGCAGCGTCACTACAAACAGCAGCGCCTCGATGCTGGCGATCTCACCGGCGAACAGCGTCACCAGCAGCGCGGCGGCGATCGGGATCACCAGTGCCGCTTCGAGAATCTAGCGAAAAACGATCACACCAGTACCCAACATTGAAGCCGCTTCGTTCAATAGTGGAGCGATGGTAATAATGATTCGCATTCACGTCAAGAGCGACTGTCAAACGCAGTCTCACTGCGTGTCCAACTGCGCGCGCAAGTGTCAACATGTCTATCCATCGCCTAACTGAGCGTCAGGCATGACGGCTGCGCTTCAAGACGCTACCCTATTGAATCGGCACAGCGACATTTAAATATGGGCGACTTAAGACTTGCTCCAATGCGGCTAGCCAGCGCAGGGGATGCCGCTTCAATAGCTGCGGGGCTTATCATTGTTCTTGATCCGATCAGAGTCGCACTTCAATCAACAACAGGCGGGGCTAAAACCTCGGTTCAACTTCAAACTTCATCTGGCCGGATCAACAACGTTCAATGACACTCTTATTCACCAAGATGCACGGTCTCGGCAACGACTTTGTCGTGATCGACGCCACCAGCATCGACTTTCAGCCCGATCCGACGCTGCTCGCGCGCCTAGCCAGCCGCCGCATCGGCGTCGGCTGCGACCAGATCCTGGTGATCGATCCGCCGCCTGCGGACGAACCCGATGTTGATTTCGGCTATCGCATCTTCAACGCGGATGGCAGCGAGGTCGGGCAGTGCGGCAACGGCGCACGCTGTCTGGCGCGTTACGTCCAGGAACACGGGCTATCCGAAAAAGACAGCCTGCGCATCCGTACCCGCACCCGCACGCTAGAGTTGATTCAGCTCGAAGACGGCCGTGTGCGCGTGAATATGGGTGTGCCGCGATTTGATCCACAGGACATTCCGATGCTGGCGCAGGCGCGAGAGTTGCGTTACACGCTGCCGCTTGAAGCGGGCCAAGCGCGCAGTTTCGGCGCGGTCAGCGTGGGGAATCCGCACGTGGTGTTCGCGGTTGAGCATGTGGATAGCGCGCCGGTGGTAGAACTGGGGCAGACCCTGCAGGAAAACCCGATGTTTCCGGAGCGGGTGAACGTCGGCTTCGCCCATTTTTTGGACCCTGGTCATGTGCGCCTGCGTGTGTACGAGCGCGGCGCGGGCGAAACGCTGGCCTGTGGTAGCGGCGCCTGCGCCGCAGTGGTAATCGGCCAGCTTTGGGGCGAGCTGGGAGTCGATGTCAATGTGCGCGTCAACGGTGGCGAACTGGACATCGAATGGCACGGTGAAGGCGAGCCGGTATGGATGACGGGGCCTGCCGAAACCGTTTTCGAGGGGACGATTGAATGGCGGAGCTGAGCAAACCGGAAAAACCGGGAATCGACGCAGAAGAAACGCGTGCGCTCGAATATCTGTGCCAGCATCCCGATCTGCTCAACCGCCACCCGGAACTGCTGGAAACACTGGAACTGGTGCATGCCAGCGGCTCAGCGGTGTCATTGATCGAGCGACAGGTTGAAATCCTGCGCGGCAGGAATGCGCGCCTGGAAGATCGGATGATGCGCTTGCTGGAAACAGCACGCGAAAATGAACGCCGCGCCACCGCCGTGCAGCAGCTGGCACGAGCCCTGATTTGCGCGCCGTCGCTGGCGGCCGTAGCCGTGGCTGTGCGCCAATCGATGCAGCAGGATTTCGCCATAGACGCCGTCTTCATCGGCTTGTCCGCCGCCGGCTTTCGCCGCCACGATATCGACGGTATCACGCCGCTGGAACCCGGGCATCCCGTCCTGCGCAGCCATGAGAATTTCTTCCGCACCCGGATGATCGAGTGCGGGCCAATTACCGAGGAACGCTCTGCACTGCTGTTTCCACACAGCATCGAGCCGCTGCGCTCGGCGGCGGTGGTACCGCTGGAGAAGGAGAAAACACTGGGCATGATCGCGCTCGGCGCGCTTGGCGCTGAGCGCTTCAAGCCGCGTCAGGGCAAGCTGTTTCTGGAGATGGTGGCCGAGCTGGTCTCCGCTGCGGTGCGTGCAAGACTATTGATGCTGCACTCAAGTAGCTCTAACCAGTAGAGCCCGATTAGGGTGAACACGGTGATGGACAGGCTCGGTGTAGACGCATCAATAAAACAGGGCATTGTTGGGTTATTGAACCGGCACACCCGCAGTATCCTACTGGGTCAATGCAGCGTCCGTGGTTACGACTGTTTACGTGCCGGTTCAATAAAGTGAACGGTAGCGACACGACTCTTGTCGAGACGGCTATCGCCGAATACCTGAGTTATCTGCGCGACGAGAAGCGCGCCAGCCCGCACACTCAACTCGCCGCCGCGCGCGATCTGGCCGTATTCGTAAAAGACTGCCGTGCCGCACACATCGACACACCAGCACAGATCGACGTGCATTTCGTGCGCCGACACGTCACCACCCTACACGCCGGCGGCAGACAACCGCGTACCGTGCAGCGGATGCTGTCCAGCCTGCGCGGCTGGCTGCGCCGCGAGACAGATCTCGGCCGGCTGCAGAGCAATCCCGCACAGGGCGTACGCCCGCCCAAGGGCCGCCGCGAACTGCCGAAGACGGTCGACGCCGATGCGCTCAACGCCGCACTGGATCAATTTTCACTTGACGGCTGTGCCAAGCCTTTGCAGTTGCGCGACCAGGCCATCGTCGAGCTGCTGTACTCCTCCGGTCTGCGCCTGAGTGAACTGCAGGCACTGGATGTTCCACCGACTGCCATGCCCGGCGAGTTACGCGTGCTCGGCAAGGGCGGCAAGACCCGCATCGTGCCGGTCGGCGGCAAGGCGCGCGTCGTGGTGGACGCTTGGCTGGAGCAGCGTCCCGCTTACGCCGCGGCAAACCAATCCGCGTTATTCGTCTCCCGCAACGGCCAGCGCCTGTCGCACCGCGCGATCCAGCAGCGCGTCGACATCTGGGCCCGCCGCGCCGGATTGCCAGCGCATCTGCACCCGCACCGCCTTCGCCATTCCTTCGCCACCCATCTGCTGGAGAACAGCGGCGAACTACGCGCAGTGCAGGAGTTGCTGGGCCACGCCAACCTCGCCACCACCCAGATCTACACGCAACTGGACTGGAAACACTTGGCAAAAGCCTACGATGCCTCGCACCCGCGTGCGCACTACCCCCACCGTTCAAAGCCATTATCCTGAGTGGCTGCGAGCACTCTCAAATCGGCGCGACGGACTGCATGTCTTATCCTATGCCGATGAAAAAGAATCCAAGTCTGGGCGATCCGATTCTGGTGCTTGATGGCGACTGTCGCGAAGTCCTCACCGGCCTTTCCGACGCATCGGTCGATCTCATCGTCACCTCACCGCCTTACGCCGATCAGCGTGCGGCGACCTACGGCGGTATCAAACCAGATCACTACGTCGAATGGTTCATGCCCATCGCCGAACAGTTGCAACGGGTGCTGAAACCGACCGGCACGTTCATTCTCAACATCAAGGAGCGCGTCGTCGCCGGCGAGCGGCACACCTACGTGCTGGAGCTGATTCTGGAAATGCGCCGGCAGGGCTGGTTGTGGACTGAGGAGTTCGTCTGGCACAAAAAGAACTGCTATCCGGGGAAGTGGCCCAACCGCTTTCGCGACTCTTGGGAGCGCCTGCTGCAATTCAACAAACAAAAGCGCTTCAAAATGCTGCAGGACAGCGTGATGGTACCAACCGGGGCTTGGGCACAATCCCGCTTGCGCAATCTGTCGGAGACCGATCGACGTCGCGATGAATCTCGCGTCGGCAGTGGTTTCGGCAAGAACATCTCCAACTGGCTGGAACGCGACAAGGCCTATCCGACCAACGTTCTCCATCTGGCCACGGAATGCGGCAATCGTAACCATAGCGCGGCATTTCCCGAAGCCCTGCCCACGTTTTTCATCAAGCTGTTTACCGAAGCAGGCGATTGCGTACTCGACCCGTTCGCGGGATCGGGAACCACCTTGCGGGTCGCGCGCGATCTCGGGCGGGCTGCCATCGGCATCGAACTCAATCCGGAATATGTCGCGCTGATGCGGGCCGAGTTCGATCAAATGCAGTACAGCCAGATGAAGAAATCCACTCGGTCTTATGTGCGCTGACATCACAAAGATTTCTGCGTATGTAGAGGAACACATCGGCGAATTCCACCGGAGCCGTATCGACAGCCTGAAAAAACTCGACCTGGACAAAGTTCTGCGACGGAAAAACCCCTATCTGTTCCGCGCCAAGAATCTGACCACGGCCGGTGATCTCGTCAGAATGCTTGTCGAAGCCCATCTTTCGTCTCAGGAAGAAACGCTGTTTGGTAATTTTCTGGAAGGGCTTGCCATCCACGTTTGTGAGTCTGCGTTTAACGGCCGCAAATCGGCGGCGCCAGGGATCGATCTGGAATTCGAACGTGAGAATATCCGCTACCTGGTCTCGATAAAGTCAGGCCCGCACTGGGGCAACAGCAGCCAGATCGCCAAGATGAAGGATCACTTCCGAACGGCACAGAAAATCATGCGGACTGGCGGGCAACACATTTCCGTCCGCGCGGTGAACGGCTGCTGCTACGGTCGTGACAACACGCCCGACAAAAACGAATACGACAAATATTGCGGCCAGCGTTTCTGGAGTTTCATTTCAGGCAGCGAGAGTTTGTATCAGGAATTGATCGAACCGATTGGACGAGAAGCGCGACAAAGAAATCAAGCGTTTGTCGAACAACTGTCCTCAAGGATAAACTTGATGACCAGCGATTTTATTGCCCGATATTGTAATGCTGACGGAACAATCGACTGGCCGCACATCGTTGCGCTCAACTCTGGCGCCAGTCCCAGCGCCGCAGGTCAATAGAGATCAAGAAAGAGTTGAACGGCTTCTCTACATAAACCGCGGGAGCTTGAAAGCACGCAGCGCAATCCCCAGCTATTCTCGCACTGCAACGGCGTGCACTTCCGCCGCCTCTCCCGGAGTATCGATTTGCAACAGTTTGAAGGTACCACCATTCTCAGCGTGCGCCGCAACGGCATGGTTGCGCTCGGCGGCGACGGTCAGGTCTCGATGGGCAACACCTGCGTCAAGAACAATGCGCGCAAGGTGCGCAGCCTGTACGACGGCAAGGTGATCGCGGGCTTTGCCGGTGGCACCGCCGATGCTTTCACTCTGTTCGAGCGCTTCGAGGGCAAGCTGGAGAAACATGGTGGCCAGCTGGTGCGCGCGGCGGTGGAGATGGCCAAGGACTGGCGCACCGACCGCTACCTGCGTCGGCTGGAGGCCCTGCTGTTGGTGGCCGACCAGGATGCCTCGCTGATGATCTCTGGTACCGGCGATGTGATGGAGCCGGAACCGCACGGCATTCTGGCCATCGGTTCGGGCGGCAGTTTCGCGCTGGCCGCGGCGCGAGCGCTGGTCGAGCACACTGAACTGGACGCCAAGGAAACCGTCGAACAGGCATTGCACATCGCCGCCGACATCTGTATCTACACCAATCACCATCTCACCATCGAGACGTTGCCGTGAGTACCGTCTCCGGCCACGCAGGATCTGTGTCATGAATCAACCCATGGGAGCTCCACCTCCGACCGACGCGATCGCGTTACCTGCGACGTCTGGCGTGATGACGCCGCGCGAGATCGTTGCCGAACTCGACCGCCACATCGTCGGTCAGGCGTCCGCCAAGAAAGCGGTGGCCATCGCTCTGCGCAACCGCTGGCGTCGCCAGCAGGCGCCGGAAGCGATCCGCGCCGAGATCACGCCCAAGAACATCCTCATGATCGGGCCGACCGGCGTCGGCAAGACTGAAATCGCGCGGCGTCTGGCCAAACTGGCAGCCTCGCCGTTCGTCAAGGTCGAGGCGACCAAGTTCACCGAAGTTGGCTACGTTGGTCGCGACGTCGATTCGATTATCCGCGATCTCACCGATGCTGCCGTCAAGCTCACCCGCGAGCAGGCCATCGTGCGGGTCCGCGCCAAGGCCGAAGCCGCCGCCGAGGAGCGCGTGCTGGATGCGCTGGTGCCGCCGCCGCGTGATTTCGGCGAAGCCTCGGGCCAGCACGAGAGCGAGTCCAACGCGGCACGCAAAGTGTTTCGAAAACGCCTGCGCGAAGGAAAGATCGACGACACTGAGATCGAGATCGCGGTTTCGGCCACGCCCGCACAAATGCAGATTGTTGGCCCGCCGGGCATGGAGGAGATGACTTCGCAGCTGCAGAATATGTTCAAGAACCTCAGCCAGGACAAGCAGAAAACCCGCAAGATCAAGATCAAGGACGCGATGAAGCTGCTGACCGACGAGGAGGGCGGCAAGCTGGTGGACGACGAAGCGGTCCGCGTCGAGGCGCTGGACAAGGTCGAGAACCACGGCATCGTCTTCATCGACGAGCTGGACAAGGTCTGCAAACGCAGCGAAACCGTCGGCGCTGACGTTTCGCGCGAAGGCGTGCAACGAGACCTGTTGCCGCTGGTGGAAGGCTGCACCGTTTCCACCAAATACGGCACCGTCAACACCGACCACATTCTGTTCATCGCCAGCGGCGCCTTTCACATGGCCAGGCCCAGCGACCTGATTCCCGAGTTGCAGGGCCGCCTGCCGATCCGGGTCGAACTGGACGCGCTGAAAACGGAAGATTTCGAGCGCATCCTCACTGAGCCCACGCATTCGCTGACCGAACAATACAAAGCGTTGCTGGCCACCGAGGGCGTCACCGTGGGATTCACCGATGAAGGCGTCAAGCGCTTGGCCGAGATCGCCTGGCAGGTCAACGAGCGGACCGAGAACATCGGTGCGCGCCGCCTGCACACGATCATGGAGCGGTTGATGGAAGACGCGGCGTTTGATGCACCCGATCAGGCCGGCACGCAAATCACGGTCGACCGCGCCTATGTCGACAGCAAGCTCGACAAACTGGCCGGTGACGAAGATCTGAGCCGCTATATCCTGTGAAGCGTGAGACCCAAGGTATTGAAGTCTGAAGCGCAGGTGCCGTCAAACATCAAGCTGCACCGCAAATCGCGGGTGCTGGAACTGGGCTACGCCGACGGCACGAGCTACCCGCTGCCGTTCGAGTATCTACGCGTGTATTCGCCATCCGCGGAGGTGCGCGGTCACGGCGGCGGCGAGCCGATGCTGGTGCCGGGCAAGCGCAATATCGGCATCCGCCGCATCGAACCGGTGGGGCGCTACGCGGTGCGGCTGGTCTTCGACGACGGCCACGACAGTGGCCTGTACTCCTGGGACGTGCTGCAGGAACTGGCGGAAAATCACGACCGTTACTGGGCCCTTTATCTGCAGCGAATGCAGCGCGAAGGTCTGACGCGCGACTCCGACGTGATCAAGCTGTCGATGCTGTCGAAGAAACACCGGCCGGCGCATTGACGCCTCCCGCCAGCGCCTGCAGCAGCGGCTCCGGCCGATGGAACAGCCAGCCCTGAGCGTAACGCACGTTGAATGGTCGCAGCACGTCAAGTGTCGCTTCGTCCTCAACCCCTTCGACAATCAATTCGAGCTGCAGACGCTCGCACAAATCGCAGATGCAGGCGACGACCGCCTGATTGAATGGGTCCCGATCCAACCTGCGGGTATAGCTGTCGTCGATCTTCAAGCCGCCGACGTTCAAGTGCCGCAGGTCGCTGAACGTGGTAAAGCCGTTGCCGAAATCGTCCAGCATCACGCGAAACCCGTGCGAGTTCAATCTTCGCACTGTCGCCTGCGCGGTCTTCAGGTCGGGCAAGGCTTCGGATTCAGTGATCTCGAAGCGCAATTTCTCCGGCGCCACACCGCTGCTCAACAATGCCGACAGCAAAAAATCGACAAAAATCTCGTCACAGTAGCTGGGTGCCGATAGATTGACCGCGATATAGCTGCACGGATAGTGCTGGAACAGTCCATCCCGAAGCTGTTTCAGCACCAACTCGATCACCCGGCGATCCAGCAGGGTCATCAAACCATAGCGGCGCATGGCAGGGAAAAAAACGTCTGGCGGAACCACCTCGCCGTCACACATCTGCAGGCGTATCAGGATTTCATAGCCAGGCGGAGCCTGCCCGTCGATACAGACGATGCGCTGCGCATGCAACTGGAACCGGTTTTCATCCAGTGCCAGCTGGACTTCCTCGCCCCAGACCAGATCGTGCTCGGCTTCGGCAAGTTGCGCATCTTCGCTGTGATACAAGGTGACACGGCCGCCGCCGCGGAGTTTGGCGACCCGGCAGCAGACCTCTGCCTGTCGTAGCACGGTTTTGAGATCGGCCGGGCCGGCGGTATCCAGACCGACGGCCCCCACCGACAAACCGACCGTTATGCTGCGTCCATCGTCTTTAAAGCGGTAGCTGTCCACCGCAGCAATCAGAGCCTGCGCCTGCTGCAGCGCCATCGCCACCGGCTGCACCGCGATCAGCACCGCAAACTTGTCGGCGCTGAAATGGGTCAATAGATCTCCAGCTTGCAGTGCTTTCGTCAGCCGCGGCACCAGTTCCAGGATCAAGCGATCACCCGCCCCATAACCACCGGATTCATTGACCCATTTGAAGCGATCCAGACCTAGGTACAGTAGCCAGCCGCCGCGACCATCGCGTGCGGCTTGTTCGAGCCGCACCGTCAGCTCCTTTTCAAGCCGTTGCCGGTCAGGCAGGCCGGTCAGCGGATCGTGGTACTGCGGGCCGTCTGAAGGCACAAGCCGTTGCCGGCGCTCGTCGGACCCGTCGCGCGGCGCGCCGATATCGATCACGCTGCCAATGACACGGCTCACCCGCCCGTCCGTTTGCTGCGCTTGGCCGACGACCTGCACCCACTTGCGCGTGCCGTCCGGTTGCGTCAATTCCAGATCGAGATTCCAGCTGCGTCCGGCGTTCAAGGCCTGTTCCATCGCCTGCATCAGCAGCTGGCGTGAGGCGGGTACGTAAAAGGCGACCATGCCATCGACCGTCGGCTTGAACTGCTCCGGCGACACGCCGTGAATTCCGTAGGCTCCCGCCGACCAGAATAGATCGTCCGCGTCGGCATCGTGGATCCAGAGACCCACGCGCGTGCTGCGCTCCAAGGCATCCAGCGCGAGCAAGGACTCGTTCAGACCGAACAATTCGGCGAGAGTGCGGTTCGGCGTCAGTTTGGAACTCAAGCGTACACCTGTAGTGGTGAGACTGAAGCCCGGAGCCCGGAGCTACATAGTACGTCAATCGCGCTGCGTCGTCGTTGCTCAAGCCGGCAGTACCGGAGATGGGCTGTCGACTACGCAGCCGCGTGCTCATCCTCAGCAGACGAACCGTCCACGCCCAGCCGTTTGCGCATCACTGGCGAGGTGGTGGTGTACTGCAGATGTATTTTCTGCCCCGGATTGAGCCGTACCTTGATCGCGAACGCCGCCAGCGCAGCTTTGTGGAAGCCGAACAGGATCAATTTTTTCTTGTCGGGGGAGACATGGGTGCCATTTGTGCCAGGACATGGGTGACAGTTTAGGCCGTCTGGCGTAGGTCAATTTGCATCAGTCGATGGTGGGCGAAATAAAGCGTGTAGACACCCTCCTGTGAGTCGTCCGAACGAAAGGCTATGTGCATGCCACGCAGGGCGTTCGGGGAATACTCGATCGCAGGCAGCACCTCGGGAAACGGCCTACGCGCACCAGCCGCAGGCTCAGATCGGAAAGTCCGCGCGATTGGCCTGACGGACTGCCCCAAGGCGAGCCGTTGTCCATGTTCATGCGCACCGGCAAGCCGTGCCGTCTGAAGGTGTCAGTG
>Ga0307373_10005477_pt1 | contig 20754 bp, 24 predicted proteins | sample OX2MG_FD_202534 | JGI IMG/M metagenome (GOLD analysis project Ga0307373, IMG submission 202534) | Soil microbial communities from Risofladan, Vaasa, Finland - OX-2 | ecosystem: Environmental > Terrestrial > Soil > Coastal area > Acid sulfate soil | place: Finland: Risofladan, Vaasa | collected...
ACCCCAAGATCACGCCCCGTGCCTGTGATGCAAAGGAAAACTCGCTCGGCGCTTGATTGAACTTCAGGCTAGAGGCTCAACGACTTACGGGGAGACAAACTCAGACAGTTCTTGGAGGCGGGGGTCGCTACCGAATCTTAGAGTGAAAGCCGTGCCAAATTAGCAAAAGTTGCCCCCATAGTTGCCCCCGCTTCGGTGAACCGTGCCCTGATTTTGGCTCTTTTTTATTGTGCTGGGCGTTTGAGCGCGGGGTCGCCCGAGTTCACGCATCGGAAATCGACCTCTCCCGATGAAATCTTGCCGAAGCCACCCGTGCCGGAATCGCTGGCGTTGATGACTTTCATCACTTTACCGAGACCCTTGCAATAGTCGTTTGCTTTCTCGTATGCGGCGGCCTTTTGAGCCGATCCCGATGACCACCCCATCGTGCTGTGACTGGCGACCATGTATGTATCCGGCCCTGTGTGGACAACGTGTGTGACACCCGCGCAGCCCGCCAAGAATGGCACTACCACGAGCATTAGCCACTTACGCAATAGCTGCATATCTCTCCTTGCTTGTCCGTAGACATATGCTAGTCTGAGGATATTGCAGCGCGTATTGCTCTAGGTCAACTTCGCAATCAGTGCGCGCAACCGACGCTTAAACAGAGCACGCGCGCTCCGGCCTGCGTTTCGACTCGATTTGCGTTTGCCCTTCGCCGTCACTGGCCCGGTACTTCGTTCCCAAGGGCGCCAGATTCGGATTAACTCCGCTTGCCGTGCGCGCCGCTCCGGGGTCCAGCCGTTTCCCATGCTCAGCTCTTTACTCTGAATTCCCGTTGATACAAGTGCGAAGCCGTTGATTCCAATAGGTGCCCTCGCGCTGACTCGCGATTAGTTCGTTCAATGAACTGTCCCGCCGTACCGCTCGACCAATTCGAGCAACAAGAACGGGTCATATTTTTCCCGAGGGATACGCAGCTCGCACGTTGCCACGCCACGGATAGCGAGCGCCAGGATCACGGCGCCGGGGTCCGATTCGGGATCGGCAATCACGGCATACCGGCTCCTCGGCCGCTCGGCTAGCTTGGCGAGCACGAGCTGCCGGCGTGACTCCGTAGCCGGATCAGGCAGCGTGTCGGACGCCCCAGCCGTGCCGGGTTGATCCGGTACAGCGGACCGTCTTGCAATGTCTAGCAGCGCACCCATCAGCATTCCCCGATGTGCGAAATAAGCGAATTAAGCGAAATATGGGGGTACGCTCCAGCTAGGGCAGACCCTTCTTTCGCTCTTTTCGCTTTTTTCGCAGTCATGCCGCCCGCCAATGCTCAGCCGGCGCGCCTTCTGTCCGCACAGACTCACGGCGGGCAAGACCCCGCCTTTCGAGCAGCGCCAGCGCCATGCCGATGCGTTCCGCTGGTTGGTGCCTGCCGAGTACCTTGCTAATGCCGGTGCGAGTCATGGTGCCAGGTCGCACGTCCCGTAAGGCGTCTAGCACCTGATCAGCAATCGGGTCGCCGAGCGCATCGCCGAAGATGTAGCGCGCCGAGGCTTGCGCTCGTTCCCAGATCGCCAATGCTGCCAGCAAGTGGTCGCGGGCAATCTCGGGCGCGCTGTCCATGAGCGCGTAAGCCAAGGCCAGCCGCAGACATTGCGCCTCGGCCCGGCCCGTTACCGCGCCGAACAGGCCCGGATAGCCTTCGCTTAGACGCGCGTAGACGGCCGCCCATGCGTCGCGCGCCGAGGATGCCATACCTACAGCACGCAAGCGCCGCGCGTCGGCCGCAGCCCCCGCAATGCGCCGTGCGAAGGCTTCCAGTGTGTCGGGATCGATCGGGTCGCCCCCGAACGGCAGCGCCTTGGATCGCCTCACGCACATGAACAGGAAGCGATTAGCAAACCCGTTCGCGCTGTCGGTTTGCGTCAATTCGGCGCGCAGCTCGTCGGCTGTGATATGCCCGACGATGCAGATATGCGCCCCGGTTGCCGTTACCGGATCGTTTTTAGTGAGGGTGCGAAGGTTGCCGGAATCCCATGCGCTACGGATCGTTGCCGATAGGGTGTTACCCGCTCGCGCTGCCTGCCGCAGCACCTGGGCAAACTCGGCCTCGACAATCAAGACGCGCTTATCGATTACGCCGGGGTCTTTCTCTACTTCCGCTGCAAATCCTTTATCGTCCTTTTCGGACTTGGTAACTCGATCCCGAACGGCCCATTTCAAACCCTCGCCAGAGGAAAGCCCATCAACAACTTGAGGCCAATCGTGTGCCCGCGAAAAGATTTCGCGCACTCGGCCCCAGGACGTTCCTTTGCGCGCCTTCGAAGTCTCGCCGACGATCAGCGCGAACAGGTTTGTGTGGTGCTGGTCGCCCTCAATCGGGACATGCGGACCGCTGCCGACGAGTGCGCCAAACGCAACGAGCACTTGCAACAGAATAGCCGCCGGATCAGATTCTGTTTGCGGCTCGATCGCCCGCACGATTTCCCCCGCCAGCCCGCAATAGGCGGCCTCGTCCAGCTTCTCGGGCCATGCTTGCGCGGCTTCAGCAATCCGTGGCGTCGCGGCAGCACTTACAGTCCTCGCCCTCGGAAGCGTCGCCAGTTCCGAAGCGGTCGCGCCCGAATGTGCCTTCAGCCAATCCACGCAGTCGCCGCCCTTGACTAGCGCCAGCGCGGCAGCGTCCAACGTTTCAACCTTGCACCCGAGGGCGCGCAGCTTCGCCGCTACGCGCTCCGCGTGCTCCCTCCCGGGCTTGTCGTTGTCCGGCCAGATCGTCACGGTACGGCCGCGCAGTGGAGAGAAGTCCGCGCGCTCGTCGCTCGTCGCCCCGCCTGCCGTCGTCGCCAGCATGCCCAGCCTTCCCAGTGCATCGGCGCAGTTCTCGCCCTCAACATACCAGCACGCCGTGCCCGGATTCGCCATCAGTTCGTGCAGCCGATAAAGGGGTTTACCGTCCGGGAAGTCAGGTTCGCCCAGCTCACAAGCCCCGCCATTTGGCCGCATTGGCCTTATCCACTTCTGCCCATCCGCGAGGCGCGCCCGGATGCGCCAGTAAAGCGCCTCCCCGTTCTCATCGGTGTAGGTGTGCAGCGCCTCGGGCGTGAAGTCGCCTCGGATCGCGGCACCGGCAAGCCTTCGCGCTTCCTCGCGGTAATTCATCATGCCGACCATGCGCCCAGATCCTGCGCGGCCTGAGCGAATGAAAGGCCATGCCGGGCCCGATGAAAATCGAGCACGTCGCCGCCCTTAGCGCCGCACGCCATGCAGCGGAAGGCACCGGTTTCTATGTTGATCCGAAGACTCGGCCGCGCGTCGGGGTGAAACTGACAAAGTGCGGAGCGCCACCGCCCCCGGCCGTAGAACCGAAGTCCCATTCCGGCGAAATAGGCGACGGGATCGGGTAGCCGTTCGCGCTCGAAATGCCCATGGTTACGCATCGCCCAACCCGAGGAGAACAATGACGTTTTCCGCGTCGGCCCGAGACATTAGGCCGGTGCTCGCAAGTGCAACTACCAGAGCCTTGAGGATCGAACGCGCCAAGTCGGGAAGGTGCGGCGCGTTCATATGGCCCGCTCCTCGCGCGCCGCGATGCGTTCCCGTATGAACGCCTCGATCTCGTCCGCATCCCATGCGACGACGCGCTCGCCGAGCGGAATCGATTGAGGGAACCGACCAAGCTTCATTAGTCGGTAGATTTCCGACCGAGACAGGCCGACCCGTTCTTGAACGGCCTTCTTGCGAAGTAGGATTTTCGCCATCTGCGCTCCAGCGCTGCGATACCGTCGCAGCTTGTAGTGGGCAGATTGCGCTAATGCGGTCTCGCCGACATAGACGGAAAACTACACCGCTCGGTAAGATTTCCACCCCGGTGCAATTCGACCTATTTGATCACCTTTTCTGCCGGTGCCAAAGATAAGCCGATGCTGGCGAGCGAATGTGTTCCCCTCTGCGGCGCTCTTCGTATTAGTGCCTCGGCAAGGGCCTTACGCTTGCGTGCGCCAAACTCCCCGCGCGCCTCAGCGAGCAAACGAGTCCATCCTCGGTCGTCTAGTTCGTAGTCGATAAGAGTACCAAGCGGCTTGAGTACGGCAGGGGGCGCTTTCCTAAACGTCAGAAGCATTGAAGCGGCCAGACCTTTAACAAATCTGCGCATTGCCGATGTTTTGTCCTCGCGGTCCTTGCGAACCTTGGACAATCGTTCGTTGTCTGCTGCGTACCGGTCTAGCAAATTCAATAGGATGCCGTCATCGAGCCGATACTCAAAGCCGGCATTCTCTTCCGACACAAGTCTGCTTAGCTCTCGCGCACATTTCGCAGCGGTCCGTCTTGAGTGCGCTGCCGCGCCAGACCAACGACTTGGATAGGCTCTTTCGAAATGGAATATATGTAGGTAGAAGCAAAGCGGCGCAATGAATCGCACCTGATCCTCAATACGGTGCGAAATCCGTCTTTTAAACGTAGCGAGAGCATCGCAATATCCTGATTGCAGTTTCAGCCAGGAATAGGCCGGTTCCTTCACCGCAATGTCGATGCGGTGCTGAAGCTGCCTTTGCCTTTCCTCGCGCGAAATTGGCGGGTTGAGAAGACCCGATTGGCCAAAAGTCTCCGACAGGGCTTCGTCGCATTCGACCCATGCAATCCGGAGTGACGCCCACTGTTCTAGGGTGGGATTCGGTGCGGGGTTGCGATTTGCCATTTACGCTCCTACGCGCCCGCCCCTAGGAACGGATGCCGCGCCAGTCGGGCAGCGGTGTTGCGGTCTCGGCCCGTCGGGCTACGCGCGGCTGTAACAAAAGCGCTTCTTGCCTGTTAGCCGCCTCGGTTGGCATTTGTAAAAGTAATCCAGTCGATGGGATGAAGCGTCCAGTGTTGGTTATTGTTATCAACGAACACGCTCAGCCCGTGCACAGCTATTAGAGCGGGCATCACAAGCCACGCCAAACCTTGGGCCGGCCCCAACCACAGAGCGAGTCCAAGTGTGACGCCAAATAGAAAGTTGTACCAATAGAGAATGCGGGAATCTCGCATAGTCGCGTTCAAGCGCTGCGTACACATCTTTAGCGTTGCTTATATGAGCGCAAAGTTTGACATGCTGCATTGTGTCTCGCCCACATGGATGAAATTAGCGTCGGGCTTCGCGCTTCGCGCGCTTGTCCAAGATGTCGTAAACGTAAACGCTGAATCCGGCACCGCGCTCTTCGAGTCGGTAGAACAGATGTTGCAGCAATTTCACGTTCATTCCCGGCACATGATCGTGAGCGAGCTGCATGTCCCAAAACATCTGAAGATTAACCCGGTCGCGCTCCCGCTCCTCGCGTTCGAGGTCGCTTTTACCGTGCAGGGCCGCCACGATCCAGCGGGCGGCTGTAACGCCCGTGAAGAGAATCCACTTTGCGGCGCCTTCGTTCCCAGCGACGAGGCCGACGACCCACCAGGTCAAAAGAAGAGCGACCGTCTCGCCAATGCCTCGGGCCGCGAGTTTCGAGAACTCCCGACCGAGGATTCCAGCGATTCCGGGTGATTTGGCTCCCATCGGATGGTCGCCGGCTCCGGGAAGCAAAGGACCGTCGCTCCTCTGGCCGCTCGGAGTGGCCTTGAGTTGGCCGGCGTAACTTCGGGTTCGGGCGAAGTCGATAATCCTCCCGTGGATCAGGGCATCGACAAGCGCCCATTCGAGCGTCGGCGAAACGAAGTCCTCCGCATCGAGGTAAAGCCGAGCAACATTCCCTATAGCATCAGAATCTGGCCAGCTCGCGGCGTACAGGCGGAGGTCGAGGTGGCGCTGCGAAATTTGTTCGTCGTTGATGATTCCGTCCGTGACGCGGACATGGGTCCAGATCGTGCCGTATGCTTCCTTCAATTTTTCCGGAGACAGATCCTTGATCGTCGGTAGCGTTTCGAGAAATTTCGCCGGCGTTAGTTCAAAAGGATTCATTCTGCGGCCGTCGGTTGTCGATAACGGACAGTTGTGGAAAGCCGACGGAATGGCCGATAGTATTTCTTTGAGGCGATACGCTTGATCTTCGACAAACTCCTCTCTGTACGCTTCTTCCATGAACCGCGCGTCCGTTCCGACCCCCGCCGCTTCGCAAACAGATTGGGATAAGTCACGGGCGACGCTTTGGAGTTGCGAAGAGCCATCGAGCAGCGCCTCTGGTCTAACCGCTTCAATGAATGCCGAGCGCGTCTGTCGCAGGACGTTGTAGTCCTCCATCTCTCGCCTCGCGTTCGAAATTACATCTGGCATTTAGCCACGGGCGCCTAGCCAATCTTGCTTCACCTGGTTAGCGCAGCCAGCCAGAACTGCGACAACTCTTTGCCCCCCGTCGGGCTAGGCAAGGCAATTCTCGCTACTGTGTAGTGCAACTCACTTGATTGCCGTATCGGGAGCAGTTGGTTTGAATCGCCGGCGGGGGCATTCGTATTTGGTAAGGGTGCATGTTGCGAAGCAACATCTGAACTACCGCTTGCCGTTGCGCAGCTTTCACTTGCGCTTGCCACTCTTGCGCGGCTTGTTCCTGTGCCGCCTGCTGTGCAGCTTCGTCACGCTGTCGGGCGGCTTGCTGTGCTTCGACTGCTCGCTTCTGTGCCTGCTGCTCTGCGGCACTCTGATTCTGTATCTGCTCGACAATTGCCGCAATCTTGTTGCGCACGTCGTCAGCGACATCCAATAAGCGCTTATTCGCTTGTCCGTAGGTGACCGTTCCACTGTATAGGTCAGCAGCTATACGGAATACGTTGTCGTCCGCCTGAGCCACCAGAGCGATGATTTGCGGCGGATAGTTGCGTTGGCGATATTCTTGCCCGGCCTTGATGCATTCCTCGTGGGCCTGAACCCATCCAGCAATCGCTTTGCGTTCTGGTAGGGTCGGGCGTTTCTGATTTGCGAGCATTTCCAAAGTCATGTCTGACATGCTGGCGAGCGGAAGCTTTGCAGCAATCGCGGCAAACCGAGGTTCGTTAGCTAATTTGCGTCCACAATCTATGGTGGGGTCTTGTTGCGTCTGTTGCGGTTCCTGTGCATTGCCGGTCATTGCAAACAAGAGAATCAGGGTGAATAAGGCGAGCCGCATGATCCCTCCCGTTACTCAGTCGTGGGTACTTATGCCGCTTGACTGTGCAGCTCGATAACTTCTGCGCCGATCGTTAGCCGATCTAGGTAGTCTGCCCACTGCTGCATCATCTTGCGCCGTTCGACTAGGTGCGCAGTGCGGTTATAGGCGCGGCCATTCGGATCGCGCACGGCATGCGCGAGCTGGTGCTCAATGTAATCGGCGCGCACCCCAAGCACTTCGTCGAGGATGGTCCTTGCCATCGCCCGGAAGCCGTGTCCGCTCATTTCATCCTTATTAATGCCCAACCGTCGCAACCCGGCAAGGATTGCGTTATCGCTCATCGGTCGCTTGTCGCTGCGTGCTCCCGGAAAGACGAAGCGGCCACCGCCAGTCAACGGTTGCAGCTCGCGCAGGATCGCCACTGCCTGCGACGCAAGCGGCACGATGTGCGGCGTGTCGGTCTTGCTGACGGTGTAGCGCCATTCCGCCGCGTCTAAATCAATGTCGGCCCATTGCGCCTTGCGCAGCTCGCCAGGACGCACGAAGACGAGCGGAGCGAGGCGTAGGGCGCAGCGTACGGTCAGGGTGCCTTGGTAGCCGTCTATCGCGCGTAGCAGCTCGGCAACGCGCTTGGGCTCGGTAATCGCGGCGAAGTGCTCGCCCTTCACGGGGGGCAGCGCGCCGCGCAGGTCGGCCGAAATGTCGCGCTCGGCACGACCGGTCGCGACGGCGTAGCGCAGTACCTGCCCGCAGTTGGCCAGTGCCCGATGCGCAGTTTCCAGCGCGCCTCGGCTCTCGATCCGCTGCACTACCCCAAGCAGGTCGGGCGCGCTCACTTCCGCAATCGGTCGTCCGCCAATCCAGGGAAAGATGTTGTTCCCGAATCGCCGCAGGATGCGGTCGCCGTGATTCTCGGTCCAGTTCGACGAGTGCTTCGCGTACCACTCCCGCGCCACGGCCTCGAAGCTGTTCGCAGCACGCTCCACGCGTGCCGATTTCGCCGCCTTGCGGTGCGCTCCCGGGTCGATGCCCTCGGCGAGCAATTGCCGCGCCTCGTCGCGCCTATCGCGCGCGCCCTTGATCCACGCACCGCTAGCCTTGTCTTTGCGGCCAGCGAGCGGAACCTCGGGATAGACGCCGAGCGAAAGGCGCTTTTCCTTCCCGGCGAAGCGGTACTTGAAGCGCCACCACTTGCCGCCGGTTGGCGAGACTTCCAGATACAGGCCGCCGCCGTCGAACAGGCGCACGGGCTTGCTTTCAGGCTTCGCGTTGCGGATCGCAGTATCGGTGAGTGGCATGGGGGCAACTCCTCGGAGTTGGATGACAGTTGCCCCCGATGTTGCCCCAAGTTGCCCCCGGCTGTCAATGGACACTGTTGCCCCCAATTGGACGCTCTTTAAGAGCGGAAACCCCTCTGGGACGCTGGCATAAGGACGTTGCCGGATGACGCTGGATGTGAATTTGGAGGCGGGGGTCGGAATCGAACCGGCGTCCACGGCTTTGCAGGCCGCTGCATAACCACTCTGCCACCCCGCCGGGGAATGCCCGCAGTCGATGCGGGCGGCTAGACAGGAAGGGGAAGGTGGCGTGCCACCTTCCCCGCGATTCTGGAGCGGGAAAGGAGTCTCGAACTCCCGACCTCAACCTTGGCAAGGTTGCGCTCTACCAACTGAGCTATTCCCGCGTTATCGGACTGCGGATTATAAGGCCTTCGCAGGTCCCGCTCAACCCGGCGGGGCGACGGCGTGCGGCATTGCCTTGCGCAGGTAGTACAGCATCGAGATGACCGTGAGCACCGCGGCGACGTTGATCAGGACGGTGCCGAGCAGTTGCGTGTTCCCCACCCAGGGCAGGTCGCGGTCATACAGCAACAGGGGGATTGCCACCATTTGACCGACGGTCTTCACCTTGCCGACAAACGCCACCGCCACACTCTTCGACTGGCCGATGCTGGCCATCCATTCGCGCAGCGCCGAGATGGCGATCTCACGGCCGATGATGATCAGCGCCACCACCGCCTCGACCCGCCCCAGCTGCAGCAGGACGATGAGCGCGCCCGTGACCATCAGCTTGTCGGCGACCGGATCGAGGAACGCGCCGAACGCGGAGGTCTGGTTCAGCAGCCGCGCGAGGTAGCCGTCAAGCCAATCGGTGAGCGCCGCGAAGATGAACACGGCGGTCGCCGCCACGTTCTGCGCGTCCGGCGACAGCCAGTGCACGGGCAGGTAGTAGATGCCGACGATGAGCGGAATCAGGACGATCCGCAGCCAGGTGATCAGGTTCGGTACGTTTAGCGGCATCATGCGCCAGCCGATTCGTGCAGGTGCTTGTAGATCTGCTCGGCGAGCCCGCGGCTGATGCCCTCGACCTGCGCGAGCTCGTCCACCGCCGCGGACTGCACACCGCGCAGGCCGCCGAAATGCGCGAGCAGCGCCTGGCGTCGCTTGGCGCCGATCCCCGGTACGCCGGTGAGCATCGAGGTCGTGCGCGCCTTGTCGCGACGCGCGCGGTGACCGACGATGGCGAAGCGGTGCGCCTCGTCGCGGATCTGCTGGATCAGATGCAGGCCCGGGTTTTGCGGCGGCAGCGCGAGCGTGCGGCCTTCGGCTTCGACGATCAGCTCCTCCAGCCCGGCCTTGCGCTCGGGTCCCTTGGCCACGCCCACCACGCTGACGTCGTTCAAGCCCAGCTCGGCGAGCGCCGCGCGCGCCGCGTTCACCTGCCCTCTTCCGCCGTCGATCAGGATGAGGTCGGGGATCTTGCCGTCCTCGGTGGTCACGCGCTCGTAGCGGCGCGCGAGCACCTGGCGCATGGCGCCGTAGTCGTCGCCCGGCACGATGTCGCGTACGTTGAAGCGCCGATAGTCGGCTTTTTGCAGCGCGTTGCGGTCGTACACCACGCACGACCCGACCGTCGCCTCGCCCATGGTGTGGCTGATGTCGAAGCACTCGATGCGCTGCACGCTCTCGGGCAGGCGGAGCGCTTCGCGCAGGTTCGCGATGCGGCCCTCCTGCGTGGCCTTCTCCCGCATCCGCTGCCCCAGCGCGAGACGGGCATTCTTGCTCGCCATGTCGAGCCAGACGCGCCGCTCGCCGTGCTGCGGCGCCACGATCTGCACGCCGTGCGGGGCGCGCTCGGCGAGCGCCTCCTCCAGCGCCTCGCGGTCCACCTCGTCGCTGATTACGATCAGCGCGGGCACCGGCTGCTCGAGGTAATGCTGGGCGAGAAAGGCCGACAGCACTTCCCCCGGCAACGCCTGATCCGCGTTGTGCGGAAAAAAGCTGCGGTCGCCAACGTGGCGGCCGCCGCGGATCATGACCAGGTTCACGCACGCCAGAGCGCTCTCGAACACGCAGGCGACGACGTCGGCGTCCACGCCGCGGTGGCTCTCCACGTACTGGCGCGCCTGGACTCTGGACAGCGCGCGCACCTGGTCGCGGTAGGCGGCCGCCTCCTCGTAGTGCAGCTCGCGCGCCGCGGCGTCCATCTTGTCGCTGAGCAGGCCGATGACGTCGTCCTCGCGCCCGTCGAGGAACAGCCCGGCGGTCTTCACGTCCTGCGCGTACAGCGCCTCCGAGATCAGGCCGGTGCACGGCGCCGTGCAGCGATGAATCTGGTGCAGCAGGCACGGACGCGAGCGATTCTCGAACACAGTGTCCTCGCAGGTGCGCAGGCGAAACACCCGCTGCAGCAGCTGGATGCTCTCGCGCACCGCGTGGGCGTGCGGGAATGGGCCGAAGTAGCGGTTGCGCCGATCCTTCGCCCCGCGGTGGAAGCCGATCCTGGGAAAGCGGTGGCCGGTGATCATCAGGTAGGGGTAGGACTTGTCGTCGCGGAACAGGATGTTGTAGCGCGGCGCCAGGCTCTTGATCAGGTTGTTCTCGAGCAGCAGGGCTTCGCCCTCGGAGCGCGTCGCGGTCACCTCGATCGAGGTCACCTGCGTCAGCATCATGGCGATGCGCGGGCCCGGCACCTGGCGGTGGAAATACGAGCCGACGCGCCTCTTCAGGTCGCGCGCCTTGCCTACGTAGAGCGCCTCTCCAGCCGCCCCGAGCATGCGGTAAACCCCGGGCAGGTTGGGAAGGCCGGCGACGAACGCCTTGGGATCGAACTTCGCTTCGCTCATGGCGCGAGTGCCGATTATACGTCCGCAGGCCACTGATTTAGTGTAAAATTCGCGGCCTTTTTCGGAATATTCCAGCGCACCATGGCGAAAGTCTCGGCAGTCGAAATCCGCGTCGGCAACCTCCTCGAGTGGGACAAGCGCGTCTGGCGCGTGCTCAAGTGCTACCACGTACACGTCGGCGGGCGCGGCGGCGCCTTCATGCAGGTTGAGATGAAGGACATCGAGTCCGGCACCAAGACCAACCAGCGCTTCCGCACGGAGGACAAGGTCGAGCGCGCCTTCGTCGACCCGCGCGAGATGCAGTACCTGTACCAGGACGGGGACAGCTACGTGTTCATGGACAAGCAGAACTACGAACAGCTGTCGCTGTCGGCCGAGTTCCTCGAGGGACAGGCCGGATTCCTGCTGCCCAATGCCGACGTGCAGGTGAACTTCTACAACGCCCGCGCCATCGGGCTCGAGCTGCCGCCCAACGTCGTGCTGACAGTGAGCGAGACCGAGCCTGGCATCAAGAACGCGACCGCCACCAACACGTTCAAGCCGGCGACGATGGAGACGGGCATCATCGTGCAGGTGCCCCCCTTCATCAGCCAGGGCGAGAGGATCAAGGTCAACACCAACGACGGTACCTACATGGAGCGCGCCTGAGCCCAGGCGCGGCGCTCAGGCCAGGCGGCTGAGCTCGCCCAGCGCCTCCCGGTAGGCGGGGCTCAAGCGCCGGTCCCCGGCATCCTTCAGGCGCATGCGCGCCACGCGCGCCGGCGACGCCGGCGCGACACCGGACAGCGAATCGAGCAGCCGGTCCTGGCCGGCAGGATCATTGCACAGCAGAACCACGTCGCAGCCCGCGGCGAGCGCGCCCTGCGCGCGCTCGGCAACGCCGCCCGCGCCGCTCGCCCCTTCCATCGACAGGTCGTCGCTGAAGATCAGGCCGTCGAAGCCGAGCTGCCGGCGCAGCACCTCCTGCAGCCAGAACCTCGAGTATCCCGCCGGCTCCGGGTCGGCGTTCGGGTAAATCACGTGCGCCGGCATCACCCCGGCCAGTCCGGCGGCGATCGCCGCGCGATAGGGAGCCACGTCGCGCGCCAGAATCTGCGCAAGCGGTCGCTCGTCCACCGGCACGGCGACGTGCGAATCGGCCTGCGCGTAGCCGTGCCCCGGAAAGTGCTTGCCGACCGCCGCCACGCCGCAGGCGGCCAGGCCGCGCAGCAGCGCCGCCGCCAGCACGCCGACAGCCTCCGGGTCGGCGTGCAGGGCGCGGTCGCCGATGACGGCGCTGTGCGCGTAGTCCAGGTCGAGTACCGGGGTAAAGCTGAAATCGAGGCCGTGCGCCGCGAGCTCGGTCGCGATGACCACCCCGACGGCGTGCGCGGCCCGGCGAGCGGACTCGCGCTCGCAGTCCCACAGCTCGCCCAGCCGGCGCATGGGGGGCACCTGCGTGAAGCCGGCGCGAAAGCGCTGCACGCGTCCGCCCTCGTGGTCGACGCACACCAGAAGCTCGCGGCGCAGCGCGCGGATCTCCCGCACCAGCGCGCCGAGCTGCGCCGGATCCTGGTAATTGCGGGAGAACAGGATCACGCCCCCGCAGGCCGGATGGCGCAGGCGGCGGCGGTCGTCCTCGGCGAGCGCGAGGCCGACAACGTCGATCAGGGCCGGCCCCGCGCTCATCCCTCGCACTCCAGAATCACCGTGGCGCTCGCCATCTCGCGCTCGTCGGTGAGCGACAAATGCGCGCGCCGTACGCCGCGCTCATCGAGCAGCGCGCACAGTGCCGGCGTGAATTCCAGATGCGGCTTGCCGGAGCGCTGGTTCACCACCCACACGCCGTGCCAGTTGGCGGGCGCGTGGATTCCGGTGCCGAGCGCCTTGGTGAACGCCTCCTTGGCGGCGAAGCGCTTGGCGAGGTAGGCGGCGGGCTGGCGATGCGCCCGGAAGCGCGCCAGCTCGGGCGCGCACAGGATGCGGCGGGCAAAGCGCTCCCCGAAGCGCGCCAGCGCCTGCTCGATGCGCCGGATCTCGATCAGATCGGTGCCGACGCCGTAGATCATGGGCGGACCGTCCGGCCTTCAGGCGCCGCTGCGCGAGCGCGCCGCCTCGACGATGAGGCGCTTCATCTCGCGCACCGCCTCGCGCATGCCGACGAACACGGCGCGCGAGACGATCGCGTGCCCGATGTGCAGCTCGCGCACTCCCGGCAGGCGCGCCACCGGCTCGACGTTGAAGTAGGTGAGCGCATGACCGGCGTTGAAACGCATGCCGAGCGCGCGGATCGCCTCGCCGGCGCGCCGCACCTTGTCCAGCTCGGCGAGCACCGCAGGGCTCTCCTCGTCGCGCCCCTTGGCGTGGAACGCGCGCGCGTAGGGGCCCGTATGCACCTCGCACACGGACGCGCCGGCGCGTGTCGCCGCCTCGACCTGGCGCGGATCGGGGTCGATGAACATCGACACCCGAATCCCCGCGTCGGCCAGCCGCGCCACCGTGCCCTTCAGCTTGGCCTCCTGCGCGACGACGTCCAGCCCGCCCTCGGTGGTGATCTCGTGCCGGCCCTCGGGCACCAGCATCGCCATCTCGGGGCGGATGCCGAGCGCGATCCCGACCATCTCGTCGGTAGCCGCCATCTCCAGGTTGAGCTTGATGTGCGTGAGCTCGCGCAGGCGGCGCACGTCCTGGTCCTGGATGTGGCGCCGGTCCTCGCGCAGGTGGACCGTGATCCCGTCGGCGCCCCCGAGGTGTGCCTCGACCGCCGCCCACACCGGGTCGGGCTCGTAGGTGCGCCGCGCCTGGCGCACCGTGGCGACGTGATCGACGTTGACTCCCAGCTCGATCATAGCTCCTGCAGCTCCCGCAGCACCGCGCGCGTATGCAGCGTCTGCGCCCCCAGACGTTGCGCGATCAGCGCCCGCATGAGCACCCGCGCTTCGTCCCGCGTCTCCGGCCGCTCGTAGTCGTCGCGCGCCACGTCGAGCAGCGTCTGGCCGCTCACCACCAGATCGCCGCCACTGACGGCGCCCACCGGCACCGGGCCGCGATCGAGCTCGTACGTGTAGCGTCGCCCGGGCTCGACCGGCGCGCCGCTCGCGGCATCGCGCTCGAGCAGTGGAGCATACCCGAGTTCGGCGAGCAGCCGGCGCTCGAAGGCGCGCAGCACCGTGGCCTGCGGCTCGCCGGCGGCGAGCCGCGGCAGGCTCGCCGCGTAGGCGTCGAACAGGGCCTCGTGCGGGTCTTCGCGCAGCAGCAGCTTGAGCAACAATTCATTGAGGTAGAAGCCGCACATCAGCCCGACGCCGCGCAGCGCCCACTGCCCGCCGAACCATTCCGCCGACAGCAGCGTCCCGAGCTCGGCCGAGGTGCTCCAGCTCAGGCGCAGGGGATGAAACGACAGCAGCACCCCGCGCAGCGCCGAGCGCGGGCGCCGCGCGCCGCGCGCGAGCAGACCGACACGCCCGAAGCGGCGCGTGAAGGCCTCCACGATGAGGCTGGTCTCCTTGTAGGGGTAGGTGTGCAACACGTACCCCGGCTCCAGTTCAGCTCTGCGCCGCGCCATCTAGGCTGCCGTCGTAGCGTCTCGCATCCAGGTCGCGCGCCTCGACCCGCAGCGGGTCGAGGCGTTCCGCGCTCATCCGTAACCGAACTGGCGCAGCATCCGCTCGTCCTCGGTCCAGCCGCGCTTCACCTTGACCCACGTGCCGAGGTAGACCTTGCCGCCGAACAGCGTCTCCATGTCCTTGCGCCCGGCGCTCGCGATGCGCTTGAGCGTCTCGCCCCGCGCGCCGACCACGATCGCCTTCTGGCTCTCGCGCTCCACGAAGATCGTCGCCTCGATGCGGCGCAGGCGCCCCTCCTCCTTGAAGCTCTCGATCGCGACTTCGCAGTGATAGGGCAGCTCGTCGCCGAGCGCGCGGAACAGCTTCTCGCGCAGGATCTCGGCCGCGAAAAAGCGCTCGTCGCGGTCGGTGAGCTGCTCCGCCGGATACATCGCGGGCGCCTGCGGCAGCTGCTCGCGCAGTACGCGCAGCAGCTCGGCGAGGTTTTTCCCGGTGCGCGCGCTCACCGGGACGATGGCGGCGAATTCACGCTGCTTGGCGAGCCCCGCGAGCAACGGGAGCAGATCCGCGGCGCGCTTCACGAGGTCGGCCTTGTTGAGCACCGCCACCACCTTGCTCGCCGCGGGGATGCGCTCCAGCACGTCGCGGTCCTCGGGGCCAAAGCGCCCGGCCTCGAGCACGAACATGACGACGTCCGCGTCGCGTGCCGCCTCCGTCGCGCGCCGGTTGAGGGCGCGGTTGAACACGTTGCGGTGCCGGGTCTGAAAGCCCGGCGAGTCGATGAACACATACTGGCACTCCGCGCTGCTCAGGATGCCGGTCACGAGATGGCGCGTGGTCTGCGCTTTCGGCGAGACGATCGAGAGCTTCTGGCCCACCATGCGATTGAGCAGGCTCGACTTGCCGGTGTTCGGGCGCCCGGCGATGCCGACGACGCCGCAGCGAAATTTGCTCATGCCTCGAGCTGGCGCAGCAGCCCCTCGGCGGCCTTCTGCTCGGCCTCGCGCCGCGAGCTGCCGCTGCCGGTTGCGCGCAGGTCAAGCTCAGCGACCGCGCATTCCACCTCGAAGGTCTGCTTGTGGGCCGCGCCCTTGGTGGCGACCACGCGGTATTCGGGAAGCTTGTTTCTGCGGCCCTGCAGCAGCTCCTGCAGGCGCGTCTTGGCGTCCTTCGCGGGCGCCGCCGCATCGAGCCGCCCGAGCGCCTCGCCGAGGGTACGCAGGATCGTCGCGCGGGCCGCGCCGTAGCCGCCGTCCACGAGCACCGCTCCGTACACCGCTTCGAGGCCATCGGCCAGGATCGACGGCCGTTCGGCGCCTCCGCTCGCCAGTTCGCCCTCGCCGAGCTTCATGAAGCCCGAAAGCCCGATTGCGCGCGCCACCCCCGCGAGCGAGGCCTGACGCACGAGGTTCGCGCGCAGGCGCGAAAGCGCGCCTTCCGGCAGCTCCGGGAAGCGCGCGTAAAGCTCTTCTGCGACCACACAGTCGAGCACTCCGTCGCCGAGAAACTCCAGGCGCTCGTTGTGCGACGAGCCGAAGCTGCGATGGGTAAGCGCCTGCTCCAGCAGCGCGCTACTCTTGAAACGGTGGCCGATGCGGGTTTCAAGCCGCGATGCGCGGGACAAGGCGGTCGGCTGCTACTGCGTGCTCGCTTGGAAGTTGATGTACAGCCCGATGTTGGCGATCAGCGGGATGTCCTTGCGGTAGGCGAACGATATCACTGCTTGGCCTCCGCCGCTCGAGATGTCGAGGTCACTGCCGGCGATCGCCATGTTGTCGATCGCCGCCTTCAGATCGAAATCCTTGCGCATGTCCACAATCGTCCCGTTTGGATCGTTCTGCGCCACCTCGTTGATCGCCTTCTTGGCGGCGTAGAACTCCAGATAGGCCGGCCCCACCTTCAGCCCGACCAGCGCCACCACGATGAGAAGCAGCAGCCAAACCACGAGGCCGCCAAGACTGAGGCCGTGTTGCCTGTCGCGCATGTTTCCTCCCAGTTTGCCGGTTCAATGCAACGGGCCGAAGCGTCCGAGATCGTTGAGGTTGAGCCAGACGAAGAACGCCTTGCCGACGATGTTCGCATCGGGTACGAAGCCCCAGAAGCGGCTGTCGCTCGAGTTGTCCCGATTGTCGCCCATGACGAAATAGTGTCCCGCGGGCACCGTGCACGTCACACCGTTCGCATTGTAGTGGCAATCCTTTTCGAACGGGAACGGGCCGGGCTGCGGCACGTACGCCGGTGCGTCCTTGTCGATCAGGATCTGGTGCGTGACCCGGCCGAGATCTTCGACGTAGCGCGTCGAGTACTGCATCGTCGATTTGGACAGGTAATCCGCGATGCGGTGCTCCGGCACCAGCTTTCCGTTGATGATTAGCCGCTTGTCCCGGTACTCGATGCGGTCTCCCGGCAGCCCGATCACGCGCTTGATGTAATCGAGCGACGGATCGTCGGGGTAACGGAATACCATGACGTCGCCGCGCTGCGGGGAGCCGATGTCGATCATCTCCTTGTGGATCACCGGCAGGCGGATGCCGTAGTCGTACTTGTTGACCAGAATGTAGTCGCCCACGAGCAGCGTCGGGATCATCGAGCCGGAGGGAATCTTGAACGGCTCGACCACGAACGAGCGCAGCAGGAAGACGATCAGGATCACCGGGAAGAAACTGATCGAGTACTCCACCCACCAGGGCTGCGCGCGGCCCGCCGGGCGGTGCTTCTTCAGTCTCGCCGCCTCCAGGCCCCAGACCGCGCCGCTGATCAGCAGCAGTATGAAGAGAAACCCCTCGAAGCTCATTTGTCTTCCATCTGCAGGACGGCGAGAAACGCCTCCTGCGGAATCTCGACCGATCCGACCTGCTTCATGCGTTTTTTCCCTTCTTTCTGTTTCTCGAGAAGCTTGCGCTTGCGCGTGATATCGCCGCCGTAGCACTTGGCCAGCACGTTCTTGCGCAGCGCCTTGACCGTCTCGCGCGCGATGATGTGCGCGCCGATCGCGGCCTGGATCGCGACGTCGAACATCTGCCGCGGAATCAGGCCGCGCAGCCGGTTGACCAGGTCGCGGCCGCGCCCCTGCGCACTCGCGCGGTGCACCATCGTCGAGAGCGCGTCGACGCGCTCGCCGTTGATCAGCACGTCGAGCTTGACCATGTCCGCCGCGCGGTAGGCCTTGAGTTCGTAGTCCAGCGAGCCGTAGCCGCGCGTAATCGATTTCAGCCGGTCGAAGAAGTCGAGCACCACCTCGTTGAGCGGCAGATCGTAGGACAGCACCACGTGCCGGCTGGTGTAGTGCATGTTGGTTTGCGTGCCGCGCCTCTGCGTGCACAGCGTCATCACCGGCCCGACGTACTCCTGCGGCACGAAGATGGTGGCGGCGATCATCGGCTCGCGGATCTGCGCGATCCGCGAGGGATCGGGCAGTTTGGCCGGATTGGATACCTGCTCCAACGTACCGTCGCGCAGCTCGACCTCGTAGACCACCGACGGGGCCGTGGTGACCAGGCTCATGCCGTACTCGCGCTCCAGCCTTTCCTGCACGATGTCCATGTGCAGCAGCCCGAGAAACCCGCAGCGAAAGCCGAAGCCAAGCGCCTGCGACACCTCCGGCTCGTAGTGCAGCGACGCGTCGTTGAGGTGCAGCTTCTCGAGCGCCTCGCGCAGCGCCTGGTACTGGTTCGCCTCGACCGGGTACAGGCCGGCGAACACCTGCGGCTTCACCTCCTTGAATCCGGGCAGCGCCGCAGCGGCCGGCTGATCGGCGCGCGTGAGCGTATCGCCGACCCTGGCCGCGCGAAGCTCCTTGATGCCGGCCACCACGAAGCCCACCTCGCCGGCGGACAGCTCGTCGCAGGCCTGCGACTTCGGGGTGAAGATCCCGACCTGCTCGCACAGGTGCGAAACCTGCTCGCTCATCAGCATCACCCGGTCCTTCGGCCGCAGCACGCCGTCGACCACCCGCACCAGCATCACCACGCCCACGTAATTGTCGAACCAGGAGTCGATCACAAGCGCCTTGAGGCGCGCGTGCGCATCGCCGCGCGGCGCCGGCACGCGCGCGATGATCGCCTCGAGGATGTCCGGCACCCGTTCGCCCGTCTTGGCGCTGGCGCGGATCGCGCCGTGCGCGTCCAGGCCGATCACGTCCTCGATCTCCTGGATCGCCTGTTCCGGGTCCGCCGAAGGCAGGTCGATTTTATTGAGCACCGGGATCACCTCGACCCCCTGCTCGATCGCCGTATAGCAGTTGGCCACCGTCTGCGCCTCGACCCCCTGGGAGGCGTCCACCACCAGCAGCGCGCCTTCGCAGGCCGCGAGCGAGCGGCTTACCTCGTAGGAGAAATCGACGTGCCCGGGGGTGTCGATCAGGTTGAGCAGATAGGTCTCGCCGTCCTGCGCCCGGTAGCGCAGGGCCGCGGTCTGGGCCTTGATCGTGATGCCGCGCTCGCGCTCGAGCTCCATGGAATCGAGCACCTGCTCGCCCATTTCGCGTTCCGACAGGCCGCCGCACAGCTGGATGAAGCGGTCCGCGAGCGTCGACTTGCCGTGGTCGATATGCGCGATGATGGAGAAATTCCGGATGCGGTTCTGGAGCATAAAAAGAGGGTGCCGCTCCGCGAAGGGCACCCTCGATCAGGGCCTTATTTTACCGCAAGCCGCGTGCGCAGCGCCGACTCGTCCAGGAAGTAGTGACAGATCTCGCGCCCTTGCGCGTCGACCAGAACCGGGACCCGCTCCCCGTAGCGGCGCTCCAGCGCCGCGTCAGCGTCCACGTCGCGCACCTCGAATCGGAAACCGAGCTCGGCTTGCAGCCGCTCGAGCGCGCGCGCCATGTCCTCGCACAGATGGCAGTAGGTGCGCCCGTACAGCGTCAGTTCCAAGTCAGCCCTCGCCGGCGAAGCCTGTAACGGTGACAAACTTCGCGCTCTCCCCGCGCCGCGCGTTGCGGCGCCTGCGTGGTGCTGATGTTCACGACCGCTGGGCCCCGCTCCTCGACCAGATGAGTGAACTCGGGCAGTGCGCGCGCCTGCGCACACACCTTCCCCGCGCAGACGAGCAGCCAGAGCGCAAACAGGCTTCGGATGACCTGCATCGGATTTTCCTCCCTCGATACGGCGTCCCCCGACGCCGCTACGGCTAGTGCGGAGGATGGTACTCCACGCGATCGCCGATGCGCTGCACGCTGATCGCGGGCGCCTCGCCCACCACGGTGACCAGATGGCCGGCCACCTCACGGGTGTAGATGTTGGTCGCTCCCGTGCGCGAAAGTCCGGGCTCCACCCCCGCGCCGTGCGCCGGCAACGGCTCGATGAACACGGATACCGCGGCCATGCCGTCGGAGTACACCACCTGGTCGACAAGATGCGTATCGCGCAGCTTGCGCTTCACCTCGGCGATCTTCTCGAACCCGGGCAGATCCGCGCTCACCCGCCATCCCGCGGCGGCGAGATCGACCGGTTGGACGGTGGAATCCTCCACGTGCCAGCCGTGCGGAATGCGACCCAGGCGCGCCTCGTCGCGCGGCACCCGGCCGATTCTGAGCTGCGTGAACGTGAACTGCTCCAGGGTCGCGTCCTTCTTGTTGAAGGTGCGCGCCTTGAGCAGCATTCCGGTGCGCCGATCCGCCCACAGCCTGTAGCCGTACCGGTAGTCGTCTTTCGGGGTGAGAACGACCTCACGACATTCGTAGCCCGCGATGCGCGCCACTCCGCCCAGGGTGACGGCGTAGTTGCGCGCCAGGCCGTTCAGCCGCTCGGGCAGCATCGTCGGGAAGCCGCCTTCGTGGTTGCTCGAATCGACGCCGTGGCGGTCGACTTTGACGGTATGGATGTCCGGCAGGTAGCACTGCACGGCGTTGCGCGTGCGCACGATCTCGCGCCGTGCGCCATCCAGCGCCACGAGCTTCTCGACGTCCGTGCCGCCACTGGCCACGCGCACGATGCGGGAGGTCTCGGTCTCGTCGCCCCGCTGGTAGACGAAGGTCCCGCTGTAGGACAGATGCTGCGTGGCCTGATAGATCTTGCGCAGCCAGCCGAGCGCCGCGGGGCTGGTC
>Ga0307373_10005480_pt1 | contig 20742 bp, 20 predicted proteins | sample OX2MG_FD_202534 | JGI IMG/M metagenome (GOLD analysis project Ga0307373, IMG submission 202534) | Soil microbial communities from Risofladan, Vaasa, Finland - OX-2 | ecosystem: Environmental > Terrestrial > Soil > Coastal area > Acid sulfate soil | place: Finland: Risofladan, Vaasa | collected...
CATAATTCGCCGGTTGCGATAACGCAACCTGCCATTGTGTCTACCCCTCCTCGGTAGAAAAAAAGGCTCAATGCGACAGAAGAAGGCTTGCGTGGTCTCGGGAGAGGGATTGACTTGAGGAGGGAGGGATTTCGCTCAAACAAGGGTGCTACAGCGCCTTGATAAAAGTAGAACATGTGGAAATTGATGCGCAGGGCTGATGAGGGCAAGGCTCATAAAGGTAGGACAAGAGAGGTTGGCCATCATTGGGAGGTGATGGTGAAAGAGGATGGGATCGCCGATCGGCCATCCCCCACAGTGATGAGTTCGGTCAAGCTGCTCGGCCTTCCGCGGACCTGTTGGCGATGTGGATCAACCTCGACCGCGATCATCGGGATGATGGAGGCCAGTGGGGATCTCTTCTCCGAGGATCTCGTCCTCTGTGACAGCGACGAAATTCTCGCAGTGGCGTGGGAACACCTTCCCGACGAGGCACGGACCCGCTGGCAGGTCGGCGAGGTTGCCTATCGATCCTCCAAGGCCGCGAATTCCACATATCTCAGCAATGGCTGCGCCTCATGTGGTGCGCTGTTCGGCGCGTTTCCCCTTTTTCACGAGGATGTTCCTGAAGCGCTTGCGACCCATGGCACCGAGGCGTTTATCACCCTGGTGACCGTCGGAATGCCACGCCAGGTGTTTGACGTGGCCTACGAATCTCGCTGGTAGCCGGCAGCCGCAAAACGCACGAGGCTCTTGAGGCCGACCATCAACTTCCAGCGGTCAAATCACCCACTTCATTCATCTCGAGTACGTCACAGAAGACGAACCCATCGCGCTCCACGACCTCGCCAGTCGCAACCACGATGGGCGAGCAAAATCCCGGGCCGTCCCAGACAAAGGTATGGAACTCCCCTCGCTCGCCGCAAGGGTCAACAGCCGATGGAAGGTCGCTGAGCAGCTTGGCATCAAAGTCCCTACCGACAAAGTCAGGCGAGAGCTGCGCGGGATCAACACAGGTGATGATCGCCCGGACACCGGACTCGATCATCTGTCGAGCGAGAAGGTCCGTTGGAGTGTCCCAGAGCGGAAAGATCGGTGTGATCTCCGTATTGGCAAGCATGGCCTCGCGATAGGCACGTACGTCTCGGAGAAACAGATCGCCAAAGATCATCTGACTGATTCCGTCTGCTCGGGCTGATGTGATCGCACCATTCATGCGCTGTTCATAGACCTCGTTGGAACAAGGTGAGGGAATGTCGATCGTGACGAGAGGAAGTTCTAATCGATCGGCCTGGGCCTCGAGGAGGCTCCGCCGAACTGCGTGCATTGCCACGCGATCCGCTGCGCCATTCACTGTTGTCAACAGTGCTGTCACTTCGACGTTGCCCGCCGCTCGCGCGGCCGCAAGTGCCATAACGCTGTCTTTTCCACTGCTCCAGCTCATCCATGCTCTTGGTAACTCACGCATCACCTGAGTCTTATCGAATTCGCGGTCAGGGGCGGCTCGCGAACGAACCGCCCCCGGAAGAGCCTCACGGCGAACCCTCCTCTTCGGTTACGAGCTCAACATCGAGACCCAGTGTTGCAATGAGTTCGCGCGCGCAACCAACGACCCGTTCGGCGGTCTTTCGGACCAGCTCGACATTGCCTTCGGCCCAGCGGGCAACGTAGGGGAAGCTGTACTCGTCGGTCGCGACCCCTGCTGCTCCACAGACGAGATAGGCAACCGATTCGGCCTCGACCTCGGTGACGTCCCGACATCCTCGTGCGTACTCGCTGCCATCGTGGAGCATCGTGTGGGCGACCTCGTGGGCGAGGGACTTGACCGCCTGGGCTGACGAGAGGTCAGCACGGACAACGACGGTGCGGGTGAGAAACTGCGTGGTTGCATTCGCGGTACCGGTATCACCACGCAAGAGTCGGAATCCCGAGGCCTCGAGGTGATCGGCGAGACGGTCCCAGAGAAGACCAGGCACATCACCGGTGAGGACCGATGGCCCGACCTCGGGGAGCGCTTCGCCGTCGGTCTGGGCGATATCGAAGACGTGAACGACCCGGAAGCCACGAAGCACCCGGCCAGTTGCATCAGGTGTGCCACCAGCCTCGCGATCGGCGTCTGCGACCTGATGGGTCGGCGTGGTGCTCGGATCAGCCTTGATCTTCGCAATACACGGGGCGAGGATTTTGATGCCGTGTTCGCCGGTGCGGACATTCCGCCCGAGGCTCTGCCAGCGGCGGTAACCAGCAACCTGGGTGGCCTCCGGGCTCTGGGAGAAGATCAACAAGAGATTGTTCGGCGAGTAACTGTGGAACTTTCTCGCGACATCGAGCATCTGTTGCCAGTCCTTACCGCTTGTGAGCGAGGTGACGGCCTCAAGCAGGCGCTCGTGGGCGGTTACGAGCTTGTCGGTGCGAGTTGATGTGGTGGTGGTTGACATGGAAAGCACTCCTGTTCTCTGGGTGGGAACCTCCCACCAGCAAGAGCGCCGTCACCGGCGCACACTCGGCGATGTCCAAGGGAACAAGCGAGGAAACGGAGCCCGGTGGGTGAGGCGATAGCCGACCCGAGACTTGGCGAGGGACACCCACCGTGGCGGCGTCCCGCAGCGACCCTTGACAGAGTCGGGGCGTCGGTAGCGTGTGCGAGCTGGTGGGTTTGGTTCACCCCTTGGAGAACAGTGACTCGGTGCTTTCACAACCGCCATCACAACGAATGCGATAATTCGAACGCTCGTGGCTCCGGAGGCGGAATATTCCTCGTGTGCGGTTGAGCGGCGGGAAGTATTTCAACGCGATGTCGAAAGGATGTCAACGCGAGGAAGATCTCGAACTGATCCTTGAAAAAGAGGCAGTCGGGAGGTCAGTCGGGAGGTTGGACTGTCACCATCGCAGGACTATGGAATCTGCAACCACCGAAGAGGCAACACCGAACACGACACCATGGATCTCCTGGCTGATCCCGCGCACTCGCCCGGCCAAGACCATCACGCTGACTACGCTCGCATGGATCACAGGATGGTTCGCGACGGGAAGTGCCTTCGGGCCAGGATCTCTGTCGCAACATCTGCTTACCGATATCGGCATCGCTCTCATCGGCATCGACATGATTGGAGCCGCGTTCACGGTGATCGCGCAACGAGATGTTGCTCCCAGGAGAAACCACGCTCTGAGACGCGATGAATCTGAAACCGCGCACGCGATCTCCCCCACGCCGACTCAGTCAGAGCCCGACCGAGCCAGCTCAACTCAACCCACACCTGCTGAGTCCACACCAATAGAGCCCACTGAGCGGTCAAGGGTCGCAAGAGCTGCGTTGGCGTTTTTCAATGAACGACTGGCTGTCGAACCAAGGCTCTCGACGCCGACAGTGCAATTAATCCGTGTCGGGACCAACGGCGTTGAACTGCTGCTGACTGAGCCGGGCGAAGCGCCACCAGGGGGCTTTTCGGCAAATGGTGGAGGTCTCGTGTGGCGAGTCCAACCTCAGGTCGACCTTGAGGCAATGCTTAATAACGAGCCGCCTGATCGTCTACCCGACCTCATCGCTCTCGGCGATGACGACGAGAGCACCTATTTCATCTCTCCCGATCTCGATGATCCACCGTTTTGTGAAGAGCTACCCATTGACGACCCAAGCGCCTCAAGCTCGTCGTTTCGCGCTGCGATCACACTCATGGAGATGGACGGGACGGTCATCCTTGAGCCGTTTGCTCTCCGCCTGCTGCCCAAGAACCGTGAAAATACCGACGGAGCACCGTCCTCGACGCAACCCGAGCTGTTGCCTCGAGAAGTGTTGCCCGTCTTTGGAGATGAGCCATCCGGCCCGGACACTGACACTGACACTGACACTGACCAAGGAGACAGCTTTCAAGAACCAGAACTCGAAGAATTCAATGAGGGTGAGGGGCACGACGAGATAAAAGAATCGATTGAGACCCTTGATACGTCGACGATCATGGATCTATCAGAGGTAGTCACGTCACTTGAGTTCGCTCTGCCGGGTTCAGATGACCTCGTACCACGAGGCAGATTCGAAGTCCGTATCCTTCGAGAAGAGCCCGACCTCGTAGGTGCTCTCGTCGCGACACCGACTCCAGCTGCGATTGACTTCATTAGCTATCTAGTCCTGCATGGCCACAGATCGACGACATCGCGTCTTCGCGACTCGATCGGCACTCTCAAGATGCAGTCCGCACGCGCGGAAAAGACGGTCTGGAGTGCTGCCAGTGCCGCGAGAAAGGCCCTCGGGCCAGACACATTGCCACAGGCATCCGGCACTCAGCTCTACACGCTGAGTGCGAAAGTGACCTGTGACTGGTTGCGCTTTCGAGCCCTGCTTGAGATTGCACAACAACCAGGGATAGGCCGAGAGAGGTGCCATGCTGCGCTTATCCAGGCGCTTGATCTCGTGGCTGGTGTGCCAGCAAGTTGCTCGCGAAGATTCCTCTGGCTCGATCACGATGGACTTCTTGGAGAGATCACCCGTTCGATTACGAGCGCGGCTGCAATGCTCGCTGCGCTCGAGCTCGAGGACGGTTCACCCGAGACGGCGCGGTGGGCGCTTGACAAGGGACTGATGCTTTCGCCCGGCGATAGCCAGCTGCATCGCCTCGGTGGCCTTCTCGACGAACAACTCAGCCCCGTGGGAATCTGAGAAAAACCTTCGTTCGCGATGGTGTTGCGGCTGCAATATCAACAACGAATGACAAGGATGACGTCAACGCGTCCATCAGCAGCGAGGACAGAGAGACTGTATGTATTCATCTCGCCGCGCGACGAGCAAGCGCCAGTTTGGTGGCAAACACAAAGAAACCCGCAAGCGCTACGAGAATCACGATGGCAACGAGCTGAAAGGCCCAGAACCGACTTGGCGGTTGATAGCTCACCCAGTAGGTGAAATGGTGAAGTGAAAGCCAGTTCGTCACCGCGTTATTGGAAAAGTTCTTCTGCGTTGCGTTATCAGCGCGAAAGAGCGTGCTCCATGCCACTTTCGTACTCAGCACATGCCCATTCGGCCCGCTCATCCACCCACGTACAAGCCAACTGCCAGGTGGCGGCCCGCTCACGTAGTCTCGGTCATTGAGCGCACCGATTCCCATGCCATTCGGCGTGATCTTCGACGTCGCGATAGCCCCGAAGCTGAGCAGGAAGTGAACCAGATAGGTAAACGAGACACTGAGCAAGCCACCAACGAATACCGTTGTGGCCGCCATTGCCAAAACAATCCGTCCGGTCAGCGCGCCGATAAATGTTCCAACGCTGAATGCGAACAATGTCCAGGCTCCGAGCATGAAGACCGTCGTATCAAAGAGCCCGGATTGCCACTCGCTCTCGACACCGACCACCTCGAATGGATGGCCATACCAGCCGAGCAGGAGTCCAAGCAGACACGCAATCACCACGACGACAGCCGCGAGCAGCGTAAACACGGTAAGCACAGCGCGCGTCCGACCGACCTCTTGGGTCCAGGCAAAACGATAGCTCCCCGACTCAATCTCGCGAGCGACAAGTGGTGCTCCGATAAACAGGTCAATAATCACCGGGAGTACGTGGAGCGCGATGACGATCGCTGAAAAACTGGTCGTATCGTTCGCGATCGCACTCGCACTGGTTCCACATGGCACGTGCAGGGGGTTTGCAACGCACCGATTAGCGACATAGTTCGCGTACGCAGCGTGCGTGCTCGATTGGCTGAGAAACATTGCGATCGCACAGCCAATCGCGAGCACCGCCAAGCCGATCAGGCTATTGCGATGTTGAAGCCAGGTCACACGGACCATCGCCCTCCAGCGGATGGGATGGTGTTGGCGAACTACGACGGCATCGAGATCCATGGTCGTCATCTGCTTGCTTTTCCATCATCAACCGCGACGACACCAGATGGTCCGGGAAGGCTCACGGCCAGGGGCTCGCGCAGGTAATCGAGCACGAGCTCTTCGAGAGCGACATCTTTACGCTCCCAACCATTCGGTGGCGCAGTACCTATCTGTGTTCTCACGAGAAGCTGTGCATGTCGCCCCGCCACCTGTGAGTGGACGATATTGAGTTGCTCTTTAATGCGCTCAAGATCATCTGCTGGTCCGCTGAAGAGAGCGTGCTCGCCAAGCAGCTCTTCGATATCGCCAGCCATCTGGAGCTGACCGTGGGCAAGAAGAATCAGGTAGTCTGCGACCCGTTCAAGCTCGGAGACAACGTGGGACGAGAAGATCACAGAGACCCCTTCGTCTGCGACCGTCGAGAGCACCAATGCCATGAAGTCATGGCGCGCGAGCGGATCAAGTCTGGCAAGAGGTTCATCGAGAACCAAAAGCTCAGGATGACGGCCAAGCGCGAGTGCAAGCGCGAGCTGTGCCTGTTGGCCACCGGAGAGCTTGCCGACTTTGTGACCATCGCGTATCCCAAGTTCGTCAAGGCGACGCTTCACGAGAGGAACATCGAAGCGCTGATTAAGACACGTTGTGACCTCAACCATCGCCTGTACCGAGAGCTGTCGGTAAAGAGGTGCATCCTGTGCGACGAAGGCAATTCGCTCTAGCGCTTCATACGAGCCGGGAGCGAGATCTCCGAGAACACTCATCGTGCCTGACGTCGGTGTCAGTAACCCGACTGCTAAGTGCAGCAATGTGGTCTTTCCTGCGCCATTTGGCCCAACGAGCGCGACGACATGGCCTGCCGGTATCGCCAAAGTGCACTCACGAAGCGCCCAGTCATCGCGATATCGCTTTGCGAGCAGAGAGGTCTCAATGACATTCATGCCACTCCCTCCCTCGGACTCTTGCTTGAATTGCGCGCCGCGCGTTGTGAGGCGGGTCGATCACGAAAATCCCGCAACGCCGCCATGAACAGCGCGACGGTGCCGTCTTCATCAAGGCCTGCGGCCGCTGCGTCGCTCAAGAACCCAGTAACAAGATTTCGCCGAAGCAGGTCAAGTTGATCGAGGCCGACCGTCTCGGGAGAGGCAATAACAAAGGTCCCCTGTCCCGGTCGCGCTCCGATAAGGCCCTTTTGTTCAAGATCGCGATAGGCCTTCATCACCGTGTTCGGATTAATTGATAGTGACGCGACGACATCTTTCACCCTTGGCAACTGATCTCCCAGAACGAGGTATCCGAGGCGCAGCGCGTGCTCGACCTGGTGAACGAGCTGCAGGTACGTCGGTACTCCCGATCGAGCATCAAGCCGAAAGACCAAAGAGGAGACAGAATCAGATGCATCGTCCTTCTTACTCTGTTTATCTAACATCATAGATAAACCGTATCACAGCGTTACAAAATGAACCGCCAATGCAACCAAGGACGAGCCAATCGATTCGCCTCTTGACTCTCCAATCGCTGTGCCTTCCCCACCTCCACTGCAAGTGGCCGCGCACAGTGAATGTGCGAGCCAGGGAATCGCTGCTTGCCTCCGCGAAACATCTCCCACCGACGCGAAACCTCAAAAGAGAGGTCAGTTGGGAGGTCAACTTTGAAAAAAGAGGTGAGTTGGGAGGTCAATTTCGAGTTGGGAGGTCAGTTGGGAGGTCAGTTGGGAGGTCGACCCTGCACAATCTCTGTGATCGCTCTCACCGAGAGCACGACCAAGGAGATACGCGATGAACCGTTTTGCTCGCCGACCGACACCTGAACTCGTTCCAGACGACTTCAAGACCTCTTTGCAACACGCCGATCAATCTGTTGATACCGATCGATCCCGACATGCCTTGACGTTTCTCGGTGTCATCGTCGCCGCGACGTCATTCCTGACCTTTCTGATTCCCACCGCTGCCTTCGCGGTGAGTGCAACACCGGTAGCACCGCCAGGTGCCGCGGCGCTCCAGGACCTTTTGAACTGGACGCTCTATGGCGGAGCGATTGCCTGTACGGCAACGTCGATGTATGGCTTCGCGAAGATGGGCATCTCCCACTCCCAACAGAGCTTCCAGGGTGCCAATCACGGCAAATCAATCGCCATCCTTGGGCTCTTGGGTGCGCTCGGTCTCGGGTTGACCCCGACGATCGTCAATGGCCTGACGGCGATCCACTGAGATGCTGACCGATCAGGTGCGACTGCTTGGGGTGTTCGGGATCTCGCTCAATCCGTTGACACTGGCAAAAGACCTCGCGAAGGCTCTTGGTAGTGCGCTGCTCGGTTCGATCGGCAAGGGCGCGAGTGCGGTGGTGCATGCACTGCTCGGTTTCATCACCTCGACGAGCGATCCCTCGTTTGGCGGTGGCTGGTGGTCATCTGCTGGCATCGCGTTGTTCGAACGGGTCGTCGCTGTGACCGGGTCACTGCTCGCACTTGCGTTCATGTTCTCGATCATCTCTGCGGTGCTCTCTGGCGACCGGTCACTGCTTGCCCGGGCGTTTGTGCGCCTTCCGGTCGCAGTTCTACAGATCGCGCTCGTTGTCTCAGTCACCGGAGCCCTTGTCGCGGCGAGTGACCAGATTGCGGCCGAGATCTCAAGGGGCGCGACGACGAATCTGTCGAGATTTGTCACGCTTGACATGATCAGTGCGATCTCTGGGAGCGGCTTCGTCGGGCTTGTCTGTGGCGGGCTTGTTATCTTGGCCGCACTGGCGGTATGGGCAGAACTCCTCGTACGGAGCGCGTTGATCTATCTCGCGGTGCTCACCGCACCGCTTGTGTTTGCCGCAGGAGTACATCCATCTGCGAGTGGACTGAAACATCGCTACATCGAAGGTGCGCTCGCACTGATCAGCTCGAAGATCGTCATCGCGCTTGCGTTCGCGACGGGATCGGCGATGTTGTCTGGCATTGGAAGATCGCCTTCGTTTGCCACAGCTGTAGGCGCGCTCCTCGAGGCACTCTGCGTGCTTAGCGTCGCTGCCTTTGCACCCTTTATCTTGTTGCGGCTGTTTATCGGTGCCGAGGGGATCATCGCGGCTGAGGGACTCGCACGAAGACCCGCCCGAGCGGCGATTGCCACTACCGGGATGGCCCAAACTGCGAGTGGTGCGAGCACCATGTTGCGCGGTCTTGGATCGCCCGGTGGTGGACCAAATGCCGGCGGTCCCGATAGTGGTGGACCGAGTAGCAGCGGCCCAGGAGGCAGAGGTCCGGGCGGTGGCCGGCCGGGCGGTGGACCAGGTGCACCTCCACCAACACCTCGTTCGCCGAATTCTTCCATGACATCTCAGCCATCACCTGACCGCGCGACCACGCGCAGTCCAACTATTCACAGTTCAACCCCGCGGAGCACATCACCTGCTCCTCGTTCAACCCCGCATCGAGTTACGACCCCGCCATCTGAGAGCCCAGCACCAGCCAGCAATGTTCCCAACGCCTCAATACCAATACCTGTGCCAAGACCTGCACCGCGCACCGTGACCGCTCCCGCCATAGAGACAACGTCGCCGACGGGCACTACTCCCACAATGAGAACTGCGAGACCATCATGACCGAAGACCAGGCGCGCCTCTATCGACTCACCCGTCCAGACGGACTCGGATTCTTCCGTCGCCATTCGGTGACCCAGTTCGCCCTCGGCTGTGGTGCGATCGGCCTCGGACTCATCGCCACGGTCGTCAACGTGATTGGTATCGTGTCACGCGTTGGTCTTGGGATCGTCGCGCTGGCGGTGCTGGTGCTTAGCGTTGGTCGAACACTTAGCGGCGAGGACCTGCTCGATGTTGTCCGACCCACCTCGCGATTCCTCTGGCGACATCTGCGTCATCGTGACCGATGGGCAGCGCTACTCGTCCCGTTTCGTGGTGACGCGCTTCCTCCCCTCTTTGCAGGGATCACGCTGGTTGACCTAGAACCAGCTCAAGTGCCATCCCCACGTCTCGGTCGGACAGGACTGATTGTTGATCGCGCAGATGGATCGGTCTCGGTCGTGCTGCGCGTCCATGGGGAGGGCTTCTTGCTCCATGACCCTCAGGTACAAGATGATCGCGTGGCGTGCTTTGGTGCCTGTCTAGCGAGCCTTGCACGCGCGGAAAGCCACGTGACTCGCGTCGCCTGGTCACAGTTTGTCGCGCCAGCAACTCATGATGATCACCTTGGTTATCTCCACGCCACCCAGCGTGACGAACCCGACGTTCTGATGCGCGACGCATATCACGATCTCGTCGACGAGACGCTGTTCTCCGCGAGAACCAGCGAGGTACTGATCACGCTCAGCGCGAATCTTGCCGATGTGCGTCCGACAGCGGAACGACGAGATGGTCATCGAAGAAAGGCCAGCAATCAGGAGAAGCTGATCACTGGCGCAAGACAACTGATTGATGAGACAGAGCTTTTTGTAACCGAACTGCACAACGCCGGACTGAGCTCCAGCGGACCACTTCCAGCGGGTGCGATCGCCCGGGCATTGCGCGAACGACTCGACCCCGGGACGCGACCAAGTCTCAGTCGACGCGGACGGACACTCGTCGATGTGCTTGGTCTCGTCACACCGGACAATGGCTTTCCATTGTGTATCGAAGAACATGCGCGCGCGATTCGCACCGATGACTGTTGGCATCGACTGCTGCGCGTTGCGGAGTGGCCACGCAGCGCGGTGGCGGCGGACTGGCTTGCGAACTTTCTCTGTGAGCGAGAGGTCACCCGGAGCTTCACGGTCATCTTCACCCCACAGTCTCGTCGCCTCGCCCGTCGACAGGCTTTAGCCGTCGCGACACGGGTTGGGGCGAACATCGACGAACGCGAGACCAAGGGCCGACGAGTCGGTGCCGAGGAGCGTCGCGCACAGTTCGCCGCCGAGGCGCTCGACGAGGAGCTCGAGGGAGGTGCCGAGATGGAACTCGTGCTTGGTCTTGTCGATGTCTGTGCCACGAGTGAGGTCGAACTCGAGCAGGCGAGTGAGCGGACACGACAGCTCGCCGCGGACGTTGGGCTCGAACTTCGCAATGTCGAGCTTCGACAGGGAGAGGCGCTGCTTGTCTCACTGCCGATGGGACGCATCGTGCTCGGGAGGGCGAAATGAATCACCAGAAAAATCCGCGCACCAGCCGAAGCGTCAACCGTGACGCTCGGGTAGGAAGAACTGGGCGATCTTCGTTTCAATCAAACAATCGAGCCAGGACTGGCGAGACAGTCGGCACATCTGACCCCCTACACATCAGCAATGGAGAGGATCGTGAAAAAAGCACGGGCACCAGACCGCGTCTCCTGCGTCTGCCCACCCAGCGGATGACGACCGCCCAGTGCGGCTCGCTCTATCCCTTTCAGGCAGATGTGGGTCTTGGTCCACGTGGCGTATTGATGGGATCGACCTGGCCAAGTGGCGCGCCGTATTGCTATGACCCGTTTGCGCTTTATGCCGATGGTCAGCTCGACAATCCCAATCTGATGGTCTTTGGAGAGCCCGGAAGCGGAAAGTCCGCAGCGGTGAAATGTCTGATTGCCCGCCACGTCGGACTGCTCGGTCGCGGCGGTGTCGGTCGACAGGCGTTCATCGTCGACCCGAAACGCGAGTACGAGGGGTTGGCCAGGGCGCTTGGGATGACGCGCCTCGAACTGCGTCCTGGTGGACCGCATGCGATCAACCCACTTGGTCGCCTGCCCGGTTCGACAGAGACCCCCGAGACGACGCTGATCCGTCGTTCTCGTCTGATGGCAGCGCTGCTCACTTCAATAGCTGGACATCCGCTGACGCGCGAAGAGGACGCGGTGCTCGGATGGGCACTGGAATCGCTCGCAAAAAGAGAGCAGAACCGAGGCACTGGCCAAGACGCTTCGCTCGTCGAACTCAGCAGAACGCTCGAATCACCTGACGCGGAGATGGCACAACGCGGTGGTCTCGGGGTCACCGAACTCACGAGAATCGCACGACCGCTGTGGCTATTGATCGACAAGCTCGTGCGACGTGACCTCGCGGGGATGTTCGACGGCGAGGCCTCATTGGCTGGCCTCGCTGGATCTGGAACAGGAATCGTGCTCGACGTCGCATCGGTGTTTGCTGACAAGGCGCTGTTGCGTCTCGTAATGCTCGCCGCGATCTCGGTGCTCCAGGCCTGCTACCTCGTCGGTGACGCAACCGACGAGTGGTCCGTGCCGCGCAGATTCTTGGTAGTCGACGAGTGCTGGTCGATGCTTGGCTCAGAAGAAGCGGCGCGGTTCTTGCAGGAGAACTGGAAGCTCGCACGAGCCCGAGGGGTCGCGAACATCGCCGTCTGTCACCGGGTGACCGATCTTGGCGCACAGGCAGACTCCTCATCTGCGACCTCAAAGATCTCAGGTGGTCTGTTGGCTGATGCACAGACCCAGGTGCTCTTTCGTACCTCTTCTCATGTGCTCGATGAAACACGGGTAGCGCTCGGTCTCACGCGCACAGAGGCCGAGATCATCGCCCGACTCCCGAAGGCAACCGCCCTCTGGCGGGTACGGGGTCGATCATCGCTTGTCCGTCACGTGCGGTCACCCTACGAACAGTCCTTCACCGATACCGACGCACGGCTGTCTGGATAAACCGTGAGTTCACCCGTGACCCTGATGCTTGCAATGAAAGGATCCACAATGGTCATACCTATCCATAACGACACGACACATAACAACGTTTCGCCTGGCATGTCAACGCTTCGTCTGAATGGAAGCGAGACTTTTCTCGGCGTTGTACTCGTCGCTTTTGCCTTGACGCTCGGCGTGGTCGACTGCGTGGGTGCGTTGCTCTCACACACGCATCTCATCTCGCTTAGTGCTGCCGCGACATTCCTCACCCACGCGCTGGAACGTCCTGGTTCACCGGCATCTGCGTGGCCTATCCGTCCACATCGATTTGCAGCCCTCGCGTTCTGGACCGTCGCCCTAATGTTCGTGATTCCTCCGGTGTTGCTCGCGATATTCATGGCTCGGCATCGGTCACTTCACGACGTGTCGGGGTTTGCATCACGTTGTGAGTTGACACGCGTCGCAACACTCGAGGCTGCCATGCGCCAGGCGAAGGTAACGAGGCCCTCGAGCGCCGTGAAGGGCTCCCCACCTGGAACGTTCGGCTACGAACTCGGTATGACGATCGCACCACGGGGAATCCCTCTCGTGGCTTCGTTTGAACACTCATTGCAGCTCGTCGCACCTCCAGGGGCTGGAAAGACGCTCCGGGTGCTTGCTCCGATCCTTCGTCACCATCCGGGACCCGTGCTTGCGACCTCGACCAAACCCGATCTCTACGAGACCTCAGTGACTGCACGCGAGCAGTTCGGTCCGGTGTTCGCGCTCGACCCCGATGACCTCTGCCCTGCAGCGATACCGCTGCGATGGTCACCGGTATCAGGTTGTACTGATAGTCGGGTCGCAGAACGACGCGCATCAGCATTGGTGGCGGCGTCTGGTGACTCCACAGATGTGCGCGGCGGCGGATTCTTTCGACGCTCAGCCGTGACCGTACTTGCCGGCTACCTGCATGCCGCAGCGTTGAGCGGATCCTCGATGCGCGACGTGCTTACCTGGGCGACACGGCCTCACGATCCTGCGCCGCTGCGGATACTCAGTGCGCGAGCTGAGGGCTCGATCGACTGGAGTGCACGGCTGCATGCCCATACCTCTGGAGCGGCCGAAACAACATCAGGAGTGATGCGAACGGTCGATCTTGCCTTGTCGTGTTTCGCCGATCCTCATGTACTCGCGCAAACCACCCCCCGTGAAGGGGAGGAGTTTGTCTTTGACGAGTTCTTCGCTCACAACGGAACTGTGTTCGCGCTTGGCAAGGATCGTGGGGCACTCGGGGGAAGCGGGCCACTGATTACCGCATTCGCCGATGAGCTCGTGGTTGCCGGCGAGTTCCGTGCCGCATCCATGCCGAGCCGTCGACTCGATCCTCCCCTTCTCGCGTGTCTCGATGAGGCACCGTCGATCGCTCCCTTGCCCGGACTCCCCGCTCTCGTCGCCGATGGACGCGGACGCGGGATCGTCGTCTTGATCGCCATGCAGTCGTTCTCCCAGGCCGACGCGAGATGGGGACGCGAGGGGGCACGTACGATCCGCAACGCGGCGAGCATCCTTATGGTCTTTGGCGGACTCTCGGTTGCAGCTGATCTTGAGGAGCTCTCAAAACTGTGTGGGACCAAGTCGATCGAGCGGGTATCGGTCACAGACAACGCCAACGGGACATCAAGCCAGTCACGACATCTCATTGAAGAACCGGTGTTGGGCCCTTCGGCGATTCATGCACTCGACGAGGGAACAGCACTTGTCCTCTTTGGTCGTCTCCCACCCGTGCTTGCCTACCTGCCCGGGCTCTGGGAACGCGAAAACGCTGAAGAGGCAATCGCTGAAGAGCTAGCAGCAAGGGTAGCGAACGACATTGCGCGCAACCTGACGTCACCAGACATCGACGCGCGTATCACCTCACAACCAACACTCGACTACAAGGAGCAGATCCGATGAGCATGGCGACCGATGGAGCAACCACAGCCAGCATGGCGAACGAGGAACTCGAACCCAACCTCGACACCACGACAAACAACACAACTAGCAACGATCCGGCACATCGTGACTGGGTCCCCACGTGTTGGAGTGATGAGGCTCGATCGATCCCCGGTGCGTACCACTTCCATGATCGGGTCAGGCCGTGGAACTGGTTGGAGCTAAACGCCAATGAGGCGGAAAAGCTCTGGTCGTTACTGTTTGGATTTGTCGCGTTCTTCAACAAACGCTATGGCGAGACGATCGATCATCGCATACCACCGTGTTGGGCAGAACACGGCGCAATCGTTGAAGAGCTGACGACGCTGGTCTTCGCGCGCTGGCATGCGTTCGAATCACCTCACGCCTCAGTAGGTGGCGCGCAGTACTGGCACAGCTACACGCTTCCCGCCTTTTACGGCCGGTTACGTGACTGGCTCGGTGACAATCAGCTTGCATGTCGACATGGTCGACACCGCGACCACGAAGACGAAGACCTCGAGACCCACGTCTCGTGGGCCGCGCGTCGCGAACGCATCAGCAACCTGGATGTTGCCATGCGTGGTTCCGTGGACGATCAACAAGAACATGACGGGATCGAAATTCCACACGGAGTCGAGATTCCCTATCTCGGTGACCCCTCGGTACCACGTCTTGTGCGTCGCGTGTCAACGAAAACCTGAGCGCTATCTCAACACCGAAACATCGTATTGCTGGATGTTTCTCTACTCATCGTTGGCGGATCTTTCGGAGATCCACCAATAGCCAATTTTTATCCAGAACAAAACACATTCGCATCACCCACACATAATCACCAAGGAGATCCAATGCGAACTACTTTCACAACCAAGCACGTCTTGCACGGTGACAGAATCTGTGACGGAAGCTGTACTCAAGGACAGACCGACCAAGATCATTTTCATAACAGCAAATCACCAATTGAGACCGTGGAATCCAGCGATTCGCTGACATTTGGGTCTTCAGTAGACCTAGACAAGGGGGTGCAAGACGAAATCATTCATCAAGCTTCAAGAACCAGCAAACTCACGATGAGCGTTTCTGAAGCCGCAGATTGGCTCGGAATATCACGAGCCTTTGCGTATGAACTTGTAGCGCGCGGGGAGATTCCGTCAATCCGACTTGGCCGACGCGTGCTCGTACCAACGAAACGCCTCTTCGCTTTCGTTTTGAATGAGGAGTAGTACGGTCATCACAAACCCCACCAAGTAGCATTTCAGCGGCCCAATCAGGAGGTTGCGATGGCGACAGGCAAGACGTGTGCCAAGTGCAACAAGCCGATCAGCATCGTGCGGATGATCAAGGTCGACGATCGGAGTTACAAGGCGACGTGCGAGCACTGTGGGATCAAGTTCATTTCGGGCGTCTTGATCAAGTGCAAGACATGCGGGACGATCATCAAGGGTGAGCAGGGTGTGTACCCGCTCGACTGTTCAACTTGTGGCGGAGTCCAATCGCACTGGCTAACCGCGACGCCTACAGCACCCGCGACACGGTCCATTCCATCCCTAGCGTCGGCTATGCCTTCTTCATCGCAGGCGGCGACAGCCGATACCCCGGTCAAGAAGCGCATGAACTCGACCCAGCGCGGTTTTCTGGCCTTCGTTGTCTTTGTGGCGGTTTTAGCTGCTATCGGCGCGATCATCGGCGCAGTAACCGGCGGCGGTCCCTCAGCCAAAGTCACGGGCAAAGTAACCAATGTCTTGGCGCTAGACGGGAACACGCTCCGCATATACATCATCTGGACGAACAGCGGGAAGGCCGCGGGGTCCGGAGCCTGTACCCTCAATACGACCGTCTACAACCAGTTCGGTGACAGCGTGAACATCGAGGTCAACTCGACCAACACGAATGGCTCCCTCAAGCCCGGCCAGTCCCAGAATCTCTACCAGAACATCGGTGTCAACAGCGGAGACGCGCAGTACACCAAGCCGAGTGACGTGAAGATCTTGGACTGTTGACCGAGCCCTTGAACGTCTCGTCTTAGAGCCGTTCGGACTAATCAAGTAGCTATTATGCGTCGACATCTTGAACCCGCAGGTGCTGTGTTACACGCACGCTGCTTGACCAGCGAGCGTCACAACTCTCGACCAATGATCGAATCGAAACACCAATCGAGTTCGCGCCAGGCGAAACCCGTCGCATGACTTTCAGCGGTTCGCTGGTAAATCGCGAGTACGACTTTGATTAATGGGCCTGCAACTAGGTCGCAGTCTCTGTCTCCGGGGACTCGTCCAATCATTCTGCCTCCCGCGCTTCAGCGAGTTCCGAAGTTGTCTTCAAGTATTTCTGGGGCATCAATAGAACGTCAATCATTTCGGCTCGCGCTCGCAACCTCATTCCATGGTCGGCTGTTACGAGCAGCGATTTACCAGCGAACCGCTGAAAGTCATGACAAACGTCGAGTACCTCTTCGTCGGCGTCGCTTGGTCGATAGCGTGGGCGCTCGCTGGGGAGGATTTCGATTGTGGTCTCCTCGTCGGCACGAATCTTCACTGGTTCGGTATCACTTTCTACGAACAGTGACTCCAACCAGCTCAAAATCTCACGCGAAATTTTCCGAAGGCGATCTTTGTTGTCGGTCTTCATCGCGTCGAGTTCTTCAATCACGCGAATCGGAATTATGAGACGTACAACATCATCGACTACTGACTTCCATTTGATCTGGTCAGGTCTAAGGCAGTGAATCATAAAGTTTGTGTCGACGACAGAAGGAAGACCTGGCGAGTTTGCTAGTAGAGTCCGCGTCTCCTTCAGTTCTCTGGACATTGATTCAAACAGTTCTCGTTTTGACCCAACTTCTGCGTAGACGGATCGAAGCAGTTGTCCACCCGGCGGCATCACTGAAATGTCCCGATGTCGAGGATTCGAGAAGACTGAAAGCACTTCGTCGCGATGGAGAGAACCAAGCAAGCGGCCCTCGGGTTCGATACTCCATCTGACGTACAAGTCGCGAGCATCGTTCGACCGGGTAGTTATGTCGGTGTCATAGGAGGTCGAGGCGGTATGGACGTGAATATTGGCGGCTTCAGCATCGAGCCCCGTGATCGCTTGATCGACAGTCGCTCCAGTCCGTAATCGAACGCTCATACCGGAATAGTAGTGATGTAGCCGCTGGCGCTCTAGATTAAATCGCAATGGCCGCACCAATAACACAAAACGAAATTGAGCTTTACGGCAACGTACTCTCCGAAATTAAGTACCGGGTCGAGCACGCCGTAACGAAACTGACTGAAGTTACCGAAGTTGTCGAATTTGAGTCAGCCGCACTTCAGCTGCGCAAGTCCATCGAACTCGTTGCCCTTGGCACTCTTGCCGCCAATAGGCACGTCGCAAGTAAGGTATCAACGACTCTTCACAAGAAGGATTGGAACGAAGCTAGAAAGTTGCTTCGCAATATCAATCCGAGTTACTGGCCAACACCATTCAAGGACGGGATTGGTCAGGATGGACGGCGATCTCTTCAGCCTTATGACGAGCCTTTTCTGAGCGAAGATGAAGCGGGCGGAGCATGGGGATTTCTCAGCGACTTGCTTCACGCAGACAACCCGTTTGCGCGAATTGAGATTACCCAACAACGTGTTGATAGAGCTCGTGAGATTTCAGCAAAGCTTCGCGGTCTGTTGGGTTTGCACACCGCTGAACTTGGCAATCGCGAAAATGTCTTTCTCGCACAAATGGACACGCCGCCAGACGGGCACGTTTTAGTCGTCGTGCTAAATGAAATCTCCAGGGAAACCCGAACCGTTGAAAGTTGACGCTTTGGTCGTAGTCAAAGCGTTGGCGCTTTCGCCGTCTCGTAAGGGCGACGCGTGCCATCGCCGGCAATGACGTACAGCGAGAATTCCGTCGCCAGGGACGGCTATCTTGCTTTTTTATACCCTGTTCCATCTCATCAATCGTCAGTCGGAGATGGTGGACGTCGCCCCTCCGACACGAACCCTCCCGTGGCACCTCCCGTGGATACCCGAGGAATCCTTATCGATGTGGGTCCGCGGGTATGTCATCGCGCTCGCACCGGATATTCGCCTCCGCCAGTCCCCTTGATCTTCCGATCTAGGACCCGCCATTAGCTTGCTCCTATCACAGGCCCTTCTTGTTCGTTTCGGAATAGCATCTCACCAAGGGAGGGCACATGTCACGCAATAAATCAATCGCTGACCACGCCTGCTGTTTGCGTCTTCAGAATGATGTAGCGACTCTTGTCGACTGAGATGGCCATCGAGTGGTTGGGCATCGTGTGCTCAGCCGTCTGGGTCTATTTCGACGCGCGAGAACTCGCTGCCCGAGGAAGCTTCCGGTGGACACCTTTTGGCCAAGCGGCCGGAACCCTGCTCATATGGCCCATCGGCTTCCCTCTGTACCTTTTCCGGCGCTCCAAGGCTCTCAGAGAAATCAGGGGTAATAGCGAGCAGGAACCGCGGCCAGGTCTCGGCATTCAACAGCGCTGGATGATCAGCGGTTTGGTCGTAGTGATCGCTCTAGCAGTTTGGGTCTCGAACCGGAACAATGGCACGGGATCGTATATATCGTCGGCTCCGGCCTCGACTGCAGCGGGCAGTGTCGGCAGCACGATTGACTTCACAACCACGAGCGGCGGGCAACTCTCGGTCACGCTCGTAAAAGTTGTCGATCCCGCCATCGTGGACCAATACCAGCCTGCGGTGAGCGCGGGCGACGTGTACGTGGGCATCAAGTTCAAGATCGTCAATTCCGGCTCCACGAGTGCTCAACTCGACCAAGGACCAATTACCGCGCTTACCGACAGTTCGGGCCAGTCCTATAGCTGGTCAATAGCGACCCTCGCTGATTGTCCGTCCCTCGGCAACTTGGGCCTCGCGTTGCTCCCGCCGGGAGGAAGTACAACCGGCTGCGTCGCCTTCGAGGTACCTACGGGCGACCAATTGTCGAACGTGGCTGTGGGCAGCTCCGGCCAGACTCCGGGAATTTGGGACGTGTCATCGCCTCCAGCCCGTTACACGGCGACCATCCTTTCGCTCACGGCATCTAGTTCGGACAAGATTTCAGTTGTTTTCGAGATGCGCAACGTTGGTGGCTCGGCAGGGCGACCAGAGTGCAAGGTTGCCTTTACTGGCCCAGGTCTCAGTTCCGAGTGGTCCGCGAATTTTCGATGGCCTTCAGTTATTCCGGCTGAGCAGTCGGGTCGTAATACGTTGACATCGGGTATCCTGGCCGGCGACGCGCCAAAAATCACCGCGTCGGCATCGTCCATTTCCTGTTCGTGAACGACCACGTGGCTAATTCGGATCCAAGAGTGCCCCCGAACGCCGGTTATGCACCGCTCAGACGTCACGAGCACTCCACGGACTAAGCCGCCAGTCGGAGAACGGAGTGGTCCCTGCGACGCGAACCCCCAACATCCTGCTTTCGTTGCACAACCTCGCGCTATGGATGATGCAGCGTCACACGCACCCAGTTGGCTCACTTGCTGGCTCACGACGCCCTGCTACCGGGTGGAATCAGCCGCACCGAGCAGACTGTAATGACGACATAGTCACAGGTCAGATCATTGTGACAGATACAAAAGATTTGGTGGATCGGTCTCTTAACCAAGACCAACCAGTCAATAAGTGCGTGGCCGATGGCTTCACATTAGGGACTTGAGACCAATATTTTTGACAACCAAGGTGCATAATGAGCAAATGAACCTCAACACATCGTCGCAATTCACAGAACGCGATGCACTTGATCATGTGTGGTCGTGGTTCACTCTACATGCGGGACAGCGAATTCAAGTCATTAATTTTCATCTCGCCTTCACGGGTTTATTCGTTGTGGCATACGCAACTTCTCTTAACGCGCACCGCTACGGGCAGGCAAGTGGTCTTGCAATCTTCTTGGCAATAGCTTCATTGGCACTTTTTGGCCTGGAACTCCGGAACAAGGAATTAGTAAAGGCAAGTGAGGATGCTCTCAAAGTTCTCGAAGACGAAATGTCAGAGTCACTTCGGATTCCGGAGCTCCGGCTCGTACTCCGAGTGGAAACAACTAAAAGTCGCCTGGGATCGCACGGTCGCATTCTGAGAGCTCTGTATACATTCACCATCGTGTTCGCGTGTGCTGGTGCAATTGCTGCAGGGCTCCTCTGATTCAGTCGCCCAAAGTGGAAGGACAAGGCGCATCGATCAGGTCCTTCCCGCCAGCACCCCCAGCATTGTCCATATGTTTGTCCATATATTGGAACGGAACGGACAGAATGAGCCTCACTGAGCAGACATCCACAAAGCCGCGAGCTGGATATATGGGTTCCCAACGGACACCATGGACGTGCTGAGCCACCCTCTCAAGGTGGAGGCACGGGTTCGAATCCCGTTGGGGCTACCACATAGCCTGCACCCCGTAAGTGTCCGTAAGAAACTCCATACGGACACTTATTCC
>Ga0307373_10005481_pt1 | contig 20736 bp, 20 predicted proteins | sample OX2MG_FD_202534 | JGI IMG/M metagenome (GOLD analysis project Ga0307373, IMG submission 202534) | Soil microbial communities from Risofladan, Vaasa, Finland - OX-2 | ecosystem: Environmental > Terrestrial > Soil > Coastal area > Acid sulfate soil | place: Finland: Risofladan, Vaasa | collected...
CACGCGCCGAGGTCGGCTTGCGCCTGGTCGGCGGAGAGACAGGGCTGTCCGTGGTCGACCTGCTGGAGCCGCCGAGAAGGCCAGTTCGCGGCTCGTGAACGGACGCACGAGCCCGTCACACCCACTCGAGGTGCTCATCGCGGTAGTGCGGCCACGGGCGACCGGACGTCTCCGGGCCTTCCAAGAGGTGCCGGACCCGGCGGTCCACACGACCGGGGTCGATCAGCTCGATGAGGTAGCGGTCCAGTTCGGAGCGCCGCATCTGCAAGATCCGCTTGTTCTCCAGCACCCTCGCCCGGATCGGGATCCCGGTCACGTCCTCCATCTCCATCACCACCTCGCCGGGAGCCAGCTCGCCGCCTGTGCTCGGGGACCGCACCCAGCGGGCCGCGATGCCCGAGGCCTGGAGCTTGCTGGACGAGGGCGAGGCCGGAGGTCTCCACCATGAACACCGCGACGTCCCCGATCAGCCGGGCGCAGGCGACCGTGCAGTGGGTACATACCCCACGGGACGCGCAGCGGATCGCGCGCTACGCCGTCGAGGCTGGTCGCTGCGATGTTGTACTCGCGTCGGGCTCCGATCCCCGCGCGGCGCAGCGCCTCGTTGAACCGGGGGTCGAGCTGCGCGGAGAACTGCTCGTCGGTCCAGCCCTGGTTCATGCAGCCGTGCTGGTCGACGATCAGTACGGCGGCTGCCAGGCACCGCGGTGGCGAAGATCCCGTCGGTGACGGCGAGCGGTTGGTTGAACCGCTTGTTCTGGCCCGATCCCGTCCGCCATGCGTCCGTCACCACTGCTATGCAGGGGCGCACGGCGACACAAGATGACCCACAGTGAGACACCAGAAAGACGGCCCAGGAGGCTGGGAACACCCAGCTCACGGGCCGTTTTCGCTGGTAGCGGCAAGTGCTGGGTCCAGATTCCGTAAGCCTAGGCCAGCGGTTCACCGAACCGCTAGCCCCTATCCACTCATATGGCCCTGGGCTGCGCAGACTCCGCTGACGATCATTTCTGAGGCCGTCCCCGTCCGTGCGCGCGGGGGTGCCGACGGGAGCAAGCGGTTCCGCCAAACCGCTTGCTCCCAGGTTTCTCCGGGTTGTCCAAGGGCCGCCGGGGACGGCCGCCGTACCACCTCTGGGGCTAGACGCCTGAGAAGCGTCCAGGGACGAGCCGCCATGACATCGATTCTTGAGGGCCAATTAGCCTTTGAGAGTGACTCACCGGAACGAGACCTGGGGCCTAGCAGACGGCTGTCGCGATGCTCATAGGGGACGTGAGCATGGCAGGGCCGGACGTGGCGGCATGGCGGGCCGGGCACGCGCCGCGGATACAGTCACTGCGGCACCCGGAGGGTTTCCGGCAACTGAGGATTGCGCTGCTGGCAGTCACGGCAGGTTACCTCCCGCCAGTCTGATGAAAACCGGGCACTTCCAGTTGGACGGCCGCAGTCCGTGTTCGGCCGGAACCGTGACCGATGACCGTGATGGGCTGGGTGGTCCGGCTTCGTTGCTGTCACATATGAAAGGTAGCGAGATGGCTTAGTGGCAGAGGTGAACGACACGCTGGTGCCACTGGCCATGAGACCCCCGGTCCCAGTTAGTTTCCGTTGTCATCGTGATGCCCCAGTTGACTGGCAGGACGGGAGGTTAGTGCCGCGTTGGCGTGGCGGTCAGGGCGTGCAGGAGGGCATCGGTGTCGGCGAGGTGGCTGAGCAGGATGCCTGCGGCGCGGTGGCGGAGCAGCCAGAAGTCGTCCAGGTCGTCTTGGAACAGTCCGGGCTTGAGGTAATGCTGTTTGACTCCGTAGAGGCTGCCCAGCAGTTGCAGGAACGCGACCCGTGCGCAGGACTGGATATCGGCCGCCGCTACGCCGGGGTTGGCGTCCTGGTAGGCGGTGATCATGGTGCGGGCCGCGTTCATCCAGCCGGGGTCGCGGGCGACGGTGTTGGGATAGAACGCCATCCGGCCCAGGTCGTAGGAGATGAGGAACGGGTCCGGGGGCCGGAAGTCCAGGACCGCCGACAGCCGCTCGCCGTCGAAGAGCAGGTTGACCGGGCTGTAGTCGCCGTGCAGTATCTGCGCGGTCAGGTCCGGCAGTTCAGCGAGCAGCCCGGGGATGAGGCCGATCTCGCCGATCCGCTCGGTGAGCGTCCGCGCGGCCTCGGTGTCGAACGTGTCGGATTCGCCGCGGGCAATGCGCTGCTCGATGATGGTGAGGAGCTGGCTGATGGCTGCCCGCAGTTCGCCTGCGCTGGCGGTGCGCCACTTCGTCACTTGCGGCGCTGGCCCGGTGCTTGCGGGAAGTTCCGCGAAAGCCGCGTGGATACGGCCCAGGGTTGCCCCGCCTGCCCTGGCCGATCGGCAGCTGGGTGAGCTGGCAGTGCTCCAGGCCATACCGCCGGGCAAGGACGGTGGTGAGGCGGTCATCGGCCCCGGTGGCGGTCTCAGGCACCTGCGGGATCTCCTTGGAGTGTCGGATACGGGCGCAGGCGTAGGTCAGCGGCGGCGTGACGGTAGACGCAGGTGATGCCGCGCCACCGGCTCACCGAGTCAGCCGCAGGACAGTGGCCCCGTGGCCACGCATGGGGCTCCCCGCAGAATCCCGCCTCGGTTCGGCTACGACTGGGTTAACTTGCAGGTTGGGCTGGTCACGGGGGCTACCCGCGGCCCCGCAGCGGGAGGCGAATGCTCGCAGTTCGGCGGGCTGGCGGCCCGGTGCGTGGAGCAGAGTGGTGGCCATGGCCGGACGGAGGGCCGACGGGCCTCTTCGGGGGCCGAAACTCCCGGCGGCTGGCTTGGAGGGTGCGGGCACGTCTGCCGAATGTCTGCCAGGGTCCGTCACGGTCCTGGCTGTCGGGCACCTGATCTGTGACCACCCTAGTACCTCGTCACCGACGATCTCGTCGTAGCGTTCCTGCCCGGACCTGCATTTGTTCTCCGTCCTGCTGCCGTTAGCCCCCGGCCCGGGTGCCAGCCGCCCCTGGGCCTCTGCCGAGCCCAGGCAGCCCCGCTGATCGATCCGGGCTCCTGCGCGACCAGCGCGACCTGGACTGGCTGGAGGCGGGGCTTGAGATGATCCACCAGGCCGCGGTCGGCCCCGCGTTCCTGGGAGTGCGGGAGCCCGAGGTGCAGCCGGGTGCGGAGCATTGCGCTGCACAACAAGACGGTGCTCTCGGCTGTCCCGGCCTGCCAGATATGGGATGAGCCAGGCCGCTCCGCCCGTAGGCTACGTAGTGCGTGCGGGCCGTTACTGATGTGGATCTCTTGATGGCCTACCGCACGGATCGGTGGTGGACATGAGTGTGGGATGGGCCGCAAGGACCGGGGCGGCAGTGCGCCTCGCCGCTGCTACGCCGCATGCAGTTGCTGCGGTGGTGGCTGGTTTCCCGACCCGGAACGAGGTGTCGACGGTCCGGCATGTGGCTGACGTGGTAGAGGAAGGCTTACGCCGGGCCGGGCTGGCTGGATGTGCCGTGCTGGTCAACGCCGACAACGGCAGCAGTGACGGCACTCCGGCAGCCTTCTGCGCTGCACCAGGAGGTATCCGCAGGCTTTCCATCAGTACGGGCGCGGAGGGAACCGGCAAGGGCACTAACGTGCTGGCGATCTTCCGCGCCGCGCTGGACATGGGCGCGGCGCGGGTGGCGGTATTCGATGCTGATGTGCGGTCTGCCGAGCCTGGCTGGGCCGGGGCGATGCTCGGTGCCGTGGACGGCGACGCACCGGCCATGGCGGTGCCGGTGTACCGGCGTAACCGGTATGAGGGCAATACCACCAGCCATCTCGTCAGCCCGTTACTGGCCGCAGTGCTGGGCGTGCATGTGCAGCAGCCGATTGCGGGGGATTTCGCGTTCAACCGCAGCTTCGTTGAGCACGCGCTGACCTGGCCGTTGCCGGAGTCCGCTCGGCTCTACGGGATCGATATCCACCTGACCGGCAGCGCGGCCCGGGAAGGCTACCGGATTGTGCAGGTACCGCTCGGACGGAAGATCCACAACCCGGGTTTCCCGAAGATCCTTTTCATGAGCCAGCAGGTGATCGACTCCGCGTTCCACGTGATCGCCCGCACCGGCCATCCCCGGCTGGCACCAGCCGCGCCGCCCGGCGAGCGTGCCACGGTAGATGCTGCGGCCGTGCGCCCGGACGCCAGGCTGGTGGAGCGCACGCTGGCGAAGGTCCGCGCTTACCTGGCCCAGCACCGCGCGGCGATCAGGTCCTTGTTCCCGAGCCTGGACCACGGCGTGCAGGTACGGGGCGGCCTGGCCGTGCTGGACGCACCGGCATGGGGGGAGGTGCTCGCCGACGCGCTGGCCGCAGTCGCAGCTGGACGCGCGGCGGGCCGGGCTGGTCACTGTGGTCGGCGGCCCCCATGCAACATTGCTGGGCCACGACGTGCTTGCTGCCACAGACGCTTTTGACCTGATCGGCGTCGGTGACTGCCTGCCCGAGGTCATGCCCGTCATCGCCGGCATCGCCCGCGGCGGCTCCAGGCCAGCCACCAGGGTCATCGGCGAGGGGACGGCCACGGCCCGCATGGATTCCCTGGCTCCCGATTATTCGCTCTGGCCGGCAGGCCGGTACTTCCCGGTTTTCCCCGTTGAGTTCTCCCGGGGCTGCCGGCAGCACTGCCCGTTCTGCACCGACCCGGTGCTGCGCCGTGGCGTGGCAGTCGATCCCGTCGAGCGGACCATGGCCACGTTGGAGACGCTGGCCGCCGGGAACGGCCGGATCTGGGTGCGTTTCGTCGACTCCAGCCTGAGCAGCCTCGGCACTAGCCTCGACCGCCTGCTCGACGCCATGACCGCCGCGTGCCTGCCAGTGGAGTGGGGGGCGTATACCTATCCGCACGACATCGATGCCGGGCTGACGGCTCGCCTGGCGCGGGCTGGCTGCCGGGCACTGTTCCTGGGGATCGAGAGCCTCGCTCAGGGGGTCCGCGTCGGCGCCCTGGCCGAGCGCATGTCGGTGGCCTACTCGCGGTACTGCCTGCAGAACTTCGGCGCGGTGCTCCACCACAACCTCGACAAGGTCTACCTACGCGGCGGGCACTGCCGCACTGGCCTTGGCGCCTTCGAGATGACCGCCCCGGTCACCCTCCTCATCGGCGGCCGGGTCTCCACGAGCTTCGGCGGCCAGCCGGCCGGCCACCGGCGGCCACCGTCACCATCCTCGCCCGGCATAGCGACCCGCTGCGCGAGCCGGCCTGGGTCCACATCGCCCTGCACGGCGATACCAGCGCAGTGACCGCCGCGAAGGCGGCCCGGGACGTCCTCGCAACGACAGACCACCTCGCGCTCGCCCTCAACGGCCAGCTCATCCCACGATGAGAGCTGTTTCGCGTTTCATTTACTCCACTGCGGTTCTTGTGTCTCCGCCGTGCCGGGTAATCCGGGGTCGTACCCGCATCCGAACGGCTCCGTGCGTGAAGTCCGCAATCGTAGATTTGCTCGACCAGACGTATGCCTCGCCAGGCGCCAGGCTTGCCATCTTCGCCGGAGTCAGTTCTGCAAGCGAGACTGCAGCCTTCTGCATATGGCGTAGCCACGCGGGCGAGTTGAACTTGTGCAAGATCACCACATCGGACAGCTCGATCAGCTTGATCGGCACCGACGGCGGGTCCTGGCTTGCCACGAGCACGCTCATGCCCTTGTGTCGCATCTCCCGGACGCTCGACACGAGGCCGTCGACCAGGTCGGGGCTGTCGATGTACTTGTGGGCCTCGTCGAAGACGACGAGCTTGTTGAACCGCTCCCGCTGTGCGTCGGCGAACAGCTGCATCAGCACCACGAACAGCCCGAGCGCCTCGTCCTTCTCGATGAACTCGTCGCGCAGGTCGACGACGATCATCCGGCCTGGCTGGACAATATCCTTGATGGACGCGGAGTCGTCGATGTATTCGGCCGCGAGGTCGAGCCGCTGCTGGGCGAGCTGTTTCAGGTTGTCCGGCAGGCCTGAGTCCATGACCCCGTCGCGGATCACCTCGAGCCGGAGCTCGTTCCGGTGCGCCTTCATGATCCGCTGTAGCTGCCGGATGTAGGTGGACTGGTTCCCGACAGCGCCCATCAGGAACCGCCAATGCTCGGCGCGCAGCTCGCTGGGACCAAACTTCAGCGGTAGCACCGTCAGCTCAGGGTGTTCAAGCCGACGCTGTTCCAGCTGATCAGCTGGCACCAGGATGACCACATTGTCAAGCGCCGCAGGCGCGCCGCCATACTGAGAGGCGAGGTCGCGGACTTGTGACAGGTCTGAGTTCGGCGCGACCATGCTGGTGAACTCCGGTTCGTAGTCGAGCGTCGGGCTGTAGTGGAAGACGATCGTGGCCAGGGGGTGAGGCAGCTGATTGACCGGCGGGGCCGGCAGCGTGGCGGCCTCTATGATCGATCCCAACGTGTAGCTTTTACCCCCGCCCTGCACGCCGAACAGGCTGATTGTGTGCGTCTCGTTGAGGTCAAGCGCGACCGTTCTACTGAGGTTGTCCTGACCGAGGACACCGTACTGGGGCGACGGCTGGCTGGTCCCGAGGAAGATGTCAGGCAGGCGAACCTCGGTTGCGTCAGCAGAGCCTGGTGCAGGAAATGTCGTCTCCAGCGACGCAACGGGATCCTCATCGTTTGGTGCCGGGATTGGCTGCACAGCGTCCGTGCCTGATGCCACTGCCGATGCGTCGGCTTCCGTTGCGTCGTTCTCAACGGAAGCAGATGGAACCGCATCCGAGCCACCATCGGCATCAAGATCGTCGGGGAAGTGGTCAGGCGAGGCGAACACTGGCTGCTCGGGCGTCTCGTGATTCCGTTCGGGGGCACGGAAGGCAGCGTCCGCCAGTTTCGGCAATGAGACATCAAGTGAACTCACTGGCGGAGCAGCACCCTCAGCCGCCAGCACCGGATCAGTGGGCATGGCGTCCAGCAGATCTTCGATGAAATCACGCCCGATCCGGTGGTACTCGACTCCGCCTTCGGCCGACGAAGAAGCAGCCGGATGATCACCTGCCGCCTGCCGTAGTCAGGCGGCTGGGCTGGTGGTCGCTGCCGGACTTGAACACGATGAGGTGACATCCGGATACCATGAGCCCCAACCTTCCCAGAGGTCACAGCTCCAAGGAACCCAGTGAGACGGTCCGGGTGCCTTTGAAACTCCATTTACCCGCTGGGTCCAGGCTGAGCTGCCAGCGACCCTGGCCGGGTTCTGCCGGCAGGCGGTCGAGGGCGAAACATCCGTTCACACGTGGCTGCTGGGATGCGCCCACTTCCCGGCTCCGGCGTCCGCTGACAGAACGGCAAGATCAGCGACCGTGGGGTAGGCGGGCATCGTGCCGTACCGTGTCACCGAGAACGACGCGACCGTGGCGGCATAGGCGGCTGCGGCCGGCAGATCGTCGCCGGCGCGCAGGCGAGCAGCCAGACCTCCTATGAATGCGTCACCCGCGCCTGTTGTGTCGGCCACCTGCACCTTCGGGGCCGGGCAGTGGCGCCCCTTCTCACCAGGTGCCTCGACGAAGCACCCGAGCGGGCCGGCGGTGACGACAACTGCACAGCCGAAGCGACGGGCGAGCCCTGATGCCGGAATGCGATTCGGTGGCAGCATGACAAAGCCGACGTCCGTGGCTCCGCTGGCCTCGAGGAGAAACCGGACGTCGATTGCGTGCCTCTCCAGGGTCCGCCGCCAGCGTCGTCCTCTCTCGTCGTTGCCGAGCAAGGTGACCAGCCGGACCGGTGCTCCCAGTTTCGCGGCAGCGACAGCCTGGTTGGTGGCTTTGCCGCCGTCTTCTGGCTCCTCAAAACCCGCAGCAAGCACGGTTTCACCCTCACGGGGCACAGAGTCGACGCGTAGTAGCAGGCTTTGTCCATGCGCACCCGCGACAACGACCGGCCCGGCGGTCTTCGCGGCATCCGCGCTGTTCCGGTCAAGCATGAGCGAGGCCACCTTCCAGCTTGTCTATCAGCCGCTGCTGAGCAACCTCCGTCGCCCATCTGACGGCCCCCACGACCGCCGCTTCCGCGCCGAGCTGGCTCGGCTCGATCTTGGGCATGGCGGGTACAAGCTGGGTGACGCGCTCGCGCAGCGGAGCCAGCAGTGGCTCGCCGGCGGCACCGAGCCCGCCGCCTATCACGACCATTGCGGGGTTGCAGAGAAGAATCGCGTTCGCGATGGCGACTGAGAGTTCCGCGACCATCCCGGACACTGCTTCCCGGGCCGCGGGCTCTCCCGCCGCCGCACGTTCGAACACTTGTTCCACTCCTGTCACCCGGGTCCCGGCTCGCGCGGCATCGGCCTCGGCGACCGCCGCCGGCGCCACGCGCCGCTCCAACTCGGGGGCGGTCCCTGTGGCGTTCCGGAAGAGCCCGATCTCGCCAGCCGCACCGGTTGAGCCGCGATATAGGGCGTTGTTCAGGACGAGGCCCGCGCCGACTCCTGCGCCCAGTGCCACGAACAGCATGTCCGTGACACCGACTCCCATTCCTGCCTGATGCTCTCCGAGCGTGGCGAGGTTCGCCTCATTGTCAACCAGCAGGGGGCGTCAAAGCGATCAAGCCACGACAGATATGAGTCGTCAGGCCAGCCGGGCATGTTGTCCACACGGGACACCCGCCCGGTCGCGGGATCCACGATGCCGGCGACCGCCACGCTGATGGCGCGCACCGGGCCCGTGAGGTGGCTCCGGGCCTTCTCGTTCAGGCGGATGACGAGCGAGCGCAGGCGCCTGAACGATGGATCGGGGATGCTCCTCGTCTCCCGGTACAAGATCGTGCCCCGGCAGTCCGCGGCAGCCACCCGCACGTTGATCCCGCCGATGTCGGTTGCCAGCACGCCGCCGATATCGGGGGCGACGTCGAGGATCTCCGGTGGCCCCCCCGTGGACAGCGCCCGGCCTGACTCGACCAGCAAGCCGGCATTGAACAAGTCCTGCACGGCTCCGGTCACCATCGACGAACTCGTGCCGATGCCCCGGCGCAGGTCACCCCGGGAGAGCGGCCCCTGCCGGAGTACCTGCGCCAGTACCTGTGCGGGCAGGCCAAGCGCTCTTCGTCCCGCCACGATCTATCACCTGTCCGATCTTGCCTCAATCTGCCTACTAGTTTCTTCTGCCAGAAGAAAGAAGTCCTAGCTAGGAGCGGCCGAGATGATCACCGCACAACAGCTCAACGAGTGGATCGGCGTGCCGGTCGAGGATCTCGCGGATCGCGCGCGCGTTCCGTTCACCCTCGCGGAGTCCCCGCTGGACGTGCACAGGATCTTCGCCAATGACCTACGGGACGAGATCGAGGGGGCCCGTGCGGCGGGCCGGGAGATCTCGCTCATCGTGCCGCTGTGCCCGGTCGGCCAGTTCCCGATCCTTGCCCGGCGCGTGAACGAGGCCCGGCTGCTGCTCGATCACGTGAGCTTCTTCGGCATGGACGACTGGCTCGACTGGCAGGGCCGGCCGTTCCCGCGCAGCCATCCCTTCAGCCTCGAAAGCCGCTTCCACCGTTCGTTCATCGACCTGATCGAGCCGGACTTGCAGCCACGGCCGGAGGACATCATCTTCCCGACACCCCTCGCCCTGGACCGCGCCTCCGAGGAACTTGCGCGGCGCGGTAATCTTGCCGCCAGCTTCGGCGGCGTCGGCTTTCAGGGCCATCTTGCCTTCAACGAGCCCCCTGCCTCCCGATGGACCGCCGTCACTGCGGACGACCTCCGCAACTCCCTGACCCGGGTGGTCCCGGTGGCCATTGACACCATCATCGCCCACGCCCAGCGCTCGGCTGGCGGCAATGTGTTCGCTGTCCCGCCGATGGCAATTTGCTTTTCGAGATCCCCATCGGCGGGCAGTTCACGCATTCGCCTTCCTTCCGGACGGTCTTCGGGGCTGATGAAGTCCTCTACGTCGTGGAGGGGAACGTGGTATTCGCGGATCCGGAAACCGGGGAAGTCGTGCGCGTTGGAACGGGCGAAGCGGTCTTCTTCCGGCCCGGCACCTGGCACCACGCCTTCAATTGGGCGGCATGCCCGGCGCGCGTGCTTGAGTTCTTCGCCCCGCCGCCTGCCACGGGCACCTCCGGCGCTTACGCGCAGCTGCGTCCCCTGCTCGAGCGCGGCCGCTACCGGGACGACTCCGTCCTGGGGAATCAGGTTCCCGGAACGCCCCATCGGCGGATTCCCCGGCGCCTGGCCGTCGTCCGGGAAAGCGAGTACTGGTGGCAGCTTGACGGGATGCGCGCCGCAGTCCTCTCCGGGATCATTGCGAGCACGCCCCATCTCACAGTGGCCAGAAGCGAGGTCCGGGGACACCGCTGGAGCGGGTGGCTCGCTCACGGTGGCGATGCCAGTGGCTATGTGCTGTCCGGCGCCTTGGTGCTGCGCGCCAGCGACGGCTCGGACCGGGGATGGCATGAGCTCACCGCGGGAGACGGGTTCTTCATCCCGGAAGGATCGCGGTACCAGGTACGCAACGGCACGTCGGAAAACGCCGTCTACCTCGCGGGCGCGGCACCGTCATACAGCACGGAGCAATGTTCGCCGGCGTGAACGCGGCCCGCATCGGCCGACGCGACGGTGATGCCGCCATCGGTGTTGACGTCGGGGGCACCAAGGTGGCCCTGGGGCTCATCGATGCCGCCTCCCTGTCACTCCTCACCCGCGCCACGATTCCGACTCGCCGCGACCACGGTGGCGCGGATGTGTTGCGTGATACGGACACTCAGCTCAAGAGGATGGCCGGCCAGGCCGCGAGGTGGGGCCGCCGAGTTGTGGGAATCGGCCTGGCGCTCGGCAAGGTTGCCCCGCTCCGCATCGAGGCGGACGTCCGGGCGGCAGCGTTCGCGGAAGCGGTGCTGGGCGCTGGCCGGCACCTGACCTATTACGTCTACCTGACGGTCGGCACAGGAATCAGCTACAGCGCCGTCTACAAGGGCAGGCCAGTTGCAGGCGCCCACGGCGGCGCGCTGAACATCGGCTCCTCCGTGCTGGCGGACCTGCCGGCCAGCGGCTCCGGGACCCAGCAGCTGGTGCTGGAACGGATCGCTTCAGGGCATGCCCTCGTGGAGCGGTATGTCGCCAGCGGCGGGACGGCACGGCGGGCCGAAGAGGTCCTGGCCGCTGCCCGGCATGGTGACCCGCTGGCCGCCAGCATCGTCGACGAGGGCGCGAGGACGCTGGGTAATGCGATGGCACTGCTGGTTAACCTGCTCGATCCGGAAGCGTTGATTGCCGGAGGCGGCCTGGGCAGCGCCGACACCGCTTTCTGGTCAACCGCAGTTGCCTGCGCCCGTCGCCGCATGTACTCCGATACCGCCCGGTCACTGCCGATTCTGCATGCTCAGCTAGGAGCGGATGCGGGAGTAATAGGGGCCGGGCTCGTGGGACTGCTGGGCGGCGCTCCCAGGAAAACGTGATTTCCGGCGCAGTGCCAGGACCGGATGAGCGGAGCGGGCAAGCGAGGGTCGCGGTAGCACGGATACGGCGCCTCGTCCAGCAAGGTGGGAGGGATCTGGCTACCCGAGGAGCAGGAGACGGCGCCAGGCGTCGGCGAGGAAGTGCTCGTAGCGTTCGGGGGTCCAGCCGCGCTGGCCGACGAGGAGCTGGTAGAGTCCCGGCGCGTTGGTGGCCCAGACGATGTCGGCGGCCTCGTTCAGCTCCACCCGCAAGGTGGCGGCGGTGGCGGGGTCGGCGACGAACCGGCGCATGCTCGCGGCGCGGCGCTCGGCGATCTCGCGCCAAAGCGCGGCTGGCTAGTTGCGGCTCGGCTGGCGCGGCCTGCTGGAGCATGGCCAGGAGGGGGGACATGCGGGCCTCGCCTACCGGACGGACGCTGGCCTGCGCTACATCGAGCTGTGGCAGACCAAGGACGACCGGGAAGGCTTCGAACGCGACCGGCGCGCTGGCCGCTTGGTCCCACGACAAGCACTCCGGTCTCACCCCGTGCCGCGGCAGTGGCACGGTCGACCGCGAGGTCGGCTTGGGCGAGCACCTTGCGGGCGTCGGCATGAAGGCCCGCCCGACGTCGGTCAGCCCGACCCGGCGCTTGGTGCGCTTGAACAGCCGTGCGCCAAGCTCGCTCTCCAGCATGGAGATCTGCTTGCTCAGCGCCGGCTGCACGATGTGCAGGTGCCCGGCGGCCCGCCCAAAGTGCGGCTCTTCGGCCACCGCCACGGAATACAGCAGGTGCCGTTACTTCATCAGGACTCGCCCCCTCGGGGAAGACGAAGACGCGTTGCAGTGACCGCTGCCAGATCATGGCGTGGCGGGGCCCGGACCGCGCACCGGCCTCCCCCCACCTAACGCCCGCACGCCTTGAGCACAGGCCCTTCCGCAGCTCTCGCGGGCACGAGTGGCCCGGACAGGCGGCAATAGCCGCCGGGATGGCGTCGCAGGGCATGACCTGGACGCGCCGGCCGCGCCGGAACCCGCAGGGCGTCGTGGGCTCCCGGGAATCTCGTTAGCGCCGTGCCCATGAAAGGCATGGAAGCTGGTGGCAAGACGCGCTCGCAACCAGGCGCGCCCACGTTTGTGACACGTCACAGAGTGCTGGACGAGAACGTTGTGCCGGTGCCCGGTGCTTTGCGCCGGGCCATATCGCACACTCAACCAACAGAGCCGGACATCGATGGCTGATCCAGGACCGGCCGACTTGCCCGGGAGGCGGCGTGGTGAGAGTCAGGGAGCTATCACGCTGGCCGGGCACGCCGTTTCCGGAGCACCGGATTGGTAATCGCTACGATGCTGCAGGTCTGCTCCTGGCCACCTGTCCTGATCGGCTGGCTGTTGTTGCCGCGGGCGGCGAGCCGGTCATCCGTGACGGCCGTGACACGGCGCTTTCTCACCTTGTGTATTGCGAACGATCGTCAGGCCGGTGCTGGTTCGACGCGCTTGCGGGCGCGGGCGAGTCGCTAGGTACCGGCAGTCGCGCGTTCTCAGCTCCCGGAATCTGAGCCCCGCATACCCTGGAGGAGGTAGACGCCATGGCATTCTCGAGCGACCTGGAGATTGCCCGGAGCGCAGCTCTGAAACCGCTTGAGGACGTCGCGGCGGAGATGGGGATAGCCGGCCACCTGCTGGAGCCTTATGGCGAGCAGGTAATGAAGATCAAGCTCGACGCGATTGAGGAACTGGCCGACCGGGACCCAGCGAAGTACGTCGTGGTAAGCGCCATTACGCCGACGCCGCTGGGGGAGGGCAAGACCACCACCACCGTCGGGCTCGGGCAGGGTTTCCGCCACATCGGCAGAAGGGCCACCGTCGCGATCCGGCAGCCGTCGATGGGACCCACGTTCGGCATCAAGGGCGGGGCGGCCGGCGGCGGTTACAGCCAGGTCGTGCCCATGGAGGCGCTCAACCTGCACTTGACCGGTGACATGCACGCGGTGGGCGCGGCCCACAACCTGCTCGCCGCAATGATCGACAACCACATCTACCAGCGGAATCAGCTCGGTATCGACATTCACAACGTCACCTGGCGGCGGGTGCTGGATGTCAACGACCGGGCGCTGCGCAACATCATCATCGGGCTCGGCGGGCGGGGAGACGGCGTGCCGCGCCAGACCGGTTTCGACATCACCGCAGCCTCGGAGGTCATGGCCACGCTCGCGCTGGCCGGCTCGCTCGCTGACCTCAGGGACCGACTTGGGCGCATTGTGGTTGGCTACACCAAGGACGGGACGCCGGTCACCGCCGAGCAACTGCGTGCCGCAGGATCGATGGCCGTCATGCTGCGGGACGCGGTCAAGCCAAACCTGCTCCAGACCATCGAGAACACGCCGGTGCTCGTGCATGCCGGGCCCTTCGGCAACATCGCAACCGGAAATTCGTCAGTGATCGCCGACCTGATCGGGATCCACTCCGGCGACTTCCTGGTCACCGAAGCGGGCTTCGGTGCGGACATGGGGGCTGAGCGGTTCTTCAATATCAAGTGCCGGACCTCTGGGCTGCGCCCCGACGCGGCCGTCATCGTCGCCACGGTGAGGGCACTCAAGGCCCACTCGGGCAGGTACAAGATTATTGCGGGCCGCCCCCTCCCTGAGGACCTCCTGAGGGAGAACCCTGAGGACGTGGCCGCCGGAGGAGCCAACCTGCGTAAGCAGATCGACAACATCCGCATGCACGGCGTCACCCCCGTGGTGGCCATAAACAGCTTCCCCACCGACCACGCCAGCGAGCATCTGGTCATCGGCGACATCGCCGCGGACCAGGGAGCCCGATCGGCGGTATGCACCCATTTCGCCGATGGCGGGCGCGGTGCCGTCGAACTGGCAGAGGCGGTGGCCGAGGCCGCGGCCGAGCCGTCAGACTTCCGCTTCCTTTACCCTGACTCGGCGAGCCTGCGTGAGAAGATCGCCACGATCGCTACCCAGGTGTACGGCGCGGACGGGGTCGAGTACTCCCAGCAAGCCGCCGCTCAGATCGACACCTACGAACGGGCCGGGTTCGGGCGGCTGCCCATCTGCGTCGCCAAGACTCACCTGTCCATCTCGTCGGACCCGACGCTCAAGGGTGCGCCGACCGGCTGGATCCTGCCGGTCAGGGAAGTGCGGGCATCGGTCGGCGCGGGGTTCGTCTACCCCATCTGTGGTGAGATGCGGACAATGCCGGGGCTTGGCTCCAGCCCGGCGGCCACCCGCATTGATATCGACGGGGACGGCCTGGTCATGGGATTGTCGTGACCTCACTCCTTGACCAGCCGGTATGGCAGTTCCTGGACCGGGTCGCCGCCCGTGCCCCTGCCCCCGGCGGCGGCAGCGCCGCAGCGGTAGCCGCGGCGCTTGCCGCCGGGCTCGTCGCCATGGCCGCGCGGTTCTCCGACGTGCAACTCCCCGGCGCCGGGGAACTGACGGACCGGGCCGATCAGCTGCGCCGCCGTGCCGCCGGACTGGCCGACGAGGACGCGAGGGCATATCAGGCTGTCCTTGACGCCTATGCGCTGCCCCGTGACCACGACCAGCGCCGGCAGCAGTTCCGGGAGGCGTTGCAGGGCGCAGCCGCTGTGCCCCTGGAGATCACGGAAATCGCCGCGCAGGTGGCTGAAATGGCGAGCCTGGTCGCGACGGAGGGCAACCCCAATCTGCGTGGCGACACCATTGCCGCGGCCATCCTTGCCGACGCAGCCGCCCGGTGCGCCGCGTGCCTGGTCGACATCAATGTTGATCTAGGGGCACTTGACCGGGACCTGTCGCGTCGCGCGGCGCTGAGCGTGGCAGCCGCGCATACGGTCGCACGACAGATCACCTCGGTGCTGGAAGAACCGCGTTGACGAGGTGTCGTGGGCGACTGGGCTATGCGGCCGGGCCAGCGAGGAACACCTCCAGTAACTGAAGGTTAGGTCCTGCTGTCGCCATCGGCGTGCTGGCGTCCACAGACTGAAGCGAACCCATCAGGCCTGAATATGTGCACGACCAGCCAGATGAACCCGGGCACGCGGACGGCCCGGCCGGGTACGGGAGCTAGCCACCCAGAGCTTGCATGATGAGGGCGGACCCCGCGGGATCGGTATTGCCCGTGGCCCAGGCCATGACCGCGCAGCCGGGACAGAGCCGCCGCAACTGGGCGGCCTGGTATTTCAGCCCAGTCCCGGCGAACCACACCGCGTGGCGCTGGCCACCGGCGGTGTACTCGTAATAGGTTTCGCCGTCTTTGCTCCCGGCCTCCACCCAGCCTCGGTCGGCGAGGTCGGCGAGGTCGGTAGCGGTGACGGTGGCGGCCTGGGTGCCCGCCTGCCGGTGCCCCGCCCGGTTCAGCGTCCAGTCGTAGCCGTACATGGCCGATTCGACGGCCAGCCGGGCGCTGGGGATGTGGTAGGCCCGCACGTCACTCAGCACGTTTCTCAGGTCGGACAGCGTGACGATCGGGCCCGGATCACCCGTCGCCCAGTGAAAGTCAATCGCCATCAGCACGATCTGGTCGGCGTACTTCGCGAGTTCGCCGTAGTCGTAGAGGAAAGGCGTCAGATCCGACAGGTCCGTGTAGTCGATCTCGTCCGACGTGCGGACCCTGACCGCCACCCGCAGCGCCCGGTGCTGGCGGTGCATCGCCAGCGCGAGTTCCCGCACGAACTCGGTGTAGCCTGCAGTGATCCGGCCGATTTCCTGGCGGGCCGTCAGCCCGTGCCAGTGCGCCACCGAGGCGTACAGGTCGAGTTCGCTCTGGCTGCCCGGCAGCGCGTACTCATAATCCAGGGTCAGGCCATTGGCCTGCGGGTAGCCGGCCATCACTGTGGCGAGTGCCGCGACGTTGCGCCATCTGGCCGCCGGGTCGAGCAGGATCTGCGCCATCACCTGCTTGGGCGTCTGCTCGTCGGAGATGGTGATGAATCGCCAGCCGCACGGGTTCGCCGCCGCGGCCGTGCCCAGGACGGTCGCCAGGGATGAGCCTCCCGGGTTACCTGGCTGCCCCACGATGCTCTCCGGGGTCGCACCCAGGCTCAGCCAGAAGAAGTCGAGCAGCCGCAGCCGGCTGGCCTGCTCCGCGATCAGGCTGGGCCGGCCCGGGTCATCGAGCCAGCCGGGCAGCCACGTCCCGCTGGCGCCGGCCAGTGACGGCCGGCCGCAGTTCGCGGGACGCGGCGCGGGGGCGGTCGCGGGCAACGCCTGCAGATCAAGCTTGGGGGTGGCGCCGGCGCTCGCCGCGGGCGGTCCGGGGGTGGCCGCAACTGGCGGGCTGCCGTTGGCTCCCGTACTGCCCGCGGCCAGCCACCCCCCGAGGCCGACCAGGACCGCCAAAGCAGCCGACACTATCAACCTCGGCCAGGTGAAGAGTCGTCTGCGCATCAGGCCATCCCCCTTGTCATGCGGCTTTCAGCGGGGTGCCGTCACCGGCCGCCACGATCCTGGCCACCCGGGTGCCTTTCCAGCTGACCAGCCTGCCGGTCAGCACTGCGAACACCGTGCGGTAAGCCAGGTAGATCTGGAGCGGATCATTGATGAAACGGTAGAAAAGGGCCGTCACCGGGTCCCACGACCATTCCCGAAGCACGACCATTGCAGTCAGGTTCTGAACCAGTCGGAAGCCGGTGAACACAGCCAGATAGAGCACGAGCCTGGACCAGTTTCCCGTGGTAATGGCCAGAACGGTGACAGCGTAATTCAGCGGCAGCAGCACGATCGGTATGAGGAGACCGGTGACCGAGTACCACATGACCCAGGTCAGCGCCCCGTATTTACCCGGCTGCGCCAGTATTACTTTGTGTTTCCACAGGTTCTGCACGGTGCCGAAGGTCCAGCGCGTCCATTGCCTGGCGATGCCCTTGAGCGTGTCGGGCGCCTGTGTCACCGCCGCGGCCCGGATGTCCTGGACGACGGTGAACCCGGCGTGGCGCAGTTCCAGCCCCGCGTCGGCGTCCTCCCCCACGGTGTCACCGGGAACGCCCAGCTGCCGCATGACCGAGGTCCGCCAGGCCGAGCACGCGCCCGGCACGATCAGGATGCCGTTTTTCCCCTGTGCCACCCGCATCAGGCCGATGCCGAGGTTGTACTCGGCCTGCTGGAACCGGAAGAGGACCCATTGCCACGGGTGGCGCGTGACGTTGCCCGCCCGGATGTAACCAGCGACCGCACCCACCTTCGGATCGCGGAAGTGGCGCACCAGGTTCGGGATCGTGTCCGCACCAGCCAGCCGGGTGTCGGCATCGAACGCCGCGCACACCTCCCCGCGGATCCTGGTCCGGAACGCCAGATCCCACGCGGCGGCCTTGCCTCCGTTCCGGGCCAGGTGAATCACCTCCAGCTTGCGCGATTCGTCGCAGTACCGGGCGGCAAGCTCGTCCAGGATGGCCTTTGTCCCGCCGGCACCATCCGCGCTGCCCCCCTCACCATCCGTTGAGCCGTCGTTGACCACCACGACCTGTAGGTCGAAGGGGTACGGGTAGGCGAAGACCGACTCGATCGTGTCCCGGATCACCGCCTTCTCGTCCTTGGCCGCGATCAAGACGGAGACGAGTCTGGGGTGCCAGCCGGGAACCGGCCGGTACTGCTTGTAGCCTCCGTACAGGGCGCGCACGATCCAGAACACCCCGAACGCCAGGACCACCCAGGTGGCCAGGCTGAGCACCATCGGCAGGCCCGTCTGCGGCAGTTCCTGGCGGGCCCAGGCGAACCAGTAGCCGAGCCGGTCACCCAGGGTCGGCTGTGCCCGCACCACCGGGTTGCCCCCGTCCTGCTGCCGCAGGAGCTGGTCCAGGGTCATGAACCGGTACCCCAGCGCCTCCGCCTTCTGGATGATGCGCTCCGCCAGCCGCACGGTCGCGGCATCGTCCTTTCCCTCGGTGTCGTGCATGACGATGACCTGGCCCGGCAGCCCGGGACCGCTGAACTTCGGTAGCGGGATATCTGAGCCCGCCCGGTACTCGAAGTCCGAGGTGTCTACCGTGAAACCGACTTCGGTAAAGCCGAGCTGCTGGCTGACCAGCGTGGAAAAGACATTGGCCCGGATGGATGCCCGGCCCGAGCTGTTGTTCCCGCCATAGGGCGTCCGGAACAGCCAGGTCCGGTAGGAACCCAGCGTGGTAATGATGTGCTGGTCCATAATGAGCTCGCGCCGGGCGGCTGCGGGTGCGAGCGTTGCCAGCACGGGATGGCTGAGCGTATGGTTGCCTACCACGTTTCCGCTGGCGACAATCTGGTGAAACACCGCGGGGGCAGCGAGGACGTTCACGCCGACACTGAAGAACGTCGCCGGGACGTGGTACGCCTTGAGGACGGCAAGCAGCCTCGGCGTCCATACCTTGCTGGGCCCGTCGTCGAAGGTCAGCAGCAGGGTGCGGCGCGGCACCTCGCCGAACTGCTCGATCGCGTAATCGCATCCCTGCGTGTTGTGCATCTCCAGTGGCGTCAGCTGGCTCATGACCGTCCGGCCGGAGAACGGATCGACCGCGAAAGCCGTGCGGCCACTGCGCCGGACCTGTACCACCCGCTGGAACACGCCGCTGCCGATGATCGGGATGCCGCGCTTCCCGTTCCGCGCCAGTTCCCCGTGCGCGCGGCCGCAGGCGGCCATCTCGGTGGCGAGCTGCCGGGGATAGGCGGCGTCGGCGTGGTGCAGGGCCGGCTGCGGCACTGCGGCCGACAGTTGCTGGGCGCGGCCTATGGCCAGCACCAGGTCAGCCGCCAGCACCAGCAGGAACAAGAGCACAACCAGCCCGCGGTGGCCGCTCTTGCTGGCGAAGACCTGACGGGTCCGCCGCCTGGGGCGGAATCCTGCATGACGCCCTATGATTCACACCCCCTTGGTGTCGTGTCGTTGCCAGCGGGCGGGGCCGGGCAGAACCGGGTTTCACCCCGGCGCAGCACCCGCTGATGTGCCCGGCGGGACGTTTGAGGCCGGCAACTCCGGTCCGGAGGAGGCTGGTGGTGCCAACGACTCGGCCGGCGCGGGCGAGCCAGCCGTCGACGAGCCAGACGCCGACGAGCTAGCCGCCGGTGGGCTCGGCGACGGGCTCGAGCTGGGCTGAGGGCTCGGGCTGGGCTGAGGGCTCGGGGGCGCGCTCGGGCTGGGCGACGCACTCGGACTGGTGGTGGTGGTGGTCGTCGTCGGCGGCGACGATGCCGGCGGCGCGGTCGGGCTCGGCGACAGCGATACCGGCCCCGTCGACGGCGCCGGGGTGGTCCGGACGGGTACCAGCAGATCGCCTGCGCCCAGGCCCGGGGACGGGCCCAGGCTGAGGCTGGGCGACGGAGACTGACGGTTCCTGACGGCGCCGGCCCTGCTGTCAGGCTTGCTCGTGGGGGTGTGGAGGAAGGGGTTCTCCTGTTTCTGATAACTGGGAATGCCGCTGCCGCCGGAGCGGGCCGCGCCGAGAGCGGCGACCACGCAGAGAACTGCCACCCCGCCGATGACGGCAGCGGCCCCGAGCACCCGGCGCGCGTGCAGTCTCACAGTGCGCCCGACGTGAAGCCTCCCCATCAGGCCCCGCCGCCGGTGCCGCCCAGGAGAGCCAGCGCGCCCTTGTATGGCTGGCGTCTTCAGTGACATCACGCCGTCCGCTCCGCAGGAAGAGCCGACAGCCCGCGCCAAGGCACGCAAACCGCCCGGACGGCTGAGCGCCGACTGGGCTGTCAAGAGTCTGCCCCCGGCCGTCAGCCGCCAGCTCGTGGGAAGCCCCCGGCAGGGAAAGCCCGCTCCACAGCTGACGGACTGCTCACCATCCGCAGGATGCCGATTCTCCCAATGTTTCTTCTCACCTGGTAGAACGGTATGCCGCTAACCAGCGGCGAGAGGAGGGCCGAAGGCCGGATCCGGGCATGCCGAAGGTCCCCCTGACGCTACAGTTCCGGTTTCACGAAACGTAGTTAGTCGAGCACGCTACGGGATCGCGGTAAAGTCCTGGAGCGGGAAGATCGTTCAGGCTAGCGGCTACATGCGGTCACCTCGCCTTCGGTCGTCGGAATTCATGTCAGTTCAGATGCAACCGTCAGCCTGGCGCGCCGATGATACCATCGCGCAATTGCCTGGTGTTTTCGGCGCCATTTTGACCAGCGCATGTGGAATGCCATCTGCGCCTCACTCATCCCTTCGCCCACGATGCGCCTCAAGCGAAATATCTCATTGATCGAAAGCTGGATAAAGCCGATATCTTGCGGAAGCTGCTGACTAGAAAATCTTGGAACGGCTGAGTCGCCAAGCGGTATCTGAAGATCGTTGACGTCGAAGTCCCCCGGGAGGCGCTGGAGCACCGGCGAGCGTGATTTCAGCCAGCGTGTGCTGGTCACCCAGCTCGCGCGCTCCACTCGCTTCAGATGCCCTCGCCATTATTCCATTAAGGCGCTCTCTCAAAA
>Ga0307373_10005483_pt1 | contig 20734 bp, 20 predicted proteins | sample OX2MG_FD_202534 | JGI IMG/M metagenome (GOLD analysis project Ga0307373, IMG submission 202534) | Soil microbial communities from Risofladan, Vaasa, Finland - OX-2 | ecosystem: Environmental > Terrestrial > Soil > Coastal area > Acid sulfate soil | place: Finland: Risofladan, Vaasa | collected...
GAATCTGAGTGATGGACGAGTTGCTGGAACGCTCGCAAGCGGAAACTGCCTCGTCGCAGGCGCTGCAGGACGAGGACCGGATTCTCCGGCGCTGGACGCCGATGCTGCTGCGCACCATCCTGGTCGCTGCCACCGCCCTCCTGATCGTCGGGCTGTTCTTGATGGCGCGCCAGGCGCCCGGCGCCTACGTGGCGCGCTTCAAGGCGGTCCAGGCCGGCAAGATTTATTCGCGCCAGCCGTGGCTCACGATGGTTGGGCAGGCGGTCGCCGGCGATCCCCGCGCGATCGTCACGATCGGCCTGATGGTGCTGACGCTGGTGCCGCTGGCGCGCGTCGCTTTCTGCTTTCTGCTGTTCCTGCGCGAGCGCGACTGGCTATACGTGATGTTCACCGCCTACGTGCTGTTCGGCCTGGTGCTGGGCGTGGTCCTCGGCCGCATCGGCTGAGCCCCCTGGCATCCTTATCTTGTCATTCCGAGCGTAGCGAGGAATCCCGGATCCGGGATTTCCTTCGAGCAGCCTCAGGGCATGCTTGGGCTGCGCCTCAGAATGAACAGCATGAATTACGGCGACCTCGTATGCTCTCACCCGGGCGAAGCGGTGCTAGCGAAGAAATCGCGCCAACAAAAAGACCGCGAAGGTGACGCCGAGAACGATTAGCACGAAAGACAAAAACCAGCGCATCTGGATAGTCACACCGATCAAAGCCGCCTTACGGCCCTGGGCTGCCGTGAAGCCTTGCAGTTCGAGAAGCGAAGCTCTGCCCAGAAGGTATCCCCAGACCAGACATATCGGTCCCAGCGCGAGCAGAAAGTAGGCGCCGAGAAGATGATCTTTGACAAATTCCGGATGGCGCTGAAAATACGGCGACATTACGAGTCCAAGAACGAAGAACAGCAGCCATGGAATCATCGACCAAGCTACTGCGGCACTTAAGTCCCAGGCCGAGGCGTGGCCGCCTATTTGCCGTCCGGCGCGACTCCGTAAAGTTCCGTTGATGTAAAGTACGACGGCAATGAGCGACGACGCGCCAACGAATTCGAGCGCGACGGTCAATGGTTTCAGGCGGAAAGGAATGTCAGGAGCCTCGGCGACAGCGAGACACAACATCACCCCCATTATCACCGAAAAAGCGATGACCACTCGCCATGGCTTCGCTCCGATGAGCTCGCGAATGACGCGCCGGGGATGGAACAGAAAGACCGAGATTTGGCATCACTGCGTATCCATCATAGCCGTTTACTCGATGACGCGTCCTTTGTCATTCCGAGCGAAGCGAAGAATCCCGGATCCGGGATTCTTCGGCTGCGCCTCAGAATGACAGCGTGGGAGCGAACTCGTACGTCGTCAGCCAGTGGCGGCGGGGGTCGGCCAGCTTTGCAGTTCGGGAAGCACGCGCGCGCCGAGAATCTCGATGGTTCGCAACACGCGCTCGTGCGGCACGCCGCCATACTGCACCATCAGCAACAACTGATCCGCGCCGAGTTCATGGTAGCGCGCGGCGACGCGGATAATCTCGGCCGGGCTGCCGATCGCGACCAGGTCGGCCTCTTTCATATACTCGAAGTAGTCGCCGGTTATATCGGCCGGATCGACCCGCGCGGCATTGTGCAGGTAATGGTAGGACTGTTCGTTTTTCGCCGCGCCACGCGCCACTTCCTGGATCAGCTCGAGCCCGCGCCGCGCGTACCATAGGACGGCATCGCGCGCATCGCGCTCGGTCGCCTCGCGATCCTCGCCCGCCATACAGAGCAGATTGAGCGAGACCTGATGGTTGGCCGACGCGCCCAGCGGCCGGGCGTTGCGCGCCGCCTCGCGATAGAGCCGCACCCGGTTGGCGACCTCGGTCGGCTCAACGCCGATGGTGAAGCCGAGCGCGCCCAGCCCGCATTCGGCCGCGAGCCTGAAGGTCTCGGGGCTGACGGCCGCCACCCACAACGGCGGATGCGGCTTCTGGAGCGGCTTGGGAATCACCGATATCGGCCGCGTGACGTTCCAGAAGCGGCCCTGGTAGGTGAACGGCTCGTCGCGCCACATCCGCGGGATCATCTCGATCGCCTCGCGCCAGCGCGGCCGCGTCTCCTCCGGCGGCATCCCGAAGCCCATCATCTCGTCCATCGTGGTCGAGCGGCCGGTGCCGAATTCGACGCGGCCATTGGACATGATATCGAGCACCGCGACCCGCTCGGCGACGCGGATCGGATGGTTGAACGGCAGCACCGCGACGCCGTGTCCGATCCGAATCCGGCTGGTGCGCTGGCTGACGCATCCCAGGAAAACCTCGGGCGCCGACGAATAGGAGAATTCGTTCAGGAAGTGATGCTCGACGACCCAGGCCGAATCGAAGCCGAGCCGGTCGGCGAGCTCGATCTGCGCCATCGTGTCCCAGAACACGCGGTATTCGTGACCCGGGGCGTGGGGCTTGATCGATTCGATTTCGTAGATGAGCCCGACCTTCATCGCGCCGCCTCCCGCGGATTTCGCCGGGATGACTAGCAGCGAGGATACACCCGATCGGGTACGAGGAGGGAGCGGGCCGGTGCCTGCGTCGCGCCGCGGATTAATATTTGCGGCGGATTTGGCAGCTGCCGCGCTCCGTCCCGGTGGCAGAACGGTTACGATTATCGTGAAGCCGGCGGCATTCTCAGTCGGCTTCCATCGAGCAGCCGACGGCGCTGCCCATGCGCCGATCAGCACAACCCGGCATCGCGAGCGATCGTAAGATACCCGCCGATCCGCGACACACGCATCCCACGCCACGACTCATCACGTGGCGCGGCAAACAGTGATAACGGTCTATTTCAGCTACAGCCTAATGGCTTCGCGCGCTTTGAAACGCGCAGATGCACAGGGGGGTTTTGTAACGCGAGCAACGAGCGCAGACAGCTTAGTAGGCTAACTCCAGTATCTACGCCCGAACATCAGTTTTCGCTGCTTGGGCCGCCGCTACCAGGTTTGAGGTTGCCTTCGAGACACCAACGATCGATAACTTCAGCATTGAAGCGCCAGTCGGTACCAATCCGGAAGCCCGGCAGTTCGCCACGCCGCAGGAGCTTGTAGATAGTCGAAGGATGTACCCGCAGATACGAGGACAGCTCCTTGACCGTCATAACCCGAGGCATGCTGTAATTGTTGTTGTCAGTCGCCATGCTTCACCCCTCTAGCATGAAAATGAGAATTGTCGCTTCCAGTCACCATTACATCCACTCTGAAGCTAATCACCACTCACTTGTGCTCAGTATTGACTAAGCACCAAAGCCAATCAAGTGGGGTGCGCGATAAGGATGAGAAAGGTTAGAAACGGCTCACTTGCGTGGTCTCAAGCACGAAAAAATCCGGCAGATGGAGATAATCTTTCGATGGACTCGCGTTATCGACGAAGCTTGCGAGCGATCGTGATTCTGGCCGTGGGACTTGCCTTCGCGACCATCGCGATGCCGCAGCGACGCGCCGCGGCCGCTGAATCGCAGGGCTTCTCACTGAGCAGTCCGGCCTTCGCGAATGATGCGAAAATACCACTGGAGTTTACCTGCAGCGGAGCTAATCTATCGCCGCCGCTCAGATGGCGCGACGCTCCTGCCAGGACCAGGTCCTACGTCCTGATCGTGAGGGATCCCGACGCGCGCAGCGGCAACTTCATCCACTGGGTGATGTTCGATATTCCGGCCGCCACTGGCGAACTCAAACCGGGAATCGGCAGAAGCGATCCAGCCGCGCAGGGTACCAACGGCTTCGGCAGAATCGGCTACGACGGACCGTGTCCGCCGCCCGGGCGCGCGCACCATTATGTATTCGAGCTGATGGCGCTGGATTCGATGCTTGCGCTGAGACGCGGCGCGAGCGCCGCTCAGGTCGAGTCGGCAGCCGCGGCGCATCGCCTCGCGACTACTGAATTAACCGCCGAATTTGCTCGCTAGGATGCCGCTATCTGAGCGCAACTCGTGCCGGGTACTGCGTCTGGCCCTTTTGACGTCGTGCAGAGATTAGGATTATAGACTCGCGGGAGGATCGCTCGGCGATGCGCGGCGGCGCGTATCGAACCGGCGACCGGGTGTGATTACGATGAGCGATCGGCGCGAGATCAATCCGCTTTATAACGGCCACCGGCTCAAGCTCGGGACCTTCAGCAGCAACTTGAGCGGCGGCTGCGCGATCACCACCATCGACGGCGTCCTGAAGGCGACCTGGCCCGAGACCCTGGCGCTGGCCCGGATGGCCGACGAGATGGAGTTCGAGGCGCTGGTGCCGGTCGGCCGCTGGAAGGGTTTCGGCGGGGTGACCGATTTCAACGGCGCCGGCTTCGAGTGCCTGTCATGGGCGGCCGGAATCGCGGCCTCGACCAGCCGCTGCGGAATTTTTTCGACCACCCACGTACCGACCATCCATCCGGTGATGGCCGCCAAGCAGGTCACCACTATCGACCATATCAGCGGCGGCCGCTTCGCCCTGAATATCGTGACCGGCTGGTACACCGGCGAAATCGATATGTTCGGCGAGACCCTGATGTCGCACGACCTGCGTTACGATCGTGCCCTGGAGTGGCTCGAAATCATCAAGCGCCTGTGGACCGCCGAGGAAGAGTTCGACTATCTCGGCAAATTCTACCAGGTGCGCAAGGGATGGCTCGCGCCCAAGCCGCTCCAGGAGCCCTATCCGGTCGTGATGTGCGCGGGCGGCTCGGGCAAGGGGCGCGACTTCGCCGCGCGCCATTGCGATGTCGCGTTCGTCGCCTGCAATACCGAGGATCTCGACGAAACCCGCGCGCGGGTCGCCGATTACCGCCGCTACGCCCGCGAGCAGTACGGCCGCGAGCTGATGATCTGGAGCAACGCCTATATCGTGCAGGCCGAAACCGAGCGCGAGGCACGCGACTTCCATCATCACTATGTTTACGAGAAGGGCGATTGGGAGGCCGCCACCAACCTGGTCGAAACCATGGGCGCGAGCACCGAAATCATGACCCCGGAAATCCTGCGCGCGATGAAGGCCAACTTCATCGGCGGCTGGGGCGGCTATCCGCTAATCGGCACCCGCGAGCAGATCGTCGATGGCCTCAAGATGATGTGCGACCTCGGCCTCGACGGCACGCTGCTCTCATGGCCGCGCTATGCGGCGGGGATGCGCGAGTTTCAGACCGAGACCCTGCCGCTGGTCAAGCAGGCCGGCCTGCGCTGAGCATCACAACCGGCGCAGCGCGTTGAGCTGCCCGGCAGTCCGGACTCACCTGGATCGATCGAGAAGAATGCCGAACGGTCTAATGGTACGGGCTAACTGGTGGAGGCGGATTCGAGGAATTCGAAAAACCCCCGGCGCCAGCGAATCCGCCGACGATCGCACCCTCAAGCCCCAGCGCGCCGACGGTCCCGTAGAGCCCTAGCGCACCCATCCCCGGATTGACCGGCAATGGCGCCCCGGCGCAAGCGACCGTCGTGCTCTGATCCTTTTTGAGCATCACCTGCGTCCCGGGGGCGCCAAGGCTGGTGACCTCCACCGTACCGTGGCGCGTGTAGACATCGGTGAAGTCGCGACAGTGCGTATAGCCTTTGCGAGTGGTGTTAGTTTGATAGCCGGTATTGTAATCGGTCCCGCGTGCTGCCGCGATTGCGTTGGGCGTGTGCACCTCGAAATTCGGCGCCGGCCCGCCCGTGGTCACATGTACGATCGAGCGCAGGACGCCGGAGAGCAGGCTGACCCGCGTGGTGGCCTGACCATTGGTCCCCAGCACCTGATCGTTGAGCACCAGCACGCCCGAATCGTACAGATCGAGGGTGCTCTTATCGTTGAGCAATATGATCAAGCGCCCGTTGGCGCCGGTCGTGAACCGATCGCCCCGCATGACACCCATCCCGGTCGTGACCGCAACCGGACTAGCGGCGCGCTCGAGTTTCACATCCCCGGAGTAGGTTTGCACCGTCCCGACGGTCTGCGCGCTTGCCAGCGAGCCCCACAGCAACAGCGGGATCAGGAGCATCGCGGCCGTTACGGCGCGATTAATGTTTGGGCGGCTGATCCGATATTGGTTGGATGAGCTCAAGCTGACTCCCCCTGCCGGGCTGCCTTATCGTAAGAAATAGCGACTAATTACTAGCATGAGAACGCATCGAGCCCAACCGGATTGGGCAGGATCAGTGCCGAAAAAAGGGCGGGGGGCCGGTCACGCCGGTAGCCAATGGTTTGCTTTCCGCCCGCCGATTTTGCAGCGTAAGCATCAGAGGGTAACCAACCAACCATGAGCGCCAGTAACAGCTTATCGCGATCGGCGGCGATTCGCGCCCGCCTCTCCCATCCGGTCATCGACGTCGACGGCCATTGCGCCGAATTCGAGCCGGTCTTGTTCGACTATCTTCGCGAAGTCGGCGGCCCCGGAATCGTCGAGCGTTATAAGTCATTGCCGGAAAATCCGTTTTCCTACCGATGGCATCGGCTGACGCCGGATGAGCGGCGCGCGGAACGGGTCCCGCGTCCCAACTGGTGGGGCCATCCGACCAGCAATACGCTCGATCGCGCCACCAGTTCGCTGCCCAAGCTGATGTACGAGCGCATCGGCGAGATGGGTCTGGATTTCTGCGTCCTCTACCCGAGCATCAACTTGAACTCCTCCCATATCGGTGACCCGGAGGTCCGCCGCGCCGCCTGCCGGGCCTTTAATCGCTACCAGGCCGAGGTCTTTCGCGACTTCGCCGACCGCCTGACGCCGGTGGCGGTAATCCCGATGCATACGCCGGCCGAAGCGCTCGAGGAGCTGGATTATGCCGTCGGCACGCTCGGGCTCAAGGCGATCGTGATGCCGGCGTACGTGCGCCGGCCGATCGAGGCGCTGGCGCGCAAGGCGCCCGAGGTCGCCAACCAGCTCTACTGGCTCGATACCTATTGCCTCGACAGCGACTACGACTACGATCCGGTGTGGGCGCGATGCGTCGAGCTGCGGGTGGCGCCGACCTTCCATTCGCGCGGCACCGGCTTCGGGACCCGCGTTTCGGTCTCGAATTTCACCTACAATCATATCGGCCATTTCGCCTACTCGGCGGAAGGCATCTGCAAGGCGATTTTCCTGGGCGGCGTGACGCGGCGCTTCCCGAGCCTGCGCTTCGCCTTCCAGGAGGGCGGCGTCGGATGGGCGCGCGCGCTGTACGGCGATCTCGTCAGCCACTGGAAGACTCGCAATCCGGCGGCGGTCGCGGCGCGCGATCCGGCGCGGCTCGACCAGGAGCTGTTCCGCGATCTGGCGCTGCGCTACGGCGGTCCGCGCTATGCCGACAAGTTTCCGATCCGGCCCGGCGAGGTCTCGATGGTGATGTGGGGGACGCCCGAAAAGGCCGACGATCGCGACGAATTTGCGCGCTGCAAAATCACCCGCAACGAAGATATCCGCGATCTCTTCGTGCCCAATTTCTTCTTCGGCTGCGAAGGCGACGACCCGCTGACCGGGCTGGCCTTCCGCCGTGAGCTGAACCCGTTCGGCGCGCGCCTCAATGCTATCTACGGTTCCGACCTCGGCCATTTCGACCTGCCCGACATGCGCGATGCGGCTTACGAAGCCTGGGAACTGGTCGAGGACGGGGTAATCAACGAGGCCGAGTTCCGCGACTTCGTGTTCGCCAATCCGGTGCGGCTGCACGGCGGAATGAACCCGGACTTTTTCAAGGGCACCGCGGTCGAGCGCGAGGCGGCGGCGGTGCTCGCGGAGCGCGATGAGAACGCCGGCGCGGCGCGCTAGCCGCTGGCGCGGCTGCATGGGCTGCCGATGAAATTGGCCGTGCGCTTCGTGACCTCGGCCTTCGCGCCCGCCGGTTACCCGCGCTGGGAGCGCGCCGAAATCGCCTTTGCCGGGCGTTCCAACGTCGGCAAGAGCTCGCTCCTCAACGCGCTGGCGGGCGTGCGCGGACTGGCGCGCACCAGCCGCACGCCGGGGCGCACCCGCTCGCTGAATTTCTTCGAGCTGGGCGAGGCGCTGGCGCTGGTCGATTTGCCGGGCTTCGGCTATGCGGCGATGGCCCATACGGAGGCCGAGCGAATCGCCGCACTGCTGCGGGATTACCTGGCGACGCGCCGCAATCTGGCGGCGCTGGTGATGCTGATCGACGCGCGCCGCGGCCCCGCCGACGAGGAGCGCGAGCTGGCGGCGATGGTTGCGCGGCGGGGCATCGACCTGATCGTGATCGCGACCAAGTGCGACAAGCTGCGCGCCTCCGAGCGCGCCGCCCTGCCCAAACTGTTTGCCGCGCTCGCCGTCAAACCGATTTTGTCCTCGGCCCGCGACGGCGAAGGTGTCGACACGCTGCGCCGCCGTATATTTCACTACGGCGCTCGCCCGGCCGCCGGCGCGGCGGCGCGCGACTGATGTCGCGCGGCTGCGTCGTGGCGCCCTCGGTCAGCGTCATCATCCCGACCTACAACCGGCGCGCGATGGTGCGCGAGGCGATCGCGTCGGTGCTCGCCCAGCACGCCGTCGAGTTCGAGCTGATCGTGGTCGATGACGGATCGACCGATGGCAGCTTCGCGGAACTCCAGCAGTTGGCCGACGTGCGCCCGCAGATCGGTTATCGCGCGATACGGATTGCGCACGGCGGTCCCGCCGCGGCGCGCAATCGCGGCGTCGCTCTCGCCGCCGGCGAGTTCATCGCGTTTCTCGATTCCGACGATCTCTGGATGCCGGCCAAGCTCGAACGCCAGCTTGCCTTCATGCGCGCGCATCCGGACCTGCGGATTGCGCAATGCAACGAGCGTTGGCTGCGGGGCGGACGGCCGGTGAATCCCGGCCGGCGTCATCGCAAGCACGCGGCCGAGCTGTTCGAGGACTCGCTGCGGACCTGTCTGGTCAGCCCCTCGGCGACTATCATGCGGCGCGATTTCTTTGGCGCGCTCGGCGGCTTCGACGAAACCCTGGCCGCCTGCGAGGACTACGACTTGTGGCTGCGCGTGCTGGTTGACCACGAAATCGGCCTGCTCGACGAGCCGTTGGTGATACGCCGCGGCGGCCATCCGGGACAGCTCTCGGCCACGATGCCGGCGCTCGATCGATTTCGGATAATCGCCATAATGAAAATCCTGGGCGAGGCGCGGCTCGATGCGCGCCAGCGCGCCGCGGCGTGCGAAGTGTTGATCGAGAAATGCGGAATTTACGGTGCCGGGCTCGAACGGCGCGGACGCCTGGAGGCGGCGCGGCTGTGCCGCGCGATCGCCGGCGCGGCGGCGGGCGCCTGGCGCGCCGGCGCCGATCCCGCGCTGCCTGAATTTATCAGCCTGATGCGCACGCTGGTCGGCGAAGCTGAAGCGGCCGGGCGCGATGTGGAAATTCCTGATGAGCGCGGTTGAAAGCGAAGCCGCGATCCGGCGCTGGGCGGCCGACAAGCATCTGCCCGACGCGGCCCTGGCGCGATGGCTCGCGCTCGACGATGCGGCGCGCGCGGCGATGCTCGCGATGGCCCGGGAACTGCGACTGCGCACCGCGCAGATGGCGACCGCGCTCGAGCTGCTCGAGGAAATCGAGCTGCGCGAAAATCGCGCTCCAGGTTCGATTCTCGAGAGCGACGCGCTACGCGGCGCGATCGCGGCCGGCGGCTCCGCCCCGGCCCGCGCCAGCCGGATGCTCGAGGCGCTGCGCGCAATTCGCTGGCCGCGCCTGACCCGGCTTCGCGCCGAGCTCGAAGCGCGCATCCGCGGACTCGGCCTGCCGGCGGTCGTGACGGTGCGGTTGCCCCGCGAGCTTTCCTCTGATGAGCTTACGCTGGAGTTGCGCGCACACACGGGCGCCGAACTGCGCGATGGATTGCAAGTGCTGCAACGAATCGGGCCGGAGTTGGTCGGGATCCTGGAACGGCTGAGCGGTGACGATGAAATTTGAGCTGGAGGCGCTGCTGATCGAGGAGTCGTGCCGCGAGAGCGCGCTGGCGCGGCGAATTCTCGCGGCGGTCGCGGCCAGCGTCGCGGTCAGCTATCTCGACGATCCCCGCGCGGCGGCGCTGGCCGATCGATCGGCGTCCGATCCCTTCGGCGCCGGTAAGCGCCGGATGATCGTGACCCGCAAGCGCGGCGGGTTCGTGACGGCCTGTCCGGCGGCGTCGTCGAAATTCGCCTGCTGCGGCTACCTGGTGATGAATCTGGCCTCGAACTGCCCGATGGATTGCAGCTACTGTTTTTTGCAGGAGTACCTGGCCGATAATCCCGGCTTCCAGGTCTATGCGAACTATACTGAAGCCTTTGACGAACTCGAGCGTCTGGGCCGTACCGGCGCGGGTCGCAACCTGCGCGTCGGCACCGGCGAACTGGCCGATTCCCTGGCGTTCGATGATGTGACCGGAATCAGCCTCGAGCTGGTTGAGTTTTTCGCGCGCCAGCCGAATCTGCTGCTCGAATTGAAGACCAAGACCGACGAGATCGAGAATCTGCTGCGGGTCGATCCGCGCGGCCGCACGCTGGTTTCATGGACGCTCTCGCCGCCGGCCGTGTTCCGCTCCTCGGAGCGCGGGACCGCCTCGCCGTGGGAGCGAATCGCCGCAGCGCGCCGCGTGCTCGAGGCCGGCTACCGCGTCGCCTTCCATCTCGATCCGATCGTCGCCTATCCCGACGCGCCGGCCGACTACGCCGCCTTGCTCGACGCGCTGTTCGACACTATCGCGCCGGAGCGTATCGCCTTTCTGAGCCTGGGCGGCCTGCGGATGACGCCGGGGCTGCGCCGCATCATACGGCAGCGCTTCGCCGGCGATCTGATGATGGTGGGCGAGGAGGTGCTGTCGCCCGACGGCCGCTTCCGGGCCTTCACGCCGTTGCGGGTCGGCCTCTATCGTGCGATCCACGAACGCATCCGCCACGCCGGCGTATCGACCCCGGTCTATCTCTGCATGGAGCCGGCCAGCGTGCATGAGCGCGTGTTCGGCAGCCGGCCGGGCTCGCCGGGAGCGATCGGCGAGCGGCTGGCGCAGGAGCGCGGATGATGCGCCGCCAGCCACGGGCGCGCGCCAGGGCGGCGGCCAACGGCCGGCTGGTAGCGCCGGCGCGCTCGATGATGGCGGACAATCGCCGCCGTCCGATCGGAGTATTCGATTCGGGGATCGGCGGCCTGACCGTTCTGCGCGCGCTGGTCGAGCTGATGCCGCACGAGGACTTCATCTACCTCGGCGACACCGCGCGGCTGCCATACGGCACCAAGTCGAATGAAGTAATCCTCCGCTACTCGCGCGAGAACACCGAATTCCTGCTCGCCAAGGGTATCAAGCTGCTGGTGGTGGCCTGCAACACCGCCAGCGCGGTCGCGCTCGAGGAGATCGCGCGCGCCACGATCGTGCCGGTGATCGGGGTGATCGAACCGGGCGCACGGGCCGCGGTCAAAGCCTCGCGCGCGGGCAAGATCGGCGTGATCGGCACCGAGGCGACGATCGCGTCGGGCGCCTACACCCGGATGATCCAGCGGCTGCGGCCGCGCGCCGAAATCTACACGCGCGCCTGCCCGCTGTTGGTGCCGCTGGTCGAGGAAGGCTGGACCGACAACGCGATCGCCGAGCAGACCGTGGCGCACTATCTTGGCAGCCTGAAAGACAGCGGGATCGACACGCTGCTGCTGGGATGCACCCATTATCCGCTGCTGAGCGAGCTGTTCGCGCGCGTGCTCGGGCGGCGGGTGCGGCTGATCGATTCGGCCAGCGCGACCGCGGCGGCGGTGCGCGAGCGGCTGGCCGCGTCGGGTCTGGCCCGGCGCGAGGGCGGCGGCGGGCAGAGTTTCTTCGTCACCGAAACGCCCGAACGCTTCATCCGGGTCGGACGGCGCTTCATGGGTCCGCAGGTCGAAAGCGCGGTCAGGCTCGAGCGCTGAAAAATTCTTCGCCATAGGGTAAACTTGACGGGACGACGCGCAGGATCGCGCGGCGCAGGAACTTCGATACATCATGAGTGCATCGCTTACCTTAATAGCGCACAAGGTTTTCGGCTCGAAGAACGATCGCGAGGTCAAACGCCTGCGCCCCTCGGTCGACGCTATCAACCGCCTGGAGCCGTCGATCGCCGAGCAGAGCGACGACCAGCTGCGTGCCCAGATCGCCGAATGGAAGGCCAAGCTCAGCGCGATCGAGGATCGCGAGGAGCGCGAAGAGGCGATGGAAGAGTTGCTGCCGGAGGTCTTCGCGGTGGTGCGCGAGGCCGCCAAGCGCACGCTCGGCCAGCGCCATTTCGACGTCCAGTTGATCGGCGGGATGGTGCTGCATCACGGCAAGATCGCCGAGATGAAGACCGGCGAGGGCAAGACCCTGGTCGCGACCCTGCCGGCGGTGCTGAACGCGCTCGGCGGGCGCGGCGTGCACGTGGTGACGGTCAACGACTACCTGGCGCGGCGCGACGCCGACTGGATGGGCCGCATCTACAACCATCTTGGCCTGAACTATGGCGTGATCGTTCACGGTCTGTCCGACGCCGAGCGCCAGACGGCCTATAACGCGGATATCACCTACGGCCAGAACAACGAGTTCGGCTTCGACTACCTGCGCGACAACATGAAGTTCAACCTCGCCGAGTACGTGCAGCGCGAGCATAACTTCGCGATCGTCGACGAGGTCGATTCGATCCTGATCGACGAGGCCCGCACCCCGCTGATTATCTCGGGCGCCTCCGAGGAGTCGACCGATACCTATTACGTGGTCGATCGCGTGATTCCGCGCCTGCGTGCCGAGGAGCATTACACGGTCGACGAGAAGCTCAAGACCGCGTCGCCGACTGAGGAGGGCGTGGCGCGCGTCGAGGAGCTGCTCGGAGTCGAGAACCTCTACGATCCGCGTAACATCCTGCTGCTCCATCACGTCAACCAGGCGCTCAAGGCGCACGTGCTGTTCAAGCGCGACGTCGAGTACGTGGTGAAGGACGGGCAGGTGATGATCGTCGACGAGTTCACCGGGCGGCTGATGCCGGGGCGGCGCTGGAGCGACGGGCTGCATCAGGCGATCGAGGCCAAGGAAAACGTCAAGATCGAATCCGAGAACCAGACCCTGGCGACGATCACCTTCCAGAACTACTTCCGGATGTACAAGAAGCTGTCCGGCATGACCGGCACGGCCGACACCGAGTCGGTCGAGTTCCGCGAGATCTACAACCTCGACGTCATGGTGATTCCGACCAACAAGCCGATGATCCGTGACGATAACAACGACCTGGTTTACAAGAGCGAGGCGGAAAAGTTCGACGCCGTGATCGAGGAGATCTGCGATTGCAACGAGCGCGGCCAGCCGGTGCTGGTCGGCACGGTCTCGATCGAGAAGTCCGAGCGGGTCTCCGAGCAGCTCAAGCGCACCGGGGTCAAATTTTTCGTGCTCAACGCCAAGAACCACGAGCGCGAGGCCGAGATCGTCGCCCAGGCGGGACGCTACAAGGCCGTCACCATCTCGACCAACATGGCGGGCCGCGGCACCGATATCGTGCTGGGCGGCAATCCCGAGTTCATGGCGGCGGCCGAGGCCGGCACCAAGGAACCGGCGGATGCGGGGTTCCAGGCGGCGCTGACGAAGTATCGCGCGCAATGCGAGGCCGAGCGCCAACAGGTGCTGCAGGCCGGCGGCCTGCATATCCTCGGCACCGAGCGTCACGAATCGCGGCGCATCGACAACCAGCTGCGCGGCCGTTCCGGACGCCAGGGCGACCCGGGCTCGTCGCGATTTTTCGTCTCGCTGGAAGACGACCTGATGCGCATCTTCGCCGCCGACCGGCTCAAGGGGCTGATGAACCGCATCGGCATGGAGGACGGTGTCCCGATCGAGCATCGGATGGTCTCGCGGGCGATCGAAAATGCGCAGAAGAAAGTCGAGGCGCACAACTTCGACATCCGCAAACATCTGCTCGAATACGACGACGTGATGAACAAGCAGCGCGAGGTGGTTTACCATCGCCGCCGCGAGCTGCTCGGCGAAGCGCCGCTCAAGGACGACATCCTCGACATGTGCGACGCGCTGATCGAAGCTATCGTCGAAGCCCACGGCGATCGCGAAGCCGACCACGACCAGTGGGACTGGAAGGCGATCGAGGATGCCTTCTACAAGCAGTTCAAATACCGCTTCAACTTCATGCAGAACCTCGACGGCAAGGCGATCGACAGGCCCGACGATCTGGCCGCAATCGCCAGCGAGCGCGTGCGCCGGCTGTATGACGAGCGCGAGGAACAGTTCACGCCCGCCGTGATGCGCCAGATCGAGAAGATCGTCTCGCTGCAGACCCTCGACCTGCTGTGGAAAGACCATTTGCTGGCGATGGATCACCTCAAGGAGGGCATCGGCCTGCGCGGCTACGCCCAGCAGAACCCGCTGGTCGAGTATCAGAAAGAAGGCTTCGCGATGTTCGAGGCGCTGATGGCGACGATGCAGGGCGACGCCGTCGAGAAGGTCTTCTCGGTGCAGGTCACGCGCGAACAGGACGTGCAGCAGATGCAGCCGCAGGCTCAGCCGCAGAAGGTCGTGATGAGCCACGGCGGCGTCGCCGAAAGCGAGGGCCCGGCACCCGTCAAGCGCGAGGGCGACAAGGTCGGCCGCAACGATCCCTGCCCGTGCGGCTCGGGCAAGAAATACAAACGCTGCCACGGCAAGTAATTCTTCGGTCATGATCGAGTTTCGCGCGAGCTGCGCGGTCATCGCCGGCCTTGCGCGCCCGCCGAGTCGCCGCGTATAGATCGGCGGCTGGAGGATGGCGATGGAGGTACGGAGCGGCCCGACCACGGTACGCGGCTTTCGTTTTGCGGGCGTCAGCGCGGGACTCAAGACAACGCCCGGCGCCAAGGATCTGGGATTGATCGTCGCGGATTCGGAAGCCGCCGCGGCCGGCGTCTTCACCACCAATCGGGTCAAGGCGGCGCCAGTGGTGATCGCCGAGCAGCGCGTCGGGCGCGGTCGATTGCGCGCCGTCGCCGCCAACTCGGGCTCGGCCAACTGCTTCACCGGCCGCGCGGGACTCAAGCTCGCGCGCGATTCGTCGGCCGCGGTGGCGCGCGAGCTCGGATGTGCGCCCGATGCGGTGGCGCCCTGTTCGACCGGCGTGATCGGTCATCTTTTCGACCTCGAGAAATATCGCCGCGGGGTGCGCGCGGCGGTCGCGGCGCTGTCGCCCGACGGCCTGGAGAATTTCGCGCGCGCGATCATGACCACCGATACGCGTCCCAAGCTGGCGTGGGTATCGATGCGGCTGGGCGGGGCCGACCTGACGATCGCGGGCGCGGCCAAGGGCGCCGGCATGATCCAGCCGCACATGGCCACGATGCTGGCGTTTATCGCGACCGACGCGGCGCTCGCGCCACCTGCGCTGCGCGGGATGCTCAAGCGCGTGCTGCCGGTCAGCTTCAACGCGATTACGGTCGACGGCGACATGTCGACCAACGACACGCTGATGCTGATGGCGAGTGGCGCGGCCGGGAACCGCCGGTTCTCGCCGCGGGAACTCGCGTCGTTCGAGGTGGGGGTGCGCGAGGTGGCGCGTTCGCTCGCCTGGCAACTGGTGCACGACGGCGAAGGCGCGACCAAGCTGGTCGCGATCGAAGTGCGCGGCGCGCGCAGCGCCGCCGAGGCTTTTCGGGTGGCGCGCCAGATCGCCAACTCGCCGCTGGTCAAGACCGCGTTTTTCGGCTGCGATCCCAATGTCGGCAGAATCATCGCCGCGGCCGGCGCCTGTGGCGTCGCGTTCGATCCCGGGCGGCTGGCCTTGCAGGTTGCCGGCGTGCCGATCGCGGCGCGCGGCGCCTTGCTGGTCGAGGCGCTGCCGCAGGCGCAGGCGCGGATGCGCGAGCGCGAGTTCCGCGTCATCCTGGATCTCAAGCAGGGCCGCGCGCGGGCCGTGGTGCTGACCAGCGACCTGAGCTTCGACTATGTTAAGATCAACGCCGAATACACGACCTGACGGATTCGCCGGCGAGGGGAGGCATCCTTGGCGTTCACAAAAGTAGCGCGGCGCGATGAAGTCGCCGAGGGCAGCGGCCGCATAATCGAAATCGGCCCCGGCCGTTTCATCGCGCTGTTCAACGTCGCCGGAACCTTCTACGCGCTCGACAATGAATGTCCGCACGAGGGCGGGCCGCTCGGCGAGGGCGATGTCGACCGCGGTTGCGTGAGCTGCCCGTGGCACGGCTTTCGTTTCGATCTCACCAACGGTGTCTGCGTCAACTCGGCCAAGCTCAAGGTCGCGTGCTTCCCGGTGCGTGTCGATGGCGACGAGATACTGGTCGAGGCCTGAGGTCGCTCGCGCGTTTTAGCCGTGCGTCCAATTTATCCGCAACACGCCGGCGGCAAGCAGAGCAAGTTTTAATGGACGCGCAGATCGACGCCGAGCCGACGCGGCTTCCCGACTTCATTGCGGTCGGCCCGCCGCGCACCGGCACGACCTGGCTTCATCGCGTGTTGCAAGGACACGTCGGCCTGCCCCGGGGCATCAAGGAGACCCACTTCTTCAGGTGGAACTACGGACAGGGCGTCGATTGGTACCGGTCGTTCTTTCGCGGCTGCCCGGCCGGCTTGCCGATCGGTGAGATCACGCCGACCTATTTCGACAGCGAAGAGGCCCGGCAACGAATCGCCGCTCTCATACCGCGATGCCGGATCATCTGCTCGCTGCGCGATCCGGTCGTGCGCGTCTACTCGCAATACAAGGCCTGGCATCGCATTGGGCATATCACCGACGAGTTCGACTACGATCGTCAACGCGGGCAGCTCGCGGCCTCAAGAAGTTACGCTTTCAATGTGCGCGCGTGGCGCACGGCCTTCGGCGCCGAGAATGTACTGGTCGTGCTGTACGACGATTTACTTGCCGACCCGCAGGCCTATCTCGACTCGGTGTGCGATTTTATCGGGATTGCGCGGTTCGCCGTGGCTGACTCGGCGGTTGGCGCCGGACCGGTTAATCTGTCGGAGCGGAGACCGCGCAGCCCGGCGATGGCGCGGTGGGCGCAGGCGCTGCGGGTGCGGCTCATCAAAAGTGAAAAAATCTGGCTGGCCAGCCTGATCGAAGCAGATATGCCGATCTGGCGTTTCTTTTTCGCGGGCGGAACGGCCTACGCGCCGCTCGACGCGGACCAGGAGGCTCGCTTGCGGCAGCAGTTGCGGCCCGAAATCGAAGAGCTGGAGTCACTGCTGGGCCGCGACCTTTCGGCCTGGAAGGTCGGGCGGCCGAAAGCCTCCAGTAAACCTCCAAGCGCAAGCGCAAATGCCGATGCCGAGCGCTGACACTATCCGCCAGCGCATCGAACGGCTTTATGCCGAGCAGGCGGTGCTCGATGAAGCAGGCGTCAGCCACCCGATCCTGCCGATCGGGGTGACGCCCGAGCGCGGCGCCTTTATCGCCGGCCTGTGCCGCGCGGAGCGGCCGGCAGCAACACTCGAAGTCGGGATGGCGTGGGGACTGTCGACGCTCCATATCCTGTCGGCGCTGGCCGAGGTTCGCGGCTCGGTCGCCGGTGCGCCGCACGTGGTGATGGATCCGTTTCAGGCCTCGCGTTTCCGCAATGCGGCGCGATGCCTGGTGCGCGAAGTCGGCGCCGAGGCGATGGTCGAGTTCTATCCCGAGCCTTCCGAGATCGTGTTGCCCCGGATGGTGGCGGCGGGGCGGCAATTCGACCTGGCGTTTATCGACGGCGATCATCACTTCGACCCGGGCTTCGTCGATTTCTTCTTCGTCCATCGCCTGCTCAAACCGGGCGGCCTGGTAATCTTCGACGACGTGCTGTTCGACGGCATTTACCTCACCAGCCGCTGGGCGGAGACCAATCTCGGCTATCAGCCGGTCGCTCAATATCCGCCGACGGGCAGGCGTCCACCGCGCAGCGAAAGCGGCCGCTTGCGGCGCGCCGAGATCGGAGCCTGGCGAAAGCCGCTCCAGGAGGTCTCGCGCGACCGGCATCACTTCGTCCCCTTTTTCGAGGGCTTCGTTAACTTGAAGGACATTCCGAAACCCGACCGCCGCCGCCTGGAACGCCACCGGCTCAATCACGCCGGTCTGATGGCGATGCGGGCGGGCGATCGCGAGCGCGCGCGGCGCGCTTTTGCCGAAGCGTTGAAGGTCGATCCCTGGCACGGGTCCACCTATCTGCGCTGGATGCGGAGCTTTATGCCACCGCGGCTGGCCGCGATGTTCACCGGACGGACGCGCGGCTGAGTCGGTCGGTCCGGGCCAGTGCGCCCGGCTTTCGAATCGTCAGGCTTTACGGGTGCGGCCGCTGAGCGCCTTCGCGATCGGCGCGGGCAGGAAGGTGCGCATCATGCGGAGCGCGTTTTTCACATTGAACGGATCGTAGCCGAGCGCGCGGATGAAATCGCGGCGCGCCTCGCCGGTGCGCCCGGCGCGCAGGGCGACGAGGCCCCGATGGCTGAGCTGGTTGACGTGCGCGCGCCGGTTGTCCTCCTCGATCGAGCTCATCAGGCGCCGTCCGCGCTCGCCGTAGCGTGCGACCACCATCTTGCCGAGCGCCCGGCGTCCCTCGTTGTTGGTCTCGATATAGTCGGGATAGGGCAGAATCCGGTAACGCACCAGGATTTCCGGGACATAGTGGAAATGGCCGAGCTCGCGCAGGCAGAGCCACATGTAAACGTCTTCGCAGGCCTTGAAGACGCCCGCAGCTTCGAAGAAGCCGCCCACCTGCTCATAGGCCGAGCGCCGGATGACGGCGAGGCTCGGCACGATCGGCCACCAATGCGCCAGCATCTCGTCGAGCGTCGGCGCATGGTCGCGCCCGGTCAGCACGAACGGGCCGCGGGTCGCACCGCCCGGCTCGAACATCAAGCCATTGGAGAATACCAGTACGCAGCCCGGGTCGCTTTCCATGATCGGCACGGTGTGCGCCAGCTTGTCGGGCAGCCATTCGTCGTCGGCGTCGAGAAACGCGATGAACTCGCCGCGGGCCGCGCGGATGCCGCTGTTCCACGCCGCACTGCATCCGCCGCGTTCACGATTGATCACCCGGATCCGATCGCCATAGCGCGCCAGGATCGCCGCGGTGCCGTCGGTCGAACCGTCGTTGACGGCGATCAGCTCGAAATCGCGCCAGCTCTGGGCGAGGCCGCTGTCGAGCGCGCGCTCGAGCGTCTGCTCGCTGTTATAGGCCGCGGTGATTACCGAGACGCGCGCCATCGGGCTCCTCAAGCAGCGAAGCGGGAGCGGCCGGTCAGGCGCTGTGCGAGCCGCGCCGGCAGGAGGCTCCTTACCAGGCGCAGCGCATTCTTATAGCTCAGCGGATCGCACTTGAGCGCGTGGATGAAATGGCGCCGCGCCTCGGCGCTGCGTCCCTCACGCATCGCGAGCAATCCCAGGTAGCCAAGCTGGTTGACGTTGTAGCTGCGCTGTCGGGCGCGGGTATTGCGCACCAGGCGGCGGCCATCCGCGCCGTAACGCGCAACAATCCGCCGGAAGGCGTATTTCTGATCGCCGCTATATTGTCCGACGTTGTGCGGAAAGGGCCGGGTCGAGTACCGCGCGAGTTTTTCCGGCACGTAGTGGAAATGGCCGAGCTCGCGCAGCCGCAGCCAGGCGTCGATATCCGAGCAGATATGGTAAAAGCCGGGCCGCGCGAAAAAGTATCCCACCGCTTCGAGCGCGCTGCGCCGCACCACGGCGGTGGTGGAGATAATCGGCCACAGATCGGTCAGCATCTCGTCGAGCGTCGGCGCGTGGGCCAGCTCGGGGCTGACGAAATCGCTCAAGGTTTCGCCGCTTTCGAGAAATTTTACCGCGTTCGAGAACGCCAGCACGCAGCCGGGGTCGCGCTCCAGCGGCGGCACCGTGAGCGCCAGCTTGTTGGGCGTCCAGATGTCGTCGGCGTCGATCCAGGCGACGAACTCGCCGCGCGCCGCGCGGCAGCCGGTGTTCGACGCCGCCGAGCATCCGCCGCGCTGCTGGTCGATCACCCGGATGCGATCGCCATAGCCGGCCAGAATTTCGGCGGTCGCGTCGGTCGAGCCGTCGTTGACCACGATCACTTCGAAGTCGTCGAAGTCCTGCGCCAGCGCGCTGTCGAGCGCTCGCTGGAGCGTCAGCGCGCCGTTATAGACGGGGGTGACGACCGATACTCGCATAGCTTTCCAGGGGGTGATGCTTACCCCGCCTGTATCGGCACGACTCTAGCCGACTCCTAAGTGCCGCGCGACCGCCCGGTCAGCGCCCGCGCCATCGCGGCCGGCAGGAAGGTCCGCGCCAGCCGCAGCGCATTCCTGACATCGGTCGGATCGTAGCGCAAGGCGCGCAGGAACAGGCGCCGCGCCTCGCCGATCCGCCCCTCGCGCATCGCGACCCGCCCCAGGTGGCCGAGATGGTGGCGATGGTCGCGCTTGATCGCGCGCTGCATCCCGCGCCGGAGACGCCGGCCCGCCGCCGCGCCATAGCGCTCGCGCACCAGCCGCACGAAGACCTGCCGGCCGACCGCGTTCTTGTCGATATAGTCCGGGTAGTCCGATCCTTCGAGCAGCACCAGCGGCTCGGCGAGATAATGGAAATGGCCGAGCTCGCGCATCCGCATCCACAGGAACCCGACCCCGTTGGCGCGATAGGCGCCGGGCTCTTCCCAGAAGCCGCCGGCCGCATCGAACGCCGCGCGCCGCATCACGGTCATGCTCTCCAGGATCGGCCAGTAATGGCTGAACATCTCGTCGAGCGCGGGCGCGTGCGCCGATTCGGGACCGACATAGGGGCCGAGCATCCGCCCCGTGCGATCGACCAGGGTCGCGTTGGAATAGACCAGCACGCAGCCGGGATCGCGGTCGAGCACCGGCACCGTGCGCGCGAGCTTGTCGGGCAGC
>Ga0307373_10005484_pt1 | contig 20731 bp, 17 predicted proteins | sample OX2MG_FD_202534 | JGI IMG/M metagenome (GOLD analysis project Ga0307373, IMG submission 202534) | Soil microbial communities from Risofladan, Vaasa, Finland - OX-2 | ecosystem: Environmental > Terrestrial > Soil > Coastal area > Acid sulfate soil | place: Finland: Risofladan, Vaasa | collected...
CTGCGGGTCCGCAGCGACGGCTTCTCGAAGAACAGCGCCGCTCCCCGGCCGGCCAGCAGCGGTGGTGCGGCTTCCGGCGGTTGGCCGGCCAATGACAGGACCTCGTCGAGCTCTGGACACGACAGGTCGTCGATGTCGAGGAAGTGACGCGTCACGGCCGTCCTCCCCCGGTCTCCACGGTGAAGCCGTCCAGGACACCGGCCAGGATGGCCACCGCTTCGTCGATCTCCTCGTCGGTGACGAGCAGCGAGGGGGCCAGGCGGATGGTGTCGGGGCGCGGCGCGTTCAGAACCAGGCCGGCGGCGAGCGCGGCCGAGACCACCTGCGCCGAGACAAGGTCACCCACAACCGCGCCATCGAGGACGGCGCCGAGGAGGAGGCCGTGGCCGCGCACCGTTGCGATGGCCGGAAGCGCCTCGAGGACGGCGGTGAGCCGTGCCCCGGCCCGTTGGGCGCGGGCGGGGACATCCTCGGATTCCATGACGGCCAGGGTGGCCGCGGCCGCTGCCGCCGCCAGGGGCTGGCCGCCGAAGGTGGAGCCGTGGTCGCCGGGACCGAAGGCGGCCGCCACCTCAGCCGAGGCCCAGCAGGCGCCGATGGGAACGCCGTTGCCGAGAGCCTTGGCCATGGTGACGACATCGGGGGTGATCGCCGTGTGCTGGAAGCCGAACCAGCGACCGGTCCGGCCGAGGCCTGTCTGGACCTCGTCGGCCATGAGGAGGATGCCCCGCTCGTCACAGAGCGAGCGCACGGCGGTCAGGTAGTCCGAGGAGGGCATGATCACGCCCGCCTCCCCCTGGATGGGCTCGAGAAGGACGGCGGCCACCCGCGAGGGGTCGCAGCCGGCGTCGAGGGCATCGATGTCGTCGTAGGGGACCTGCTCGAATCCCACCGGCATGGGGGCGAAGGGCGCGTGCTTGGCCGGCTGGCCGGTGGCGGCCAGGGTGGCCAGGGTCCGGCCGTGAAAGGAGTCGCCGGTGCTGATGACCACGTGCCGGCCGGGACCGGCCCACTTCCGGGCCAGCTTGATCGCACACTCGTTGGCCTCGGCCCCCGAGTTGGTGAAGAAGACCTGACCGCCGGCGCGGACCGTTCCCCCGCCGATCAGCCGGTCCAGGGTGGCCGCCACTCCCGGGCCCACGACGTTGCCGAAGAGGTTCGAGACATGGAGAAGGGTCGAGGCTTGGGTGGCCAGCGCCTCGGCCACCGCCGGATGGGCGTGGCCGAGCGAGGTGACGGCGAGACCGCCGAGGAAGTCGAGATAGCGGCGACCCTCGGTGTCCCAGAGCTGCGTGCCCTCACCCCGGACGAAGGTGACGGGCGGCTCCGGATAGGTGTGCATGAGCGCACCGCGGTCGAGCACTTCGGAGGGTGGCGTCATGGGGTGACCTCGCCCGTCGCGCCGGCGCGCCGGGTGGTGCCTTCATCGGTGGAGATCATGGTGCCCACCCCTTGGTCGGTGAAGATCTCGAGCAGCAGGGCGTGGGCCACCCGGCCGTCGAGGATGTGAGCGCGGGCCACCCCGGCGCGCACGGCGCGCGTGCAGGCCTCGACCTTCGGGACCATGCCCCCGGCGGCCGCCCCCGACGCCACCATGGCATCGAGCTCGTCCACGGTGACGGTGCGGAGCAAGCTGGCGGGATCCTCCGGATCGGAACGGACGCCGGCCACGTCGGTGAGGAAGACGAGCTTCTCGGCGTGCAGCGCGGCGGCCACCGCCCCGGCCACGGCGTCGGCGTTGATGTTGTAGGCCTGTCCGGCGGCGTCGGCGGCGATGGTGGCCACGACCGGGATCAGACCCTGGGCCAGCAGCCGCTCGATCAGAGAGGGATCCACCACCTCCACATCGCCCACGAAACCCAGTTGGCCGGGACGGGCGACGGCGGTGATCAGGTTGGCGTCCTCCCCCGACAGACCGACGGCCAGGGCGCCGTGGACGTTGATGGACGAGACGATCTCGCGGTTGACCTTGCCCACCAGGACCATCCGGGCGATCTCGAGGGTCTCGGCGTCGGTCACCCGATGGCCGTCGTGGAACTCGGGCACCTTGCCCAGTCGGGCCATCAGCGAGCCGATCTGGGGACCTCCCCCGTGGACGACGACGGGCAGCATGCCCACCGAGCGCATGAGCACGACGTCCTCGGCGAACTGGGCCAGGGCGGCGGCATCGTCGGTGTCGTCATCGGCCCGGACGTTGCCCCCGTACTTGACGACCACGACCTTGCCCCAGAAGCGCAGGATGTAGGGCAGGGCCTCGACCAGGATGGCGGCCTTGGCCGCCGGCGCCTCCACTGAATCATCCCGGCCGGCGCCGGTGACGGTGCGGGTCACGAGGTGGTCCGGTTCTCGTCGATGTAGCCGTGGCCGAGATCGGCGGTCAGGACGGCGGCGCGGCCCTGACCGAGCCCCAGATCGCAGCGGAGCTCGACGTTGGGGCCCGCCATGTGGGCCCGGACGGCGGCGGCGTCGTGATCGACGGCCACCCCGGCCCGGCAGACCACCGTCTCGCCGTAGGCGACCTCGACCAGCTCCATGTCGAAGGCGATGCCGGCGGAACCGAGCTCACTGACCACCCGGCCCCAGTAAGGGTCCTCACCGTTGATCGAGCACTTCACCAGATTCGAGTCGGCCACCTTGCGCGCGGCGCGGTGGGCGGCGTCGTCGGAGACGGCCCCGGTCACGATGACGTGGACGACCCGCGACGCACCCTCGGCGTCGGCGGCCATGGCCCCGGCCAAGGCGGCACAGGCTTCGGCCAAGGCATCGGACAGCGCCTGGGCGTCACGGGGCGGACCGGCCCGGCCGCTGGCCAGGACCAGGACGGTGTCGTTGGTGGACGTACAGCCGTCGATGGTCAGCCGGTTGAAGGTGCCGTCGACGGCGCGGACGAGGGCCTTCTTGAGGCCGCTCGGATCGACGGCGGCGTCGGTGGTGAGGACGGCCAGCATGGTGGCCATGTGGGGAGCGAGCATGGCGGCGCCCTTGGCCATGCCCCCGACGGTGAAACCACCGCCGTCCACCACCACCTCCTTGCGGACGAGATCGGTGGTCATGATGGCGGTGGCCGCCTGTTCGGCGGCGGCCCGCCCGGGGGCCCGAGCCGCCACCAGGGCCGGGATACCGGACTCGATGGGCGTCATGGGTAGGGGGATGCCGATCAGGCCCGTCTGACAGATGAGAACCCCGGTCGGACTCACGCCCAGCCCCTCCCCCACCAGATCGCACATCCGCTCGGCGTCGGCCCGGCCGCGTGCTCCGGTGGCGGCATTGGCGTTTCCCGAGGAGACGAGGACGGCCGCCGCCCGGCCGCCGGTGGCGCCGAGGTGGGCCCGGCTGAGGCGCACCGGGGCCGCCGCGGCCAGGTTGGAGGTGAAGACGCCGGCGGCGGAGACGAGGGCGGCGTCCTCGGTGGCCACCAGGGACAGATCGGCTGCCCCCGAGGCTTTGATCCCACAGGCCAGGCCGGCGGCGACGAATCCTTCGGGCGCCGTCACACTCACGGATAGACCCCAGCTGTCGAGAGGCCGAGTGTCTCGGGCCATCCCTGGACCCGGTTGACGCACTGGACGGCCTGGCCCGCCGCCCCCTTGCCCAGATTGTCGAGCGCACTCAGCACCAGGACCCAGCCCGTCCGTTCGTCGACCCGGGCGGTCAGATGGGCGGCATTGGAGCCGAAGGTGGCCTTGGTCGAAGGCGATGCCTCCGAGACGACGACGAAGGGGGCCTCCGCGTAGGCGTCGCCCAGGATGCCGAGGATGTCCTCGGTGCTCGAGCTCCCGGTGGGCCGGGCGTAACAGCTGGCCAGGATGCCGCGTGTCATGGGGGCGAGATGAGGGGTGAAGAGCACCTGGGCCCCGATGGCCTGCTCGATCTCGGGTGTGTGTCGGTGGGTCAGAAGGCCGTAGGCGGTGAAGTTCTCGTCCACCGTGGCGAAGTGGAGCGTCGGCGACGGAGTCCGCCCCGCCCCCGACGAGCCGGAGGCGGCGTCGACCACGATGCCGGTCGTCTCGATGACCCCGGCCCGGACGAGCGGGGCCAGGGCCAGGGCCGCCGCCGTCGGGTAGCACCCGGGGGCCGCCACCAGCCGGGCGTCCTCGAGGTCGGCGCCGAAGAGTTCGGGCAGGCCGTAGGCGAAGCGGTCGAGCAGATCGGGAGCCCGGTGCTCGGCGCCGTACCAGGCCGGGTAGAGCCCGGGATCGCGGAGCCGGAAGTCGGCGGCCAGATCGACCAGCAGACCGACCCGGTCGGCCAGGGCCGGGGCCAGATCCTGTGACTGCCCGTGCGGGAGGGCCAGGAAGGCCAGATCGAGCCCGTCGAGCTCGTCCGGACCTACGGTCGAGAAGTCCAGAGATCGGTAGGCGCCGGCGAGCGACGGGTAGAGGGAGCCGACAGGCTGACCGGACTGGCTGTCGGCCCCGGCCAGCACCACCTCGAACTCCGGGTGCCCGGCGCAGAGCCGCAGCAGCTCGGCCCCGACATAGCCGGACGCCCCGGCGATCCCCACCTTCATAGCGCAAGACTATACAGATATCTGCATACTCATGCGCCACCCAGTTTCGGTGCCTCCGACTGTTACCTTGGTCCGATGCGGGTGCTCATCACCGGCGGCGCCGGCTTCATCGCCTCGCATCTGGCCGACCACCTGCTGGAACAGGGCCACTCCATCGTCGCCCTGGACGACCTCTCGACCGGCCGCCACTCCAACGTCGAGCACCTGCTCGGCCGCCCCGACTACGAGTTCGTGCTCGGCTCGATCCTGAACGCCGACCTGGTCGACGACGTGGTCAGCCGGTGCGAAGCGGTGTTCCACCTGGCCGCCGCCGTGGGCGTCCAGCTCATCGTCAACCAGCCCCTGCGGAGCCTGGCCACCAACATCCGGGGCTCGGAGATCGTCTTCGAGAAGGCCAACAAGTACGGAACCCGGATCCTCGTCACCTCCAGCAGCGAGATCTACGGCAAGAACCGCTCCGACCGGCTGCAGGAGGACGACGACCGGATCCTGGGATCTCCCCTGAAGAGTCGCTGGGCCTACTCGGAGGCCAAGGCCATCGACGAGATCCTGGCCTTCACCTACTGGAAGGAGAAGGGTCTCCCCGCCGTCATCGTCCGCCTCTTCAACACCGTCGGTCCCCGGCAGACCGGTGCCTACGGCATGGTCATCCCCCGCTTCGTGGCCCAAGCCCTCCGCCACGAGGCCATCACCGTCTATGGCGACGGCAGTCAGACCCGCTGTTTCTGTTACGTCGGTGACATCGTCCGGGCTCTTTCCGCACTCATCGAACACCCGGACGCCTACGGACGGGTCTTCAATCTGGGATCGGACGAAGAGATCTCGATGGCGGCCCTGGCCGAATTGATCCGCGACGAGACGGGTTCGACCTCGAAGATCTCCTTCGTGCCCTATGAGCAGGCATACGAGGAGGGCTTCGAGGACATGGCCAGGCGGGTCCCCGATACGACGCGGGCTCGTGAACTCGTCGGATTCGCGCCGACGGTCGGCTTGCGGGAGATCATTCGATTGGTGATCGACGAACAGGCACGCACCGTGTAGGCGCCGTTTCGATGTCAGGCTCACCTTTCACGAACGGGGAACTGCGACGTGTGCAGATTCCTGAGCTTCGGTACCAACCATTCGAACGTGGCGACATCGGGTGTCACGTATTTCACCACGGATGAGGTAACGCGCTTGTACCGCGAGTGATCGGTCGGAAAGCGATCGAGCACCTGCAACGCCGTTAGTCGCTCCGTACGCACCACGGGATCCCACGCCGAGTTCGCCGCGCCCACCAGTACCGACAGTACACATACCGCCGACCCGACAATCACCCCTCGCCTCGCCCAGGCGCGACCCCGGCCTTCCGTCTCTCCACGCGCCCCGCCGGTCCACCGCCCTGCGTTTCGAACGGAACCGAGACCGGCAACACTGAGCACAATTCCGGCGAGCAACAGCGGTGTATACAGCGTGTATCTGGAGGCCCCCGCTTGCGCCACCCCGTAACCGACTCTTCCAAACGCGGTCACGCCGGCGAAGAGAAGCGAATACACAGAGAGAGCAACCCCGACGGCGAGGGACGCATTAGGTCGGTCAGGATGATCGTCCCCATAGCGGTACGCCATCAAGAGGACGCGCAATCCCAGTATCGTCACCACAATTCCGACGACGACCACCACCGCCCCGAGGTACGGCGAGACGCGCTGAAGCACATCCGTGCTTCCTTTGTCAGCGAAATTGCGCGTGGGATCGAACAGCGCAGCGAAGAGGTAAGCAACGTATCTGGCCATGAGTTCCGGATGTCGCAGACCGAAGCTGATCCCCCCTGGGGACGAGCCACTCGACAGGTTGAAATCGAAGAAGTACAGGCTCGAGGTAGCGGCAAAACCAAGAGCCAACACGAGAAGGTCCCGTACCCTCCAGCGGCGCTCGACAGCCATGATCGCGACGACGAACCAGACAAGCAGCCCTTGGATAGAGGAGAACGATGCCGCCACGCAGAGACAGACGCATGCAACCACGGTCCAACGTCCCCGGGGACGTAACGCGACGGCGATCGCGGTGACCAGGAGGAAGTACACCAGTACCCAGGCCAGTTGAAATCCCCAGAGGTAATCCTCATAGGCCGCCAGAGGCAGAACCAGGAACGGCAGGACCAGACGAATGAATGTCGGCAGCTTCAGACGACGTGCGATCCAAACCAGTATTCCGGCAGAACACAGCTGTATTCCCAGGCTGAGGTCGATCAGCCATCGCATGTCCATGTTGCTGGCGTAGTCGATCCCCAGCGTCAGGACAAAGGGTAACGCCATTCGATTCTCGTTCCACTGTGCCCATATCTGCCCTGCCGACAAGTGATGGGTCCGCATGAGAACGTACAGCTCGACCGTATGCCAATCATCGTTTATGGGGACGTTGACCTCGTTCCTCACGGTATGGATGACATAGATCGCCGCGGCCACAGCGACCGCGCACCACACGGCAACTTCGACCAGCAAAAGAAGAGAGGCCGGCCGCCTGCTGGGACCCATGAATCCTCGTGGCACCTGCATACCCCTAAGGCCGAGTGTCTTGCGTCGAATCTACCGACGCAGCCGGACTTCGCCCACTCTTCCCGGCTGTGCGCCTAATTCGACTCCCTCCACGAGGCAACCATTCGCCTCAGACGGCCGATCGCTCGTATCGGCACTGTCACCCTCCAACTCGTCGACGCTTTCATCACTTCGACCGCTCGAACACTTTCGTCGGCAATTGCAGCTCGCGCGAGTAGGTACTCCCAATCAGTCTCGCCAAGCGCCCCTGAGCCTTCGGTGTGCACTCGCAGAGAGTCCAGGGTAGCGACGCGACTCTGGAGCCTGACAATTTCCGTGACTGAACGAGGTGGGAGCAACAGCGGCAGGCTGTCGAGCTTGGCGATGATCGTGTCCCTCGCCTGGCGCCACTCCATGTCGCTGTGAACGTACTTGGAAGAATCGCTTCCCTTGTCCCATTTACGCCACAGTGCGGTGACTTCACCCGTGTCGACCACACCACTCATGAGGGCAACTCGCAGGAGAACATCCCAATCCTCGACGACGGGCAACGACTCATCGAATCGGATGCCCAGATCCACAAAGGCGCTCCGAGGCAAAGCAAAGCTGCAGGGCGGCGTCCGATTCTGGAACAGGTGGTCGAGGAGATCGAATCGCTCAGGCAGCCGACACCGCGGGCGGCTCGTGATCGTGTAGCCGTCGCGCCCTCCGGGCCACGTCGCCGGGCGAACGCCCTGTTCGGCTGGAGCGCACCGAATTACCCGGCCATTTGCCTTGGCCGCATGCCGTTCATAGGTCTCGACCCAATGACCGAAGACGACGTCGTCGTCGTCGAGGATGGCCAGGTAACGGCCCCGGGCCATCTCCACACCGACGTTCAGTGGTCGCGCCCGGCCTCCACCGTCGACGGGGATCACACGTACCCGCCCGGAGAATTCCTCGCCGAAGCACGAAGCCAGGTAGCGGAGACCTCCCAGGTCTTTACGGGGTACGTCATGTGCCAGTATCAGAAGTTCGAAGTTCTGGCTCGACTGCGCGGCAAGCGCGAGGAGGGCCTCCTGGATCGTTGCTTCTCGTCGCCCTTGCGTGCGCATCAGCACGGTCAGAAACGGCGCCTCCCTCGTCTCTGCGTCCGAATTCTTCTCTCTTTCGAGCGGGACATAGACACGAACGAACTCGTTGACGATCATCCCTTCGCCCGCCTGTTGACGTACGGAGGCCAGAAGATCGTGAAGTGGAGCTCCCCGCTGCAGGGCGGCGGCGCCCGGCGGAAAATGCTGGTCGCTGTCGGGCAGTTCGAAGTCGTTCTGTTCGATCTCGACCCAGCCGGCATCGCTCGTCGTCTGCCGTAAACCGTCTGCGGAGAACCAGGCCACGTGCGTCGCATCGAGGATCCCCGTCTCGGTTACGTCCCATCGGCCCATGAGGAGCTTGGCGGCAATATCGATATGGGTCACGTTCGGAACGGCGATGACGAGTGGAAACCCTCCTTGGGCAGAGGAGAACTGCCGGATCCCTTCGAGAATCTCCGACCCGTTCGGGATGTGTTCCAACGCGTCAACCATGACGGCAGCGGCGACTCGACGCTCTCCGACAGCCATGCGGATCGTCGCCAGGGAAGGTTCTGCTTCTCGCAGGTCGATCTGTTGCGCCTCGAACCCGCGACCAAGAAGATCGGTGATGCCTGACTCTTCGGTGTCGAAGCCGATATACGTGAGACCGGTCTCCCGAATCGGCTCGGCAATCGCTCCAAAGCCGCAACCGATGTCGAGGATGACCGTGGCATCGGCGATTCGGAACTGTCGAACGAGACTGACGACCGACTCGTAAACGGTGCCAGGTCGGTAGCCGTATCGATACCGGTCAGTCATCGTACGAGAACCGATGGTAGGCAAACGCGCCGTCCCCGAAGAACTCCCCCACGCGCCGGTCGGGATCGATGGCTTCGGGAAGATACCCCATATCCCGCCTGATTCGAAACTCCTCGGCCACCTTCCGTTCACCGGGCCGTTGAGATTGAGTAAACATGTCGAGCCATCGGGTGACCAGATCCGGTCTTGAATACTTCCAAGCCAAGATCAAAGCGGACTCGGCCGCGAAATGGACCTCCGCCTGGCCCACTTGTATTCGACCGGCGGTAGTGAGACGTTTGTCGTGAAAGATTCGTGCCGTTGGTTGATGCACGACCCTGAATCCCGCCAATCGGGTGCGCCAACTGAAATCGACGTCGTCACAGTAGAGAAAGAAGGAGTCGGCATCGAAGCCACCGATCGCGTCGATAACTTCGTGCCTCACGAGCGCACCGGCTGTGGAGGCCCAACTCGTGTCTCCTGACACGCTGTTGAAGTCCTTGGGATGCTCGAGCGGGATCTGCCTCGCCTCCACGATTCCAATGCGTTTGTCCCACAGTGGCAGCGCCAATTCCAACAAGACATGGGGGCTGGCGAAGACATCCGGATTGATGATCAGAACAAAGGGTCCCTCGAAGGCCATGAGGAGCCGGTTGTGGCCAGCAGCCGAACCGAGATTCTCTCCGAAGAACTCGTAACTGACCGCATCAATACCGTCGCTCTGAGCTTGGAGTTCCAGCCTCTTCAGTGCATCATGACTGAGCGAACGAGCGGCGGAGCAATCACCGACAGCGAGATGCACCGGCCCGAGTCGGCCCTGGCCTTTCGCCAACCTGACCGCATTTCCCAACCCTCGGAAGAGGCGTTCCACTTCTCCACCCGCAGGATGGAACAATACCGTCTGGATGCGAAGTGAAGTCAGGGGTCCCGACACCTCGGGCGTAGTCCTCTCGGCCGATGGGCCCGGAGACGCGGCCGGGTCGGCGGCCACGGTCATTGCCGTAACTCTTCGTCGATCCAGCTGAAGAGCGAGTCCAGCCCTTCGAGCAGTGACCAAATCGGTCGATACCCTAATTGCTCCTTGGCCGGTCCGATATCTGCGAAGGCGGCCCGGACATCACCGTCGCGGAAGTGTCCGCTCACCAGGGGTTCTGGTGCGTCGTAGTGGGAGGCTACGAGCTTTGCCAGGGTCGCAATCGTGGTCGATTCTCCCGACCCGATGTCGAGAACGCGTTCACCCGGTACCGGAGGGCCCAGAGCCGCCGCCATGGCCGAGATCACGTCGTCCACGTGAACGAAATCGCGCGTGATGTTGCCATCTTCGTAGACATCAATGGTCTCGCCCTGCTTCGCCGTCCGCGAGAACATAGCAACGATGCCCGTGTAGGCATTGGTCAGGGACTGCCCCGGCCCGTACACGTTCTGCAACCGAAGAATGGAAAGGGGGGTATCGGTCGCTGCGGCCCAAGCCGAACAGACCATTTCCTGGGCCGCCTTCGTGGCACCGTAGACACTCGTGGGACGGGCCGGGGTCGTGTCCATCCGGTTCGGAACTGGTGAGACCATCCCAGTGGGAAAATCGCCGGGGTCCCACTTCGATGCCATCAAGTCGGCGTGCCGTCGCGGCCCAGGCGAGAATACTCGCCCATCTTCGGTACGCCACAGGCCTTCGCCGTAGACGGCCCGAGACGACGCCAGCAGGATGTGACCAGGGGTCGAATCATGGCGAAGAAAGGCGTCGAGCATCTGGGCTGTTCCGACTACATTGACGGTCGCGTGCCGTGTCGCTTCTTGGAGTGACTGCCCGGTACCTGTTTCCGCTGCCAAATGGACAACAGTGTCAGGTTGTACGAGCTTCAGCACTGCATCCCAGTTGACCGAACTCGTAATGTCCAGCGGCAGCAGTTCTGCGCTGTCAGCGAGCCTTTTGGGTCGACCTCTTCCCGCATGCACCTGCGGATGCAGAATATCGAGAACAACAACCCTGTCACCTGTCCGCGCCAAGGCTTCGGCGAGAGCGCAGCCCAGGAACCCGGCCCCTCCCGTGATCATCGTTGTGGAAGGCATACCGCTCGCCGGCCTCTCCCATTTCCGAACCCGCTCGTGTCTTTGCAAGATGGCACAAGGGGCAGCCCTCTATCGACAGTAGCCCAGGTCGTGCCGGTCATATGTCGACACCGGGCCTATTCCGGAGGCGGATGGGCCTCTGGGCCGAATCCTGCTCCTGGCGGTCGCAGGGAGTGGACGACGGCGCCCTTACCGGACATGGGAGAAGGTCGGCGCGAGGTGAAATCCGAGCCGCGCCGCCGTCCGTTCGAATTCCGAGTTGAGGTCAGCATCCGAACGGTGCGTCAAAACTCTCTCGGCCGATAGGCGATCCAGAAACGTACGGTCAGCATGTGTCAGTCGGGCTAGTCGTTGTGCGGTAGCGTCGTCCACAACCTCTTCCTCCCCGACCACATCTGTCGCATTCTCGATGATCAGATCGGGCCATGAGGAGACTCCCAGCTCACCACAGATCCTCGCAATGAACTCTTCAGACCGGAAGCTCCATTCGACAACCGATAGCCGGTTTCGCAGATCGTGATAGAGCCTCCGAGGCACCGATCGGTGTCCCCATGGCCACCGGTGCGATCGTCGATACGACATGGCCTGCCGTACAATCAAATTGTCGACTGCCGGCCACACCTCCGGGGAAGCGAGGAATTCCTGGAATGGAAGATCTGCCTTGGCTATGACCTTTCCCCAAGGACCCTGCTCGGAGCGGGCTTCATCCGATTGCGACTGCCAGAACCGATAGAGGCTGAGGATCCGACATCGCGGCTCTCGGACCTGCATGGCGATCGAATCACACCCGGCTCCAACAAGGGACCGCGTCGCATAATGGCCCATGATGACACGATGAGTCTTCACAATCTCGGCAAGGTCGGACGTCGTGGCGATCGCGTCGCTATGCGGAGGGGGAACGGCGTCCGCCAATGCCCGAGTTCCGAAGTGCTCGTCATCGAAGTATAAGGGCCCGACATAGAAACCCTCGATTTGACCGAACGCAAGTCGAATGGCTGAGCCAGCCGTCTTGGGTATGTGCAAGACACCGATGCAGCGCGGCTTGGTCGCCGGTGTTCTCCGTGATCCCTTCATGAGTCCACGCGACTGAGGAATCGGCGCCTGAGTCTCCTCGCCACCCGCATCGGTGTCGACAATCTTCGAATCACCAGCTTCTTCCTTCTCTGGAAGCGATCTTGCGAAGCTACCAGCGCCTGCAGGCGAACCAATGAATGGGCTGGAAGCAGCAAGGGCCGGCTGTCAAGCTTGCTGATGACCGCCTTTCGAGCCTGGCGCCACTCCTTCGAGCTGTGGACAAAGGTGGACGAATCACCGGTGTCCCACTTGCGCCAGAGCGCTGTGACCTCTCCCGTGTCCAGAACACCTTCGAGCATCGCTACCCGAAGGAGGACATCCCAGTCCTCGAGGACAGGCAACGACTCGTCGAACCGGATTCCGAGGTCGTTGAAGCTGCGTCGCGCCAGGGCGAAGCTGCAGGGTGGGGTCCGATTCTCATAGAGGTGGTCGAGCAGATCGAATCGCACGGGCCACGGACAGCGAGGGCGACTCGTAATTTCATACCCGGCCTCGCCTCCGGGCCACGTCGTTGGTCGCACGCTCTGTTCGGCCGGAACGCATCGAATAACGCCACCGTGAGCATCGATCGCATGGTGTTCGAATGTCGCCACCCAGTGACCAAAGACAACATCGTCATCGTCGAGAATCGCTATATACTCGCCCCGAGCTTCGTCGATACCGACGTTCAGGGGCCGTGACCGGCCTCCCCCCTCGACGGCGATGATCCGGACCCGTCCGGAGAATTCCAGGCCGAAAGAATCGACGAGCTCGTGCAGATCGTCGAAGCCTTGTCGCGGCACCCCATGGGCAAGCAACAGGACCTCGAAATTCTGACTTGTCTGCGCTGCCATCGCCAGAAGCGACTCGTGAATCGTCGCCAGCCTTCTGCCCTGCGTGCGCATGAGAACGCTGAGGAATGGGGTAGGAGGCTCGCCCTTCGACTCGGAATTCACCTCTCGGAAAGGCTCGGCGTCGTCGACTCGCTCTGTGCCGACCTCCTCGTCTCTGTGAGCACAAATCGGGCCCAAGAGATCCCCGAGTGGAGTCCCTTCCCACCGATCGTCGTGTTCAGTCATTGTAGGAGAACCGGTGACGGGCATAGTTGCCGTCAGGATGGAATTCGGCGACATGTCCGTCCGGATCGAGACGGTGGGGCAGCGTTTCCTCGTCCATCCGGGCACGAAATCGGCTCGCCACCCGTCGATGCAGTGCCAAGGGCGAAGATGAGAAGCCTCGCATGAGCCGCATGGCCAACTCAGGATGTGAGTACTTCCACGCCAGCATCATTGCCGCCTCTGCGGCGTAGTAGATCTCGGCGTCACTCACCACCATGGTCCCTTCGGTGGTCAGTCGCTTGTCGTGGAAGATCCGCGCCGAGGGCTGGTGTGTCACGCGGAATCCAGCCAGCCGGGCTCGCCAACTGAAGTCCACGTCGTCGCAGTAGAGAAAGAACGCATCCGCATCGAAACCCCCGATCGCCTCGATCACGCTTCGGCGAATAAGAGCGGCAGCCGTCGACGCCCAGCTGGTTTCTCCCGAAGTGCGATCGAAGTCCTTCGGGTGCTCAAGGGGAATCTGCTTCGCTTCGACGATGCCGACTTCCTTGTCAACGAGCGGAACGGCAAGTTGAAGGAGCAGATCCGGACTCGGGTAGGCATCCGGATTGAATGTGAGAACGGCGGTCTCGTCGGAATTCTCTAGGAGCCGGTTGTGCCCTCCCGCAGAACCGAGGTTGCTTCCGAAATGCTCGAAGCTGAGATGATCGACTCCGTCGTCATGAGCTGACCGCTCGAGAGCGCCAAAAACTTCAGGGGTGAGCGACGGATCGCCCGAACAGTCCCCTATCGCAAAGGAGACGGGGCCCAATTGATCATGCCGTTTCGCTACCCGCACCGCGTTACCAAGGCCGCGCACTAGCCGTTGGATGTCGCCGTCTCGGGGCTCGAAAAGGACCGTTTGAATACGAAGTGATGCCAACGACCCGACGAAATGCCCGTCACAATCCGGAAACGAAGAAGATGTCGGCGCTCCCGACCAACCCGGTCCCGTCACGTCGTCGCACGGGGGGAGCTCACAAGCACTTACCACCGCTGATCCTGGCTCGAGAAAGGGCCGCTCCTGGTGGCCTGGTGGGCCGAGCGATCACGGGATGCGTCCCTCTGCCGGCCGGTCCCTCTGAGCCGTCGTTCAGGACAGAAGCGGTAACATCAGCGGCTCCAACGATACGCACCGGCCCCACTCGTGATGGTGCCGGTGGCAAGGCAACAAGACGCCGGCTGGAGGTCTTGGAGCGGTGAGCACTTCGGCGGGTGGTGGACCAGTTCGATTCCGCGTGCTTCTCTCCACCTACAACGGCGCCCGGTTCCTCAGGGACCAGATAGAAAGCGTTCTCACCCAGGGTGGTGTTCAGGTCGCCCTCCATGTCCGTGACGACGGTTCGACCGACGCCACCCGGGGCCTCCTCGCCGAGTTGGCCTCGAGAGACGGGCGGGTGACGTTCGAGATCGGTCAGCATCGCGGCCCTGCCCTGAGTTACCTGACCATGTTGTCCAACACTTCGCCTGACACGGACTTCGTCGCACTCTGCGATCAAGATGACGTATGGATCGACGGGAAGTTGGCCCGTTCGGCCCGGTGGCTTTCCCGAGTGCAGGGGCCGGCTATGTACTGCAGTGCCGTGGAGGTGGTCGACGACACACTTCAGCCGATCGGAATGCACCGTACGTGTCGACGGGGCCCGGCTCTCGAGAACGCCCTCGTGCAGAATATCGCCACCGGGTGCACCATCGTCGTCAACCGCAGCGCCCTGAGCCTCTTCCGAGTAGTTCCCGAGCACGCCGTCATGCATGACTGGTGGATCTACGCTGCTCTCACGGCCACGGGCATCGTTCGCTACGACCCGACGCCTTGGGTTCTGTACCGTCAACACGAGTCGAATTCTATCGGCCTCGCTGGGTCTCATTTGTCGCAATGGGCACGCCGTCTTCGACAGCAGGCAGGCACCGGCAACGAGCGGAGCCGGACTCGCCAGGCGCAGGAACTGCTCGACCTGCTCGGACCGACGATGCCGCCGCTGGCCCGTTCCACGCTGAGCCGTTTCGTCCGGTCACAGAGCTCCCTGGGACCTCGAGTGATGTACGCCTTGACGGGACCGGCTTTTCGTCAGCGACGGATCGACAGTGTCGTGTTCCGAGTCCTCTATGCCATGGGCCGAACCTGAGACGCTCCCCTACGACACTCGAAGTGCGGTCCAGCCGGTGAGGACAATCCGCAGAACAACCACTATCGTAATGTGGTGCCTGCACCAAAGGGGAAGCAGCGAGCAAAGAGCCGTCCCGTGCAGCGACGTCCCGCGCCACGACCCAAGGCCCAGGGCCCCTCACAACCGCGCCCTCCGCTCCTTCCGTCGTGGCCGGCCTGGGTTTGGGTGTGGCTGGCCGCCACCGCCTTCTTCTTCATCCTCCGCGCCGGAGGAGCGATCCAATCGATACCCCTTTGCGTCTTCTTGTCCGCCATTGCCGGCGCTCTCTCTTTCGGTCTCGACCAGCTCCGAGCGGTAGGGCCCGCACAGCCCCTACTCCGCCTGCGCCAGATCGTCCTCGTTGGATTGCTCGTGGCCATGCCCTCACTCTTCGATCCGACAACGATCGATATCGACAATCTGCCCCGGCTCGTACTCTTGGTGGTCGCCTCCGTTCTTCTCCTGGGCATCTGGGCAGTTGACGCAGTCTGGGGTGGGTGGCGTCCACGACGGTTGGTGAACGGGTTCCAGTGGGTCCTGCTCGGCACCGTGGTGTGGTTCGCCGTGACGACTCTGACCAGCGCCGAACCTCGCATCAGCTTCATCGGGCGACAGGGTTCCTACGAAGGTTTCATCCTCGTCGCATCCCTGGCCGTATTGGCCTCGGCCATGGCCGAGAGTTTCTCCTCGGAATCGCTTCCCGCCTTGTTCAGGATGATTGTGGCGTCGACCGTGCCGGTCCTCGTCTACGGAGCCATCCAGATCTACGGCTTCGACGTGCACAAGGGATCGAGCTTGGATTTCGTACCTTGGCATGTCCCGTTCCACAATGTCTTCGCCTCCATGGGCAATCCCAACCACCTCGGTGGGTACTTCGTGACCGTGCTGCCGCTCGGGATCGTGGCGGCCGTATTGACCAAGAGTCGGTGGCAACGGATCGTCTTGTGGGTCTGGGTTGCCCTCACGATTGTGTTGCTCTTGCAGACTGCAGCGCGAGGCGCCTGGTTGGGAGGACTTGCTGGAGGCGCGATTCTGGTCGTGGGTCTGCTTCCGCGGCTCCGGGCCGGCGCCCGCACGGTCGGCATTGCGGCGGGCGGCGGGCTCGTCGTCGCTGTCGCGCTGATCGCGGGAGGAAGCCGCTTCCTCGGCGCCAAGGCCAGCGCGCTTCTGCAGTTCGGCTCAGGAAGCTCCGTGTCGCAGCGCTACGGCTACTGGTCCTCGGCCTTCCGTCTGGCTGTCCATCATCCACTCGTCGGCACAGGACCCGACACATTCGCGGCCACATATACCCGGTACCAGGATGCGACTCTGGCCAAGGAGCTCGGGAGCGGCTTCTTCGTCAATGGCGCTCACAATGTCTTTCTGTCGTGGATGGCCAACGAAGGATTCCCTGGTCTCGTGCTGATGTTCGCCTTGTTCGTCTTCGGCCTTGCATGGGGGATACGGGCCTGGATGTCGGCTCGGGCCGGTGCCGACGACGAGGCAGCGCCAGACCAATCGGCGCCCCTGATGAACGACGCCCGTCGGTACCTTGTGGCCGCGCTGGTGGCCGCTTTCGTGGGCTATTTCGTACAGGCATCCTTCGACGTCGAACAAGTGGAGACCCTCTTCATATTGTTCATCGTCCTGGGAATGTTGGGAATCGTGAACCGTGGAGCCTGGCCTGTCCACAGGTTGGTCGGATCACCCTTCGGATCCCGAGGTGTCCGACCAGAACCGGGGATCGAAAAGGCGGAGCGGGACTCTGCGTATTCCCCTCTCGAAAGCCGCCCCCGGTCTTACGGTCGTTCATCCAGGCAGGCCCAACAACAGCTCCGCCGCCTTGCGCTGGCCCTAACGGCGGGGGCACTCGGCATCACCGCCTTGGGAGTGACTTTCTGGCGAGCGGACGCCATCTGGCGAGCCGATCATCAAGCCTGGTTGGGCTCGCAGACGTCGATCACCAAGGCCACCCAATTGAATCCCTGGGAGCCGAGCTACTTCCTCACTCTCGGCCAAGCCGCCCTCGATGCCTATTCCCGTTCCCCTCACTCTTCAGATGCCCTCGCCATCGTTCAGGCGGGGGTGGGTTTCCTGCGCCAGAGCGCTGCGCTCGACGGTGCCAACTCACTCGCACAAGAGGCGTACGGGGGGGCGCTTATGGACCAAGCCAAGCTGGAGCCATCCAACAAGTCCCTCCTTCGCGATGCGCTGGCCGCGCTCCGCCTGGCGAAGCAAGAGAATCCGTTCAACACCAACGTGGACCCGATGATCGCAGCGGCCGAAACCGCACTGGCGAGCCATTGAGAGTCAGCGACGTCGGCAACGACATGTGGCTGACCGCCTGATCAGGGTCGCCGCTGCGGTCAGGCGCTGCGGTCCTCCGGGGACTCGTCGTCAAACCCCGGCAGGCGAGGACCGGGTTCGGCGTGGGGTATCGGCTCAGGCTCGTGCGACTTCACCTCCTGGAGCATGTAGTGGCGGCGCCGACTTGTTTCATACACCGGCACGATTCCCAGCATGATGCCGAGGAAGACGCCAACGGCGGCTACCCAGCCCCCGAGGAGGAAGCTCGTGCCACGCGAGACCTGAGCCATGATCACACCAAGCCAGCCCGATGCCATGGAGACCGCATAAATGAGAGCCACGGCCGCTGGAACCGGAAGGCCCAAGAATACGAGCCGGTGGCTGCTGTGGTCCCGTCCGCCTTGAAAGGGACTGCGGCGCTGAATCAAGCGAGCGATCACCACCAGAGCGGTGTCGAAAATGGGGACCGCCAGAACAACTATCGGCACCAGGAACGTGACCCTCAGGCTCTCATACGACCGCAAGCGAAGGGCCAACACGGACAGCACGAAGCCCAGATAGAGGCTTCCCGCGTCGCCCATGTAGATGCGCGCCGGAAAACGGTTGTGACGCAGGAATCCGGCAGCACAACCGACCAGAGCCAACGAGAGTATGGCGACGAAGTACTGCCCATTCACGACACCCACGACGAAGAACCAAAAAGAGGCGATGGCGGCCACCCCGGCGGACAGGCCGTCCATATTGTCCAAGAGATTGAAGGCATTGGTAATGCCGACCACCCACGCCACCGTCACGACGGCATCCAACCCCAACCCCGCACCGGCAAGATGTGCCCTAGTTCCGGTGGCGTAGACGACGATGCCGGCCCCGATTTCCAGGGCGATGCGTACCCAGACCGGCAGCCCGCGCAAATCGTCGACCAGGCCGAGCAGGGCGAGTCCCACGCCAAGAGACAAGGTCACCATGAGCGCCGTCGTGTCAGCGCCATTGGACCTGAGCAAACCCGCCACCAGGATTACCAAGGAGAAGGCAACGACGATGGCCACCCCGCCCAGATAGGGAACGGCTTCCGCATGGGACTTTCCCGGTCCCGGCGTGTCCAACAGATTGCGGCGCCTGGCCACCCGGAGGGCCAATGGGGTCAAGAAGACGGTAAGGCCGATGCAGCAGGCCAGAACGCCGATGTACTCCCAGGCTGGTGGAGAAGTCATATGGTGCGCTCCCTCCTCCACCTGCAACAGAAAATCCCCGGTGACTTCTCCATGTTAGGCACGACATGCACCCGAAGGGACCCCGAGATGGCTGGGATCTTGACCAAGGGCCCTGGCCGGGGACCGAGAACCCGTGGTCTACTCCAGTGCCTTGCGGCTGATACGCCGTCGACGGGGTGCCGCCTTCACTGAGGCGTACAGGGCCTCATGAGCCGCTGCCATCGACTGAACGCCGAAGGCCTCTTCGGCCCAGTGGCGGGCGATGAGGCCCATTTCGCGTCGTTCTCTCGTATTCGTCAGGAGTCGCCGCAGGGCACCGACCAGGCTCCCCACCTCGGGCACCACGATCAGGCCGGTACGTCCGTCCTGGACGACTTCGGCCGTACTTCCCGCATCGGTCGCCACCGCCGGGACGCCGTACAACGCCGCTTCGATCAACGAGACGGGCATGCCCTCGTTGTCACTCGTGAGGAGGATCACGTCCGCCGCCGAATACACGTTTTCGACATCTCCACGCCATCCGAGGAACCGCACATTGGGCGGAGAGATGGCGCGCAGTTCTGATTGGAGAGGTCCGTCTCCGGCCACAACGAACGTGGCTTCGGGAATCTCCCGGGCGACGGCGATCATCCGATCCGGACGCTTAATCTTTGTGAGCCGCGCCACGTAGGCAACGACGAGACCGTTGTGAGGAAGGCCCAGAGCGGTACGCGCCGCCGATCGATCTGGAGGCGGATTGGGCAGCGATATTCCGGGAGGGATGACGACATACTGATCGGGTCGTCCGATCCGAGCTGCGAGCAGCTCCTCACGGACACTCCCACCCACCGCGACCATTTTGTCGGTCACCGTCGCCAGGGTGCGTTCCGTGGCGACGATCCCCCGTGTGGCCATTGGTGAGAAATAGCCGTGGAGGAGGTGGCCGTGGAACGTATGCACTCGGGAAGGAACGCCCACCACGGCGGCAGCCACACGGCCGAGTACGCCGGCCTTGGCTGTATGCGTGTGAACGATGTCGGGTCGCAGCCGCCAGAGCTGTCTGACGAGTCCGCCCAAGGCCCTCACGTCGTCGGATGGACGTACGGCGCGACCCAGACCAGGAATACGGGTGACCTCCAGCGCCGGGGCACGAAGGAGCATGTAGTCCGCTTCACCAGTGTCCACTTCACCGGTCAGAACATGGACATCGCCGTCAAGTGCGCTCAAGAGCTCGGCGACCAAGGCCGCCGGACCGCCCACGTTCATCCGTCCGATGATGTGAACGACACGCACCCTGGGGAGCAGATCACACTCGTCCTACCGTCGCCAGGACCCCTTGATCGATTGCCCGGGCGGACGTACCATCCGCCTCCAGTAGGAGTCCGCTCCAGCCCCTGGCGCCCACCTGCCCACTCACAGCTTGGGACGACACGCGAGCACCCCGGGGACCACCGGGGTGCTCCCGCGAAGCGGGTCTCTTTTCTGCGTGGACCTCTGTATTCCTTTCGGAAATCCCGCCGGCGCTTTTCTTTCTCGTCCGCATCTTGACCGCGTTTGATACTTTTCCATAGACTTTCATTCCATGACGGACCCCGAGGTGAGAAGGCTACTGAATCGGGTGCCGGAGTTCACAGATCGCTACCTGGCGTTGGTCGAGGAGACTGACGGCGATCCCGGTGCCGCCGCCACCTTCGTCGAGTTGGCCGACTTCGTAGCCGGGCTGGTGAACGAGATCGAACGGTTCCGACCTGCGCTCATCCGCTGTCTCGAAGCCCTCGAACAGGTGGCGAACTCCTCCGAAGACGCGGAGGACCTCGTCGTCTGGTCCTTCTTCGACGGCCTCTCATCCGATGACGTCCGAGGAATCGAGCTCCTCATCGGGCCGTCCACCAGGGCCCTGGTGGACGCCGCCGACCGCACCTCGCCATGGTGATCTCAGCGGGCGGCAGAGCCGCCGGTCGACCCGTTGCGAGCAGGAGACGGCGGGGACTCGGAATCGGCTGCGGCCCGGCGGTCGG
>Ga0307373_10005485_pt1 | contig 20729 bp, 22 predicted proteins | sample OX2MG_FD_202534 | JGI IMG/M metagenome (GOLD analysis project Ga0307373, IMG submission 202534) | Soil microbial communities from Risofladan, Vaasa, Finland - OX-2 | ecosystem: Environmental > Terrestrial > Soil > Coastal area > Acid sulfate soil | place: Finland: Risofladan, Vaasa | collected...
TGCTCGCGCAGCATGTACTGGCTGACGGCGATCCAGCCGCTGGCGCGCTGGTTGGGCAGGAGCTTCTCGTAGCCGGCGATATAGGCGCGCAGGTCGTATTCCGACTGCTCGAGCACCGCGACGTGGATCCGGTCGATGCCCCGCAGCCACACCTCGCGGTCGAGCCGCTTCACGTCCTGGCCCCAGTCGAGGTCGGAATTGACGGCGATCTGTGCCGGCGTGTTGCCGGCGAGACCGTTGAACCACGGCAGGTAGTCGGGATGGGCGGTGAACGCGTCGGCGCCTGCCCAGAGAACGAGCGCGCAGACGGTCACCTTGTCCCAGTTGCCGCCGCGCGCGAGCGTCAGTAGCGCAACGCCTGCGGCGATCGCCAGAAGCGGATAGATCGGCAGCAGATAGCGGACGCCGAAATCGACCGGGCTCGTCATCGACGCAACGAGGACACCGCACGCCGCCAAAGCGGGCGCGGCAATCCGCCAGTCGCGCAGCGCGCGCGAGCGACGCAGCAGCAGGATGACGCCGAGCACGGCTGCGATCAGGAACGGCAGCGGCGTCTTCACCGCCAGATCGACCGGAAAGAAGTACCACAGGCCGCCGTGAGCGAGCCGGCCGAGCAGATAAACCGGATCGTGGTGGGCGCCGACACGTCGCATGGTGTCGAAGACGCCGCGGAAGAATTCGTGCGCCGGATAGATTGGCAGCTTGGCGACGGTCGAGACGATGCCATGCGCCGGATGCGGTGCTGCAATCGCCTGGCCGGGTAAGGAGGTCTCGTAGAGCAGCGAGCCGATCGAGAAGCGATAGCCGCTCCAGATCGTCAGACCCGCGGCCAGCGCGCTCGCCGCCGTGCCGCGCAGCCATATCCGCGCCGGCCATTGCCGGCCGCCGATCCACAAGCGCCACGCCAGAACCGGCAGCAATGCCGCCGGAAAGAACAGGAAGACGGTGAACTTCGATAGCACCATCAGCGCGCCGGCGGCGCCGAGCGCCAGGCTGCGGTGCAAGTCGGGATGATCGAGCCAGCGCACCGCGGCGAGCGCGGCAAGGCCGAACGTCGACGCCACCGCCAAGTCGGTGGTGGCGAGGCCGGCATGAGCGAGGATCGGCGGCAGCGCCAGGAACAGGGCGAGCGCACCGAGCGCCGCGCCCTCGCTGGCCAGCGCGCAGGTCCAGCGCCACACGACGGCGGCGGCGAGTAGCAGGAAGGCGAGGGTGCCAAGGCGGGCGAGCGCGATCATGCGCGCCGGATTGCCGAAATCGCGCAGGATGTGGTCGCCATCGTGCCACATGTCCGGGTTGGACGTGCTGCGCGCGCCGGCGAGATAGGGGCCGAGTGCGTCGGCCACGCGGGCAAGCGGCGGCGTGCTTGGCTCGTAGGCATAGCGGTGCTGGTCGAGCCACTGCATGCCGGCGGCAATGTGGGCGCCTTCGTCGATGGTCGGGCCGTAGTGCGCGGCCGCCATCGTCACCACGGCGCCGGCGATGCCGAACAGCACGACGGCGAGGGCGACGGCGCGCGATGGCAGCGCGGCGCGGATCAGACGCGTGGCCAGCGGATGTTCCGGACGGACGGCGTCGAGCGCGGCAGGCATCGTCATGGCGCGCCTCACGCGACCCGATCTGGCGTGGTCATGCCGCGCAGCACCATGCGTGCCAAGTGGCGCGGCCTGAACGGGATGGCCGGCCGGCCCGCCTCGCGCGCCAGCCGCATGGCATCGCCATAGCCGGCCGGGCCGCGGCGCGACGCGTGATAGGTGTAGGCATCGATCGCACGCACCAGCTCGGCGTGGAGCGCATCTTTCTCCGCCGCATTCAGCCGTAGGGCTTCAGCCTGGCCCGACAGCCGCGTCAGGCTCAGCACCTTGGCGCGATCGAACTCCGGTGCGTTGTGCGAATGCGTCAGGTTGGTGTCGTGCTCGCGCTTGTGCATCACCGTCGCGCGGGTGAAAGCGAAGCGTCCGGCACGCGCGAGGCGCAGGAATAGATCGGTGTCCTCGCCGAAATGCAGGGTCTCATCGAAAAGGCCGGTGGCGAGCGCCGCCGAGCGGCGGATGATGCATGCCGACGTGCCGAACGCGCCGGCACCAAGCAGCGCCGTGAACATGCCGCCGGCCGGCGTGAAAACACCCGGCGCCAGCGTGATCACCGGCCAGTTGGCGAAGCCGGATTTGGCGAACTGGCTGCGCAGCACCTCGCCGCGGGCGTCGAACTCGGTTGAATCGCCGAAGCTCGCGACGATATCGGGCATAGACCGGATCGCCGACAGCAGAAGTTGGTGGTGTGCCGGTGCGAGCAGATCATCAGCGTCGAGGAGCGCGATGAACTCGGCATCGCTGCGGCGGATCGCCAAGTTGCGTGCCGCCGACGGACCGCGCGGTCCCGGATTGTGCAGCAGCCGGATCGGCAGGAAATCGGCATAGTCGGTCGCGCACGCGACCGTGACCGCCGCGGTGTCGTCGATGCTGCCATCGTCGACGACGGTCACCGCCTGCGGTAGGACGTGCTGGAGCGCGACGCTTTGCAGCGTCGCGCCGAGGAAGCGTCCGGCATTGCGCGCCGGCACGACGACTTCGAGCGTGCCCGGTGTCATGCCCCTAAGGCAGCAAGGTGCGGGCCACTGGCGGAAACACTGGCGAAATCACACGCCGGTGCGGTCGATCGTCAAATTGGTCGACAGTGATTTACGGTAAACGCGCCGGGAGGCCGGCGCCTGGCCGTTATCTCGCGAACGGAACCAGCGGCACCAGACCAGTGAACGCCGCACTTTGGTAAAGGAAGAATGCTGCGGCGGCGAGCAGCAGGACGCCACCGGCGCGCTCGATCGCCGGCACCCACAACATGAACCGCGGCACGCGCTTCACCGCTTGTGTCGCTGCCCCCATCAGAATGAGCGGAATGCCCCGCGCGACGCCGAACACGAACAGCAGCAGGCCGCCAAGCCAGGGCGAGCCGGTCGCTGCGGCGGCGCCAAGAACGGGCAGGACCATCGGTGTGCACGCCGGGCACGTGGTCAGGCCAAACGGAATGCCCAGCGCGTAAGCCGCGGCAAACGTGTCGACACGACGCGCCTCGGGGCGTAGCCGTGGCGCCACGATGTGAATCTTCCGCAAGAGCGCGAGACCGAACACGGCCAGAACGGCCGCAATGACAAAGTTAGTCAGCGCCAGATAGCGCGCGATGGTGATGATCACCGTCAATCCCAGGAAACCAAAGAGGATGCCGATGGCGGCGTCGATCGTCGCTTGGCCAAGAACGAATCCTGCCGACAGCAGGATTCCCCGTGCCCGCCCATCCGCCTGCCCGCCGACATAGCCGCCGACCACCGAATAGAGCGGCAATGAGCTCGGCGCGACGCCGACGAGAAGGCCGGCCAACGCCACCGCCGCCACGGCCAGAGCCGACATCCCCGATGTCTGGTTGAGCCACGCCGTTAGATGGTCAATGTCCACGTCCGAAATTCCGTCCTTCGTGAATTCGTGCTCCGACCGCGCGCCGCCGTTGCCCACGATAAAGCAAGCCGGTTCGAGCGCTGCAGGCTAGACCCCGTACCGCAGTCCGGAGTCAAGATAACGGCGCTCTCCACATCGGATTATCAAAAAAATCCGTGTCCGGCGTTGACTCCGTACCACAGTACGGACCCCATATTCCTATTCGATGAGAGGTGACACGATGAAAGACCTGACCATTGGCGAAGCGGCGCGGCAGGCCGGCGTCGGCGTCGAGACCATCCGCTTTTACGAGCGTCGCGGCCTGATCGAGCAGCCGTTGAAGCCGCGGGATTCGAGTTTCCGTATCTATTCTGCGGAGCAACTCAAGCGCATCAAATTCATCCGCGAAGCGCAGCGCCTCGGTTTTTCTCTCAAGGAGATCCACGAGCTGCTGGCGCTGCGCGCCGATCCTAACGCCGATTGCTCGATGGTTCAGCAGCAAGCCGTCGCCAAGCTGGACGAGGTACGCGCGAAGATCGACCAGCTGCATCGGATCGGATCGGCGTTGGAAGCGCTCATCGCCGTCTGTCCCGGTTGCGGCAGCCTTGAGGTGTGCTCGATCCTCGACACGCTGGTCGAGCGCAGCCGTCACCCTGCGCCGCGGATCGACACCGAAGTTCCGCTGCCAACCGCCACGCCCAAGCGGGCAGCTCAGCGGAGCGGGGATTTCCGCGGCAACAATCGCCGCACAACCAATAAGCAAAGGAGAGCACGGTGAAGTCTGTGACGTTCAAAATCCAAGGCATGCATTGCGACGGCTGCGCGGACACCATCAAGGCGCTGGTCGAGCGTGAACCCGGCGTGACGAACGCGACCGTGAGCTTCGACGTCGGCGAAGCGCGTGTCCTCTATGACCCGGCGACTACCAGCGAGAACCGCCTGGTGGCGGTCGTCGAAAGGCCAGGATATCGCGTGGTGAGTCGCGGAACGTGAGCGCGGCTGCCGAGGCGTGCCGCGCTGCGGCGCGCCTCGGATGGTTGGCGCGAAAGGAGCTCGGGAATGAGTATCGTATCGACATCCGTAGCCGCCGATAGGCTTTGGGCCGAAGAGCCCGCGACGCGGCCCGGCCGCAGAAAGATCCGCGCGCGCATCGGCGGCCTGCATTGCTCGCTCTGCACCGGCACTATCGAGAAGGCGCTCGGCCGGATGCCGGGCGTCGACAAAGTCGCCGTAAGCCTGACGCACGAGCAGGCCCTGGTCGAATACGATCCGGCGGTCGCGCGGCCCGAAGAGCTCCTGCAAACGCTCAAGGACATCGGCTACACGATCTCCGATCCGCGCAAGCTGCGCCCCTTCGAAGAGGAGGAGCGCGAGCTTGTCCGCGAAGGCCGGCGCTTCGTCGCGGCTGTCGGCTTGAGCCTCGTCGCCATCGCGCTGATCGCGCACCCCACCGGCATCGGGGCCGGCGTGCTGCCGGCATTCGTCGTCGCGAGCCTCCTCGCCTTCGTCTTCCTGGTTTTGCGTCCGGCCGGGCTTGGCGCGGCGATCGGCGGCGCGGGCGGCCTCGCCGTCGTGGCTTCGGCTCTGCTCTACCTACAACTCGCGGGACGGCTGGCGGCGGCAACGCCGTGGATCGTGGCCGTCCTGGCCGTCGCTCTCGTCTTCGGCGTCGGTGGCCATATCCTCCATATGGCAGTGCAGGCGCTCCGCCGCGGCATCCTCAATCAGCATGTGCTGCTGGAGATCGGCGCCTTCGCCGGAATCCTCGGCGGCATCACCGGACTCGCGATGCATCCGCCGGGCTATCCCACGGCGCCGTTCTTTGCCGTGGCGGTGATGGTCACGACCTATCACATTTTCTCGGAATGGCTGTCGTTGATCGTCAAGACGCGCAGCTCGCAGGCCGTCAAGCGCCTCCTCGATCTACAGCCGGACATGGCCCGCGTCGTGCGCGACGGCCGCGACGTCGATATTGCGCTCGCCGAGGTGGCGATCGGCGATCTCGTCCGCGTCCGGCCCGGCGAACGCATGCCGGTGGATGGCACGATCGCGTCCGGCCATTCCGGGATTGACCAGTCCTTCGTCACCGGCGAGCCGATCCCCGTCGAGAAGCGCGCTGGCGATCCGGTAACCGGCGGATCGATCAACGGCACCGGCAGCCTGCTGGTCCGCGTGACCGCAATCGGCGCGGAGAGTTTCCTGCAACGGGTGGTCCGCCAGGTGGAGGATGCGCGGGCGCTCAAGCCCGGCATCCTGCATCTGGTCGACCGCATCCTGCGCGTGTATACGCCGACCGTGCTGGCGATCGCAGCTCTTGCCTTCGCCGGCTGGATGGTGGGACCGCTCGTCGTCACCGGTCATTCCGATCTCGGCCGGGCCGCGTTCGCGGCGTTGAGTGTGCTGGTGATGGGTTATCCGTGCGCTGTCGGTATCTCGGCGCCGCTGTCGATCGTGCGCGGCGCCGGCGAAGCCGCCGATCGGGGAATCCTCATGCGTACGGGCGAGGCGTTCCAGACCTATCGTCTGGTCGACCGCATCGTACTCGACAAGACTGGAACGCTCACCGAAGGCAAGCCGACGGTGCGTGCGATCGCGGCGACCGGCGCCGACGAAGGCGAGCTGCTGGCGATCGCCGCGGCGGCTGAATCCTCGTCCGAACATCCGCTTGCGGCCGCCGTCGTCCGCGCCGCCTTCGAGCGCGCGGTCGTTCTGCCCGCGGTCGAAACCTTCGAGGCGTTTCCCGGCAGGGGCGTCGTCGCCCGTATCGCCGGGCGAGAGGTCGTAATCGGCAATCCAAAGTTTCTCGCCGAGCGCGGCGTCGACACGAAGCCGGTTGCCGACCGGATCGCCGCGTTGGAAAACCAAGGAGGAACCGTGATCGTCGTCGCCCGCGACGCCACCGTGCTCGGCATTCTGTCGCTCGGTGACGTGCTCAAGGCGGATGCGCGCGAAACTGTTGCCGCGCTGCACCGCGCCGGCATCGAGACGATCATGGTCACCGGCGACAACGAGCGCGCGGCGCAAAGCGTTGCCCGCGATCTCGGGATCGACGCGGTCCACGCCAGTATCCTGCCTGGCGCGAAGGCCGAAATCGTTCGTCGCCTCCAGAAGCACGGAAAGGTGGCCATGGTCGGCGACGGGATCAACGATGCGCCGGCCCTGATGCAGGCGGATGTCGGCATCGCCATGGGTGGCGGCACGGACATCGCCATCGAGTCCGCCGACATCATCATCCTCGGCCAAAAACTCGATGCGATCCTGCGCGCGCACGAGATCAGCCGCACGAGCTATCGCAAGATGGTGCAGAATGTGGCGCTCGCCTTCTGTTTCAACGGCATCGGCATACCGGTCGCGGCGACTGGGTTGGTCTATCCCGTGTGGGCGATGGCAGCGATGGCGGTGAGCGTCACCGCGATCTTTTTCAACTCGCTTTGGGGCCGACCATCGCTGTTCCTCGACGCGATCCTCAGCGTCGGCCGCATGCCAACCGCGGGCAGGGCGCCGGCCGGTCGCTGACGTCGTCGCCGGTCGCGTCGCGTCAGTTGGCGGTCAATGGCGACGCGGCAGATTGTCGGCTGACCGCGCGGCGAAGAGCGCGTCGATGATCGGGCATTCCGGAACCGTGCCGCCGCCGCACTGCGACGCCATGGTTTCGAGCACGCGCTGGAATTTCCTGAGATCGGCGATCTTCCGCCGGATCTCATGGACATGATCCCGCGCCAGCTTTTCGACTTGAGCGCAAGTGAATTTGCGCCCGTCGACGAGGCGAAGCAGGCCACGGATCTCGGCCAGCGCGAACCCGAGCTCGCGGCTGCGACGGATGAAATTGAGCCGCTTGAGCAAGTCGCGACCGTAGAGTCGGTAGCCGCCGGCGCTCCGCGGCGGCGGCGGCAAGAGCCCGATGCGCTCGTAGTAGCGGATCGTCTCGAGATTGCAGCCCGTGCGCGCGGCGAGCGCGCCCCGGGTCAGAGGTTCGCCGCGCGCGACGGTGGTGGCTGACATGCTGCCGCTCCCGAGTCTGTAGTCGATACAGGCGTTATATCCCGCCCGCCGAGATCGGCAAGCGCGCCGTTCGGCGCGGACCCGTTCCCGCGACCGCCCGTTCGCCGGGCCAATTTTTCCCTTGAGCCTGTAGGACCTACAGGCTTTAGCCTCCCACCTATGGAAAATTCGCCGGTAGCCGTTCGACAGATGGATAAAACCGAGACCGAGAACCGCAACGTGGCGCTGGCCACGATGGGCGGCATCTTAGGCGCGCTCGCCACCGCTTCGTGTTGCGTGCTGCCGTTCGTCCTGTTCACGCTCGGGATCAGCGGAGCGTGGATCAGTGATTTGACCGCGCTTGAGCCCTATCGCCCGATCTTCGCCGCGGTCACGTTCGGCCTCCTCGGGTATGGGTTCTACCGCGTTTACCGCAAGCCCTCGATCGCCTGCGCCGAGGGCTCCTATTGCGCCAAGCCGAGTTCGGCCCGGATCGCCAAGATCGGCCTCTGGAGCGCCGCGGTCATCGTCATGATCGCTCTCGGGTCGCCTTACCTCATCGCTCGATGGATGTGATCGCGGAGCGTCGACATGGATACAATCAACACCGTGGATCTGGATAGCGTGGCGAGCGCCGTTGTCCGCGCCCATCCCAGGTTCGATGCGGGTGCGCGTCGCCTCTCCCTCGAGCTTTACCGCCTCCTCGCCGAAGGTCGTCCGGTCTCCCGCGCGGCGCTGGCGCAGCGCACCGGCGTTGCCCTCGACACGGTCGCCAGCATCCTCAATGGTTGGCCGTTGGTGTTCTCGGACGCGGCGGGGCAAGTGGTTGGCTATGTGGGCTTGTCGCTTCCGACGGCCCATGCCAGCCGGCACCGGATCACGATCGGCGGACGGACGCTCCGCGCCTGGTGCGCCTGGGACACGCTTTTTTGCCCGAACGGCTCGGCTGCACGGCGGAGATCACGTCAACGAGCCCGGCCGAGGACCGCGCCATAAGCCTCACGGTGACGCCGGAGCGGGTCGAGCGCATCGATCCGACCGGCACCTGCATGTCATTTCTGATGCCGCCTCCGACGGGATTTGCACCGGACGTCATCACCACGTTCTGCCACTTCATTCATTTCTTTCCGTCGCGGCGGGCGGGCGAAACCTGGGTCGCGCAGAATCCCGGAACCTTCCTGCTGTCCGTCGCGGAGGCGCACGTTCTGGCGCGTCGCGTGAACGCGGCGCAATACGGAGACGCGCTGTGACGGGCATCGCCGCTAAAAGCCGATCGAGCGCGCACGGCGTGTTGCCGGACGGCGAAGACGGTCTTTGCATCACGGAACCAAGGAGAATTCCCATGAAACATCGTCGCGATCTTGCCGCAGCTGCCGCAATCATCGTGCTGATGCTCGCGCCACTCTCGGCACGGGCCGGCGAGCAGACCGTCGTCCTCGACGTCCAGCATGCGGGCTGTGTCTTGTGTGGCCCCATCGTGAAGACGAGCCTCGCGCGCGTGAATGGGGTCAAGGCCGTGGCCGTATCGCAGCCCGACGCAATGGCAGATGTCACCGCGACGGTGAAGTTCGACGACACCGCCACGAGCGTTCCGAACCTCATCGCTGCCACGACCAAGGCCGGATACCCTTCGGCGGTGAAGCAATGACCGCGCCTCGCCGCCACAGCACGAACGGCACGGCGAAAGCGCCGGACCTCGCAGTGATCGGCGCCGGCTCGGCCGGATTCGCCGCCGCCATCGCGGCGGCCGAACGCGGCGCCCATGTCGCCCTCATCGGCCACGGCACCATCGGCGGCACCTGCGTCAACACCGGGTGCGTTCCGTCCAAGACGCTGATCCGGGCGATGGAGTCGGTGCGTCACGCCAAGAGCGCCGCCCGGTTTGCCGGCGTTCGGGCGGACGGACGGGTCCAGGACTGGCGCGCCGTGGTTGGCCAAAAGGACGAGCTGGTGCTGTCGCTTCGCCAATCGAAGTATGCGGACCTGCTGCCGAGCTACAACGGGATCGCCTATATCGAGGGCCGGGCGCGGTTGACGAACGATGGTGTCACCGTCGACGAGAGTCCGATAAAGGCCGGCAAGGTGATCATTGCCACGGGCGCGTCACCGTCGGTGCCGCCGATCCCGGGTATCGAGGCCGTGCCGTACTTGACGAGCACGACCGCCCTCGAACTCGACCGATTGCCCAAGTCGCTACTTGTGATCGGCGGCGGCTACATCGGCTGCGAACTCGGTCAGATGTTCGCGCGGGCGGGTGTGAAGGTGACGATCGTCGATATCCTGCCGATCCTGTCGGCGGCCGAGCCGGAGATCGCCAACGCCCTGGCGGGTTACCTGCGCGACGAGGGGATTGTCATCCGCGAGGGTGTTAAGACGACGGCCGTCCGCAAGACCGGGCGGGGCGTCGCCCTCGACATCTCGGACGGCGGCCGGGATGAAACGATCGAGGCCGAGCACGTGCTGGTCGCGACCGGACGCCGGCCCAACACGGCGAGCATGGGTCTCGAGGAAGGCGGCGTCGAGCTTCTGGCGAATGGCGGCATCAAGGTAGACGAATGGATGCGCACGACGCGGCCCGGCATCTATGCCGCCGGCGACGTCACGGGGCGTGACCCGTTCGTCTATATGGCCGCCTATGGCGCGAAAATCGCGGCGGAGAATGCGCTCGACGGCGATGGCCGGCGCTATGACTCCAGCGTCATGCCCGCCGTCGTGTTCACCGACCCTCAGGTCGCCAGTGTCGGCCTGACGGAAGCGACGGCGCGTGGGCAAGGTCTCGCAGTGAAGACCGCCGTTCTTCCGCTCGCTTACGTCCCGCGTGCGCTCGCTGCGCGCGATACGCGTGGCCTCATCAAGCTGATTGCCGCGGCGGACAGCGGCAAACTGCTCGGCGCGCACATCTTGGCGCCGGAGGGCGCCGACAGCATCCAGACCGCGGCGCTCGCCATCACGTGCGGGCTCACGGTGCAGCAGATCGCAGACACCATCTTTCCCTACCTCACGACGGTCGAGGGGCTGAAGCTTGCCGCCCAGACTTTTACCAAGGACGTGGCTAGGCTTTCGTGCTGCGCGGGTTAGGTCGGCGGCACTTGCACGACCGGCGGCATTGATTAGTGTCCGTCGCCGCGCCACATCAAAAGGCGCCTTCGATGGACATATTTTTGGTCATGAGACGGCCGATATTGCGGTGCGATACCGCGCCGCGGAAAAAGGCCGAAAGGCCTGGGAAATCGTGGGAAAACGCGGCCTCCCGCGCTTGACACCCCAGGGGCAGAGGGGTACCACTGGCCGCCGCGGTGTCGGTGCTGCGGGGGTGTAGCTCAGTTGGTTAGAGCGCCGGCCTGTCACGCCGGAGGTCGCGGGTTCGAGCCCCGTCACTCCCGCCATTTCGCGTGACGGCGTCAGCTTCGCCTTGCGCAGGCCACCATCGCGCTCGACTTGGGAGCCGTCGTCGATGGACAGCCTGTTGCGTGAATACCTTCCGATCCTGATCTTCATCGGCATTGCGTTCGCGCTGTCGGTGGTCATCGTGCTGGCGTCCTTCATCCTCGTGCGGCAGCGGCCGGATTCGGAAAAGCTGTCGCCCTATGAATGCGGCTTCCCGCCGTTTTCCGATGCGCGCGCCAAGTTCGACGTGCGCTTCTATCTCGTGTCGCTGCTGTTCATCATCTTCGACCTCGAAGTCGCCTTCCTGTTTCCGTGGGCGGTGGCGCTCGGCAAGATCGGCGTGTTCGGCTTCTGGTCGATGATGGTGTTCCTCGGCGTCCTCACCGTCGGCTTCATCTACGAATGGAAGACGGGAGCGCTCGAATGGGAGTGATCGCGCCCGCCGATACTTTTTCCGAGGCCCGCCGCCAGGGCTTCATCCTGTCGACCGTCGACCAGCTGGTGAAATGGGCGCAGACCGGCTCGCTCTGGCCGATGACTTTCGGTCTCGCCTGCTGTGCCGTCGAAATGATGCACACCGCCGCGTCGCGCTACGACCTCGACCGCTTCGGCGTCGTGTTCCGGCCAAGCCCACGGCAGTCCGACGTGATGATCGTCGCCGGCACGCTGTGCAACAAGATGGCGCCGGCGCTGCGCAAGGTCTACGACCAGATGGCCGAGCCGCGCTGGGTGATCTCGATGGGCTCGTGCGCGAACGGCGGCGGTTATTACCATTATTCATATTCAGTGGTGCGCGGCTGCGATCGCATCGTGCCGGTCGACATCTACGTTCCCGGCTGTCCGCCGACCGCCGAGGCTTTGCTTTATGGCGTGTTGCAACTGCAGAAGAAGATTCACCGCGAACGGCGCTTTGCGCGCTGACCGCGATGTCGAACGGGATTCAGAATGACCCAGCCGCTTGAGTCCGTCGGCGAAAAGGTGGCCGCCGCCTTTCCGCAGGACGTGCTCCAACGCGCGATTGCGCACGACGAGCTGATGGTCACGGTGCGACGTGAGGCGATCGTGCGCGTGCTGCAGTTCCTGCGCGACGATCCCGGCTTTCGGTTCGACGTGCTGGTCGATATCTGCGGCGTCGATTATCCCGACCGCGTCGAGCGGCTCGAGGTCGTCTACAACCTGCTGAGCCTGACGCACAATCGCCGCATCCGACTCAAGGTGACGACCGACGAGCAGACGCCGGTGCCGTCCGCGACATCGGTCTACAGCGCCGCCGGCTGGTTCGAGCGCGAATGCTGGGACCTGCTCGGCGTCTATTTCGCCGATCATCCGGATTTGCGCCGCATCCTCACCGATTACGGATTTGAGGGCCATCCGCTGCGCAAGGATTTCCCGCTCACCGGCTTCGTCGAAGTGCGCTACGACGAAGAGCAGAAGCGCGTCGTCTACGAGCCGGTGAAGCTCAAGCAGGAGTTCCGGAGCTTCGATTTCCTGTCGCCGTGGGAAGGCATGAACACCATTCTGCCCGGCGACGAAAAAGCGACCGGCGAGGGCAAGCCGAAATGAGCGCCGACATCGTCCCCGCCGCCGAAGCCGCGATCAAGAGCTTCACCATGAATTTCGGTCCGCAGCATCCGGCGGCGCACGGCGTGCTGCGCCTGGTGCTCGAGATGGACGGCGAAGTGATCGAGCGTGCCGACCCCCATATCGGCTTGCTGCACCGCGGCACCGAGAAGCTGATCGAATACAAGACCTATATGCAGGCGACGCCGTATTTCGACCGGCTCGATTACGTCTCGCCGATGTGCCAGGAGCACGCCTTCGCGCTCGCCGTCGAAAAGCTGATGGGCATCACGCCGCCGCCGCGCGCCCAATACATCCGCGTGATGTATGCCGAGATCACCCGCATCCTGAACCATCTGCTGAACCTGACCGCGTTCGCGCTCGATGTCGGCGCGATCACGCCGCTGCTCTGGGGCTTCGAGGAGCGTGAGAAGCTGATGGAATTCTACGAGCGCGCCTCGGGCGCGCGGCTGCACGCCAATTATTTCCGCCCGGGCGGCGTGCACCAGGACCTGCCGCCTGGCCTGCTCGAGGACATCGCCGCTTTCTGCGAGCAGTTCCCGAAGCGTGTCGACGATCTCGAGCAGCTCTTGACCGAGAATCGCATCTTCAAGCAGCGCACCGTCGACATCGGACCGATGACGCGCGCGCAAGCGATCGACTGGGGCTTTTCGGGGCCGATGCTGCGCGCCTCCGGCGTGCCCTGGGACCTGCGCAAAGCGCAGCCCTACGACGTCTACGGCGAGATGGATTTCGACATTCCGATCGGCAAGCACGGCGATTGCTGGGATCGTTATCTGGTGCGGATGGAGGAGATGCGCCAAAGCTTGCTCATCATCAAGCAATGTATCGACAAGATGCCGGCCGGCCCGCACATGGTCGACGACCGCAAGGTCGCGCCGCCGCCGCGCGCCGAGATGAAAAGCTCAATGGAAGCGTTGATCCATCACTTTAAGCTCTACACCGAGGGCTATCACGTGCCGGCGGGCGAGACCTATACGGCGGTCGAGGCGCCGAAGGGCGAGTTCGGCGTCTATCTCGTCGCCGACGGCAGCAATCGGCCCTATCGCTGCAAGATCCGCTCGCCCGGCTTTCCGTTCCTGCAGAGCACCGATTTCATGTCGCGCGGCCACATGCTGGCCGACGTCGTGGCGATCATCGGCTCGATGGACGTCGTTTTCGGCGAGATCGACCGATGAGCGCGGATGACGATTCCGCGCCGGCGGCGCAGCCGACGAGCTTCACCTTCACGCCGGCGAATCTCGAGAAAGCGAAAGCGTATATCGCCAAATATCCGACCGGTCGCCAGGCCAGCGCGGTGCTGCCGCTGCTCGATCTGGCGCAGCGCCAGCACGACAACTGGCTGCCGCGCGCGGCGATGGATGCGGTCGCCGACATGCTCGGCATGGCGCGCATCCGCGTCTACGAGGTCGCGACCTTCTACACCATGTTCAACCTGAAGCCGGTCGGAAAGCACTTCTTCCAGATCTGCACGACCACGCCGTGCTGGCTTCGCGGCTCGGACGCGGTGGTGGCGGCGTGCAAGAAGAAGCTCGGTATCGGCATCGGCGAAACCACGGCCGACGGCAAATTCACGCTCAAGGAGGTCGAGTGCCTCGGCGCCTGCGTCAACGCGCCCATCATGCAGGTCAACGACGATTTCTACGAGGACCTCGACGGCGGTTCGACCGAAGCGCTGATCGACGCTCTCGCGCGCGGCGAGAAGCCGCCGATGGGTTCGGCGACAAAGCGCCAGACTTCGGCGCCAGAGGGCGGTCCGACCACGCTCAAGGATCTTTCGTTCGCCGGAGGCAAGCGCTGATGCTCGCCGACAAGGACCGCATCTTCACCAATCTCTACGGTCAGTTCGACTGGCGGCTCGACGGCGCCCAGGGCGCGCGCAAGCGCGGCGATTGGGATGGCACCAAGGATCTGATCGCCAAGGGCCGCGATTGGATCGCCAACGAGGTCAAGGCCTCGGGCCTGCGCGGGCGAGGTGGAGCGGGGTTCCCGACGGGCCTCAAATGGACGTTCATGCCGAAAACGAGCGACCGCCCGACCTATCTCATCGTCAATGCCGACGAGAGCGAGCCCGGCACCTGCAAGGACCGTGACATCATGCGTCACGACCCGCATAAGCTGATCGAAGGCTGCGTCCTCGCTGGCGTCGGCATGGGCGCGCATCACTGCTACATCTATATCCGCGGCGAGTTCTATAACGAGGCGCAAGTCCTCCAGGCGGCGATCGACGAGGCCTATGCCGCCGGCCTCGTGGGCCCAAACGCCTGCGGCTCGGGCTTCGATTTCGAGCTCCGCCTCCACCGCGGCGCCGGTGCCTATATCTGCGGCGAGGAAACCGGGCTGCTCGAATCGCTCGAAGGCAAGAAGGGCCAGCCGCGCCTCAAGCCGCCGTTTCCGGCGGCGTGCGGGCTCTATGGCTGCCCGTCGACGGTCAACAACGTCGAGACGATTGCCGTGGTGCCGACCATCCTGCGGCGGGGCGGCGCCTGGTTCGCCGGCATCGGCCGGCCCAAGAATGAAGGCACCAAGGTGTTCTGCATCTCGGGCCACGTCGAGAAGCCGTGCAACGTCGAGGAGGCGATGGGCGTACCCCTTCGCGAATTGATCGATAAGCACGCCGGCGGCGTGCGCGGCGGCTGGGACAATCTGCTGGCGGTGATTCCCGGTGGATCTTCGGTGCCCGTCATTCCCAGGTCGATCTGCGACACCGTGCTCATGGATTTCGACGCGCTGCGCGACGTCAAATCGGGCCTGGGCACCGCGGCCGTGATCGTCATGGACAAGTCGACCGACATCGTCAAAGCGATCGCGCGCCTGTCGCAGTTCTACAAGCACGAGAGCTGCGGCCAATGTACGCCGTGTCGCGAGGGCACGGGCTGGATGTGGCGCGTGATGGAACGGATGGTCCAGGGCAAGGCCGAGCCGCGCGAGATCGATATGCTGCTGGACGTCTCGTTCGAGATCGAGGGCCATACGATCTGCGCGCTGGGCGACGCGGCGGCATGGCCGGTGCAGGGCCTGATCCGGCATTTCCGGCCGGAGATCGAGCGCCGCATACGCGACTATCGCGCCCAGGCCACGCGCGCGGCGGCGGAGTAGGCGATGCCCAAGCTTACCGTCAACGGCAAGGCGATCGAGGTGCCGGCGGGCACCACGGTGCTGCAGGCCTGCCAGCAGGCCGGCTTCGAGGTCGCGCATTTCTGCTTCCATCCGCGCCTCAGCATCGCCGGCAACTGCCGCATGTGCCTGGTCGAGCAGGAGAAGGCACCGAAGCCGATCGCGTCCTGCGCCATGCCCGCTGCGGACGGCATGGTGATCCACACCGACAGCGAGAAAGCCAAAAAGGCGCGCCACGGCGTGATGGAGTTCTTGCTGATCAACCATCCGCTCGACTGCCCGATCTGCGACCAGGGCGGCGAGTGCGATCTGCAGGACCAGGCGATGGCCTATGGCTTCGACCGCGGTCGCTATATCGAGAACAAGCGCGCGGTGAAGGATAAGAATTTCGGTCCGCTTGTCGCCACCAGCATGAACCGCTGCATCCACTGTACGCGCTGCATCCGCTTCGCCACCGAGGTCGCCGGCGTCGACGATCTCGGCGCCACCGGACGCGGCGAGGACATGGAGATCGGCACCTATATCGAGCGCACGCTTGCCTCGGAATTGTCGGCCAACATCGTCGATCTCTGTCCGGTCGGCGCGCTGACGGCAAAGCCTTACGCCTTCGTTGCGCGGCCATGGGAACTCACCAAGACCGAGAGCGTCAACGTGCTCGATGCCGTCGGCTCGAACATCCGCGTCGATGCGCGCGGCGGCCAGGTCCTGCGGGTGCTGCCGCGGCTCAACGAAGCGATCAACGAGGAGTGGATCTCCGACAAGACGCGCTTCGCGCTCGACGGCCTGATGCGGCGCCGGCTCGACGTGCCCTATGTGCGCGAGAACGGCAAGCTTGCCGAAGCATCATGGCATGGGGCTTTCAATGCGATCGCCGCGCGACTACGCGATGTTCGGGGCACCCGTATCGCCGCCCTCGCCGGCGATCTCGCCGATTGCGAGGCGATGCTGGCGTTGAAGGAGCTGATGGTTGCGCTGGGCTCGCCGCATCTCGACTGCCGCCAGGACGGCGCCGCGCTCGATCCCGCCTGCCGCGCCGGCTATGTCTTCAATACGACGATTGCCGGCATCGAAGACGCCGACCTTTGTCTGTTGATGGGCACGCATCCGCGTTGGGAGGCGCCGATCGTCAACGCGCGGCTTCGCAAGCGCTGGCTCCAGGGCGGCTTCAAGGTGGCCGGCATCGGCGCGCCGCGCGATCTGACCTATCCGGTCGAATGGCTGGGCGCCGGGCCGGAGACGTTGGCCGAGCTCGTCGCCGGCAAGCATCCATTTGCCGAGACGCTGAAGGCGGCGAAGAAGCCGATGCTCGTGCTGGGACAGGGTGCGCTCCGCCGCCGCGACGGCGCCGCGATTCTGCGTCTGGCGCGGACGCTTGCCGAAAGTGCCGGGTTGGTACGCGAGGATTGGAACGGCTTCAACGTGCTGCACACCGCTGCGGCACGCGTCGGCGGCCTCGATCTCGGCTTCGTGCCGCAGGCGGGCGGCCGCGACACCGCCGGCATTCTTGCGGGCTGCGAGAAGGGCGAGATCGAATTCGTCTATCTTCTCGGCGCCGATGAGCTCGAGGCTAAGCGGCTGGGCCAGGCCTTCGTCGTCTATCAGGGTCATCACGGCGACGCCGGCGCGCACCGCGCCGATGTCGTGCTGCCGGGCGCCGCCTACACCGAGAAAGACGCGACCTACGTCAACACCGAGGGCCGTGTGCAGCACGGCCGCCGCGCTATCTTCCCGCCGGGCGAGGCACGCGACGACTGGACGATCCTGCGGGCGCTATCCGAGGTGCTGGGCCGCAAGCTGCCCTATGACAACCTTCGCGCGGTGCGCCGCCGACTGGTCGAGGTCAACGCCGTGTTCGGCCGCGTCGACGAGGCGCCGCGCTCGGCCTGGGGCAAGTTCGGCCACGATGGCCGCATCGAGCGCGAGCCCTTCGCTTATCCGATCACCGATTTCTATCGCACCGATCCGATCAGCCGCGCTTCGCCGACCATGGCGGAATGCGCCGCCCAGTTCGGCGACGCCGCGAGGACCGGCACGCATGGCTGAACTCTGGCGCAGCTACGGCCTGCCGACCACGATCACGGTCGCCGAGATCGTGGCGATCATCGTGCCGCTGCTGCTTGCCGTGGCGTATCTGACCTACGCCGAGCGCAAGGTGCTGGCGGCGGCGCAGCTGCGCAAGGGCCCGAACGTGGTCGGACCCTTCGGCCTGTTCCAGCCGCTGGCCGACGGCCTCAAGTTGCTGATGAAGGAGACGGTGATCCCGTCCGGCGCCAACCGCGTCGTCTTCGTCGCCGCGCCGATCATCACCTTCATGCTCAGCCTCGTCGCCTGGGCGGTGATCCCGTTCGACGCCGGCGTGGTGCTGGCCAACATCAACGTCGGCATCCTCTATCTCTTCGCGATCTCGTCGCTCGGCGTCTACGGCATCATCATGGCGGGCTGGTCGTCCAACTCGCGCTACGCCTTTCTCGGCGGCCTGCGCTCGGCGGCACAGATGGTGTCCTATGAGGTCTCGATCGGCTTTGTCATCGTCTCGGTCCTGCTCTGCGTCGGCTCGCTCAACCTGTCGGACATCGTCGAGGCGCAGAAGACGGTCTGGTTCGCTTTGCCGCTCTTTCCGATGTTCATCGTGTTCTTCATCTCGAGCCTGGCCGAGACCAACCGCTCGCCCTTCGACCTGCCCGAGGGCGAGTCCGAGCTCGTCGCGGGGTTCTTCGTCGAATACTCGTCGATGACCTTTGCGCTCTTCTATCTCGGCGAATACGCCAACATGATCCTGATGAGCGCAATGACCAGCATCCTGTTCCTCGGCGGCTGGCTCGCGCCGTTCAACATCCAGCCCTTCACCGGCGTGCTGGCGCATCTTTGGGCGGCCGCCTGGTTCTTCGCCAAGATGGCGTTCGTGCTGTTCTGCTTCCTGTGGATGCGCGCCACGATGCCGCGCTTCCGCTACGATCAGCTGATGCGGCTCGGCTGGAAGGTGTTCCTGCCGCTGTCGCTCGCCTGGCTCGTGGCGACCGCGGCGTTCCTCACGTTCACCGGCAAGCTTCCGGTCTAGGAGATGGCGATGGCCCGCATCGATCGCCAAGCCTATAGCCTGCTGCTGGCCGAGCTCGTCTCGGGCCTGTGGCTGACGCTCACCTACATGTTCAAGCGCCCCGTGACAGTCAACTATCCCTACGAGAAGGGGCCGTTGAGCCCGCGCTTCCGCGGCGAGCATGTGCTCCGGCGCTATCCGAATGGCGAGGAGCGCTGCATCGCCTGCAAGCTGTGCGAGGCGGTCTGTCCGGCGCTCGCCATCACCATCGAGGCCGAGCCGCGCGAGGACGGCAGCCGCCGCACGACGCGCTACGACATCGACATGACCAAGTGCATCTATTGCGGCCTGTGCCAGGAGGCCTGTCCGGTCGACGCCATCGTCGAGGGGCCGAACTTCGAGTTCGCCGCCGAGACGCGCGAGGAGCTGTTCTACGACAAGGACAAGCTTCTGGCGAACGGTGACCGCTGGGAGGCGGAGATCGCCAAGAACCTCGCGCTCGACGCGCCCTACCGCTGAGCCGCCGCGCATGATCATCCAGGCGCTCGCCTTCTACGCCTTTGCCGCGGTTGCCGTCGCCTCGGGCGTGATGGTGATTTCGGCGCGCAATCCGGTGCACTCGGTGCTGTTCCTCATCCTGGCGTTTTTCAACGCCGCCGGCCTGTTCGTGCTCCTGGGCGCGGAATTTCTCGCCATGATCCTGGTCATCGTCTATGTCGGCGCGGTGGCGGTGCTGTTCCTGTTCGTGGTGATGATGCTGGACATCAACTTCGTCGAGCTGCGCCAGGGCTTCCTGCAATACCTGCCGATCGGCGCGCTGGTCGGCCTGATCCTGCTGGCTGAGCTGATCCTGATGTTCGGCGCCTGGGTCGTGGCGCCGGGCGCGCCGCAGGCCGCGGTCGCGCCGACACCCAGCGCGCTCAGCAACACGGCCGCGCTCGGCATGCTGCTCTATACGCACTACGTCTACGCCTTCCAGACTGCCGGCGCGGTTCTGCTCGTGGCGATGATCGGCGCCATCGTGCTCACCCATCGCTCGCGTCCCGACAGCCGCCGCCAGCGCATCTCGCGCCAAATCGCGCGCCGCCGCGAAGACACGCTCGAGATCGTCAAGGTCCGGCCAGGGGAGGGGGTGTGATGCTGCAGATCGGCCTCGCCCATTACCTGACCGTGGCGTCCATCCTCTTCACGCTCGGCATCTTCGGCATTTTTCTGAATCGCAAGAACGTCATCATCATCCTGATGTCGGTCGAGCTGATGCTGTTGGCGGTGAACATCAATTTCGTCGCGTTCTCGGCGTTCCTGCACGATCTGGTCGGCCAGGTCTTCGCCATGTTCGTGCTGACCGTGGCGGCGGCCGAGGCGGCGATCGGCCTCGCCATCCTCGTCGTCTATGTCCGCAACCGCGGCACCATCGCGGTCGAAGACATCAATCAGATGAAGGGCTGAGATGTACGTCGCCGCCGTCTTCCTGCCGCTGATCGCGGCCTTCATCGCCGGCTTCTTCGGCCGCTGGATCGGCGACCGCGGCGCGCAGCTCGTCACCTGTCTCGCGCTCGTCGTCGCGGCCGTGCTCGGCGCGATCGTGTTCTGGAGCGTGGCGCTCGAGGCCCATACCCGCACTATCGAGCTCCTCACCTGGATCGACGCCGGCGACCTTCAGGTCCGGTGGGCGCTGCGCTACGACGCGCTGTCGGCGGTGATGGTGGCGATGGTCACCCTGGTCTCGGCGATGATCCACATCTATTCCGTCGGCTACATGGCGCACGACAAGTCGGTGCCGCGATTCATGGCCTATTTGTCGCTGTTCACCTTCTTCATGCTGATGCTGGTGACCAGCGACAACTTCGTGCAGCTGTTCTTCGGCTGGGAGGGCGTCGGCCTCACGTCCTACCTGTTGATCGGGTTCTGGTACGAGCGGCCGACAGCCAATGCCGCGGCGATCAAGGCCTTCGTCGTCAATCGCGTCGGCGATTTCGGCTTCGCGCTCGGCATCTTTGCCGTCTACCTGATCTTCGGCTCGCTCCAGTTCGACACGGTCTTCGCCGCCGTGCCCGACGCCGCGCACAACACGATCAATTTCCTCGGCCATCCTGTCGACGCCATCACCATCACCTGCATCCTTCTGTTCATTGGCGCGATGGGCAAGTCGGCGCAGCTCGGCCTGCATACCTGGCTGCCTGACGCGATGGAAGGTC
>Ga0307373_10005487_pt1 | contig 20722 bp, 25 predicted proteins | sample OX2MG_FD_202534 | JGI IMG/M metagenome (GOLD analysis project Ga0307373, IMG submission 202534) | Soil microbial communities from Risofladan, Vaasa, Finland - OX-2 | ecosystem: Environmental > Terrestrial > Soil > Coastal area > Acid sulfate soil | place: Finland: Risofladan, Vaasa | collected...
CTTTTCCGTCCCGATGACGATCGCTGGGATCGACCCCCAAGCAGAGAACGGGCTCAACGGATTGGCAAGCTGCGTGACATCAGGTCATTACTTACAGGCAGGGGAGCTCCCCGCCGCAGTGCCCGTCGCCGGAGCCATCGGTCCTAATAAAGCCGTTCCAATCCTCGTGTCGGACCGGACATTCCTTGACGAGAGCATCTCCGCGACCATCGCTCGGACAACGGACCTGGCCCCCCTGATGAATGATGGAGGGCCCGAAGTCCTGACAGGCTGGCAAGCGCAAGGAAGCGAGACCCTCGATCCTAACCAGGCGCTGCAGAACGCGCTGGCAGCCTCAACCTTCAAGTTTGGGAACGTTTCGCCGCTCTTTATGCCGGGGCCAGTCCAGTACACGCAAGTCTCGGCCTCTGAGCTCGCACCTCGGACCCAGTTGCCGGATCCGAGCGCCTATGCGAATCCATTTGTCACCAACGTCCCGCCAGATTTCTACATGCCCGTCGAAGCTCAAGACATTTGGTTCCGTGGCCTGCAAGACCGCTATCAGACCGGAGGCGGCGGTCCCGGAAACCAATGGGATGTAGTTGGACGATTCAATCCAACCTGCCTGCCAGGCTTCAGCAGCAATGGGGCCGGTCAGATGGCCACGTTCGCGCAGCCGACAGTGATGACGAGTGATGGAAGACTAATCGGCCCCAATCGATCGATCGCAGGCTTTTTGGACAACCCACCATTGATGCTGACGACGTTGGAGGGCGCGCAGTATTTCGCCGATCCAAACATCTTCAAGGACGCTCCGGGATCGGAATTCATAAGCGCGATCCGCGTCAAGGTAGCCGGGACGGACCAGCTCGGTACGCCCGCTCAACAAAGGTTGAGCCGAGTAGCGGCAGAAATCCAGCAAGCGACGGGGTTGCAGGTGGACATCGTCAAAGGGTCGTCTCCGCGCCAGCTTCAGATTGCGCTGCCCGCAGGAAACTTCGGCCGGCCCGCACTGACTGTCACGCAAGGTTGGGCGTCCAAGGGCGTTGCCTTCAGGTTCTTCAACGCTGTCACGTTCCAGAACCTCGCGGTTCTGGCGATCGTACTCGTGGGCGCCCTGATTCTTGTGGCTCAAACGGCGTTTGTGGCGGTGCGGCGGCGACGCAGCGAACTAGCGGTGCTACGAGCTTTGGGCTGGCCACCGTGGCGGATTGCACTCCTAATTGAGCTCGAGATGCTGATTCTCGGCGTTGTGGTCGGTACCGCCGCGCTTGGCATTGGCCTGATTGTCATCCCTGCGATGCATGTGCAGGTGAGCTGGTGGACGCTGCTGGGGGTCGTCCCATTGGCACTGCTGATCGCTGTGGCCGCGGGCCTCGCGCCGGCATTGAACGCCATGAGAGGCACGGTTGTCAGCGTGCTGGCGGACCAGGAGCCAATTCGTGAGCGGACGCTGCCGTCGTCTGCACTGTGGCTTGGTCTGCGTCAGGTAGGTGCGCTGCAGTGGGATGCGGCGGTTGGAGTTGCCGCTCTGGCTCTGGGAGCTGGCCTATTTGGAATAGTCGAATTGATATCTACTGGCTTTCGCGGCCAGCTCGACGTAACGCTGCTGGGGACCTATCTGTCCGGTCAGGTGAAACCGTTTCATTTTGTGCTCGCTGCGTTGACATTGGCGATTGGAGCTATCGCGGCGGCCCAGGTCATCACCCTTACGTATCTCGAACGTCGCGTGCATCTGGCAACGCTCCGGGCTTTGGGTTGGCGACGAACCGATGTCCTTGGCGTGCTGCTAGGGCAAGCGATGGGTCTTGGCGCGATCGCGGGCGCCATCGGCGTTGCCGCCACAGTGGTGGCAGGTATTGCCTTGGCGGCACCCCTGTTTGTGACTCTTGCTTCGGCCGGCGCGGCCCTGGCTATGACTCTCATCACGACCGGCATCGCGGTGGTTGTGCCGCTCGGTCACGCATATGCAAGCGATGTAGCAGCTAGTCTCCGGGGCGAATAAAGGCACACCAGGACTTGGGCGTCCGCTCCTTAGGAAGCTCTCACGTGCACTGCCGCCTCAAGGGTTGCGAGAAGCTGCTCCGGGTCGTACAGGATCGTCATGCCGTCTGCCACAAACCTGGCAGTGCCCGGATCGAGTGGATCGGATGCAGCCCAATCGGGACGCCCAATTCCGAATTCCACTTCCATGCAACCGGCAAGCTTCGTACGCCTTTCGGTCGTCGCCCCCCCAGATCTGCGTATGAAACAACTCTCCGGTACCGAGGACCCGGCTCCACTCGTCTCCATCCACATAGGTAGAGGGGTTAGTGGTCAGGGTGATCACGTCCAGGTCTCAATCTGGTCTGGCTGTGCCGCGAGCCCACGAGCCGAAGGGACCAACTGCACGAATCTCGGCTTGCGTTGAAGGCCACTTGGCAATCCTGGGCAGGAACTCTTCAACCGCCTGGCGCTGTGAGCGACTTGCTTTCGGTTCCATGCTGGGTATTGCATCACACGAAAAGGCTCACTCGTCCTGACCCACCAATTGGACGGTCAGAGTAAACGCATGTCCGTGCCCGTCGCACCAGACGCGGGCCATGGGCATCTGAGTTGCCAGCGCCACGCATGCTGAACTGGGTGACGGCTTCGAAGTCCCGCCGCAGACCACGTGTAAGGCGCTTAACCTGATCGTGTACATAGGTCGGCTTTCATCCCATCTTCCTGGGATGCGAGTACGCGGCTGGTAGATACATCGACGAACCACCGGTAGGCGCTACTCCGGCCGGACACTCTCGCCGGATGTTCGATGAACGAGTCGCCGATGTGGCCGGCTGGATTACGCCCCGGGTCCAGCCCCGAGCATCGCCGATGCACTTCATGGTGCTCTCCAGGGCCTTCGTAGCCTCAGTGGGCGCCTCCTTGGTTCTCCAATCGCGAGCGTGATCGAGAGCCCTCTTGAACTCTTCGACCGCATGCGCCCAGATCTCGCGGCGCTGTCTACCTTTTTACGCTCGAGAAGATCCCCAACGACCGAATGCGCAAGCTGACGACGTCCCAGCTGAGACGATCTGACAGGTTGCGGCGCTCTGGTGGAGGTAAGTACCAGTGGGAGGGGTACGGACCTACCCGACCAGCGGAATCGAAACAACCCGTACCTGTGAAAGCTGGAGGTTCCCATGGAACATTCTGCCGCTGTAGCACCGTTCGCGTCGTCGCTGTTGACCGTAGACCGTGAGAACGCAGATCGAGTCGCCACGGGGCAATATGACCCGGAGAGGCAATACACGATCTGGAACGACCCGTTCGCGGACCCGCTTATGGGCGCTCCGCTCTGCACCTACAACATTGGCGAGTGCCATGCCTGGTGCAGGGTGCCTGGCTCGACAAACTGTAGCTTCGGCCCATGTGACCTGATCGATTTCTACCGGTGCGACTACGGCTAAGACTAAGCATCATTAATGCCCTCTCGCACGTCAGTGCTGCTTGTCGCCCACCCAATCGACATGCACACTGACGTGCTTGCACGCTACCTCAACGACCACGGACACGAATTCATCCGGGTCTGGAACTCACTATTTGTATTTGGCGGGAAACTATGCCTCACCATCACTGAGCGTGATGGATGGAAAGGTCAAGTCTCGCTGTTCAGCAAGACACACAACGTTGACCTTCGAGAGCTATCGGCGGTGTGGTGGCGCCGACCTGGAAAATTCGGGCTTCCCCGAAGAATGTCAGAGTCATCCGACGAGTTCATATGTTCCGAGTTCCAGCATGCACTCGCTGGTCTGTGGTCCGTTGTGGACTGCTTCTGGATGAGCCATCCGGAAGCCATCCAGTCGGCGTCATACAAGTTTGAGCAGCTCGCGCGCGCAAAGGACCATGGCTTTGCAATCCCGAACACGATAGTAACCACGTCGCTTGACGATGCTCGTGAGTTTGTGTTGGGCCAAGCGGACGGTACTGCGGTGTATAAGGTACTGACCGCTTCATCCGTCGCCCTTCAGGAATTCGACCGCGGACGTCGGCAGGGTCCACCACCGGAACTGTCTGTGAGTACCACCCTCATCAGATGGCAGACGATGCGCAACCTCGCAACCCTTGGGCCTGCTCCATGTCAGTTCCAGCAGTTTATTCGAAAGCGCCGAGAGTATCGCGTGACCGTGATTGGAGACGATGTCTTTGCAGCGTGTTTCGAACCGTCCGACGCGGAGGCTTCCACAACTGACTGGCGGCATATGGCGTACTCCGCACCGATCCGGCAAGTGGCACTGGCGCCACAACTGGAGTCAAGATGTCATGACTACGTACGCAGCTACGGTCTCCAATTCGGGGCTTTGGATCTCGCAGAGACCGATGACGGCGAGATCTACTTCCTAGATCTCAATCCGGCTGGGCAGTTTCTATACATTCAACAGCGACTGCCCCACATGCACCTTCTTGAAGCAACGGCGGCTTGTCTTGTCAGAGAGCGGGTCTAGTGCTCTCTCCCGATTGCGCGATGACTCGGCAAGCCAAGACCGATGGCTTTGCGTGGGAGGAGTCGGCGCTAGGCGTTCTGAGGAGAGACATCGCTAGCCCTCTACTGGTCTGCAGAGGGAGCATTGACGCAGTCACCGTGGAGCTCGTTGAGCAGGTCCTCGAGTGGATGGGGCAGTCGGAATCTGTCACCGTCCTCCTGTCAAGCAACGGGGGCCATGTCATCCCAGCGTACAAAATGGCTGTTCTGCTACGACAACGCTGTGCCGACATTCGAATGCTCATTCCTCGTCGCGCGCGATCCGCCGCCACTCTGGTCGCCATTGGCGCTGACAGAATCGCTATGGGAGAGTTCGCTGAATTGGGTCCACTCGATGCATCGATCATTGTGCAGCCCTTCGCTAACGACGGCGTGGTCCGACTATCTGCCAGCGATGCTCCTTACATGCTTCGTATTGCTAAGGAATGGTCGTCCTCCGGACCGGAAAGCGTGGCTTCCGGACTGCCGGCCAACGCGGCGAGCGTCAGTACGCTTGTAGGCATTTATAGAGCAGAAGACATCGTTATCCAGCTCGCCACACGACTGCTCGGATCTGTGCAGGACCCGATGCCGCAGGAAACGATCGTTGGTGTTGTTGACCGACTCGTACACGGGTACGTATCGCACGACTATCCGATCATGAGGCCTGAGGCTCAGGCGATCGGTCTCCGAATTGAGAGGCCAAGCTCCGCAAACGAGTCGCTGCTTCGAGCGGCCGAGAACCAAGTGGCGCACTTGTCCGCGAGGGAACACGGTGAGCGTGCAGTCGTGATCGGTGGCAACTCTGATTGCGACTGGAAGCTATGCCAAGTGGGCGATTGAGGCAGTCTAATGGTTGATCTATTTGCATTCTGTCGGCTGGTGCTCGCGTTCACCTTTCTCGCCGCTGTGTATGGGGCGGTCAGAGACTGGACAGGCTTTCAATACTCCGCTAATCGACTGTGGGGCGAACACGGTCGCGTGCCGCGGGGGGTGCTGCGGACAGTTGCACTTGTCGAAGCAGCGACCGCCGGCCTACTACTGCTCCCTGAGCGCCTGCCGGTGGAGATCGCGGCGACCGTGGCGGCCCTGTTCCTTGTTGCTTTTACTGTGCTGCTAGCACGTGTGCTAGTGCAAGGGCGGGATGGCATAAACTGTCACTGCTTCGGGGTCAAGGCGGAAGAGGTCTCCGGGGCATCCGTGGCGCGAAATAGCATCTTCCTGGCGATGGCGGTCGCCAGCGCGAGCGGTGCGTTCATAGGTGTGCCGCTCGGCGATCGCATGCAAACGCTGTTGGTATGGGCGGGTCCCGCTGTGGCGACGTCGCTCATGCTGGCAAATGCAAACCTGGTCGTCCGGATGGTCAGACGTCCCCCTCGGTTTGTTAGTTGAGCAGCGCGCAGTTCCTGGCCGCCATCGCCGTGCTGTGGATCTTCGTGACCACGTTGGCTCTTATGACTCTGCGTGCCTGCGCCTACGTTGTCCACCTTAGTGACCAAATAGACTTTGTGAAGCTGCGCGTCGGCCGCAGTGACGAAGTGGGACTCCGCGTTGGCGATCTGGCTCCAGACTTCGTCGTTGAGAAACTCGACAATGCGAGAATCCTGATGTCCGCAGTATGGAGCCAACGCGGAGCCGTTGTTCTTTTCGTTTCAGCGTCCTGTGAACACTGTGAGCTCCTATTGGTGGATCTCTGGCACCGCAGTGCAGGGGCCGCGGACAATCTGCTAGTGGTTTCTGGCGATTCTCGTGAACGAACCCGACAGTGGCTGAGGATGATTGTTCAGGGCGACCCTGCCTTCGTAGCGAACGTGGTCACTTCAACCGAATTGTCCACTCGGCTGGTGTTCGCGTACAACCCTGGGGGAACATTTCCTTGGTACGTCAGCGTCGGCTCTGACGGGGTTGTCCGCGAGGTGGGACCAGCTGTGAAACGCAATCCCGCGTGGACTCAGCAGGTTGCATCGCTGTGTGGGTCCGAAGGCTAAGTACGAGTGAGGATGACCACCATGACGCAGCGCAGTTCGGATCGATCGGGCAGGCTTGAGATTGGCGAGCAACATGGACCGGTCTTCCTAGTCGCTTCCGCCCGATCGGGCTCCACGTTGATGCGCTTCTTGATTGATGAACACCCGAACATCGCCTGCCCGCCGGAGATGGACCTAGCTGAAGCATGCCTGGCGCTGTGTAGAGTAGTAAGAGCGTTGGAATCGCAACCGGGCGAGGGAAGGGGTGAGAAGGCTGGCCTTTCCGAAGCCCGAACGGTGATGGATGACCTTCTGCAACAGTACCTGCGCTCACGGAATAAGCGCCGATGGTGCGAGAAGTCCCCAGGGTCTGTACGGTACCTTCCGCTACTTGCGAAGCTCTGGCCGGAAGCGCAGTTCGTTTGCTTGTACCGACATTGCATAGATGTGGTCCATTCTGGATTACGGGCGTCGCCGTGGGGCCTACACGCGTACGGATTCGCTCCATACGCGGCCGCTCATCCTACTAATTCGTTGGCGGCGTTGATTTCGTACTGGATTGATTGCGCCACGGCGGCCCTTAGGTTCGAAGAAGCACATCCAGAGAGATGCACGCGTGTCTTTTACGAGGAGGTCGTCACATCTCCTGAGTTGACGTTGCGTAAGGTTTTCGCCTTTCTGCGGGAGGAGCCAGTAGCCGCGATAGCGGACCATGCCTTGGAGAGGTCACCCGACAACGGCGCGAGTGACTACAAGATCTGGGCAACGGGCGCGATACATACGGACTCGATTGGCCTAGGCCGGAACCTGCCTCTCGCGATGATACCTGAGCCGCTCGTTGCTGCGGCCAATGATGTGCTCGGTCGTCTCGGCTACGTAGCTCTAGACCTGGCGCTGGCCAGCACCAGCTCGCTGGATCCATTGCTTAAGTCGGGCACCATTGAAGTTCGGGAAAGGTCCACCCAACCCCTGTCGGGGACGCAACCCTCGTCTGGCGGCCCTCAGGTGCGCCTAGTCGCGCTGGACGGACCCCGGATGTTCGCCTCTGCCTTGGTTGATTTCCCATCGCTCAGATTGCCGCGGTGGGCCAGTGGAGGCGAGACGTCTGATGTCGTGTCAGTCATCGGCCAGAAAGTGGTCTTCCAACGAGTCGAAGAAGGGGAGTTGAACGTCGGCGAGGCCCTGCGCAGCGGAGAGCTGCGGGTCATTGCGCCTGGCAAGAGCGCTGTGTACTGGGAGCCGCGTGAAATTGTGCGCGAGCTTCCGCGTGTGCTTCGAGCGGGCCCAGCATGGGAGCGTCGACAGACCTAGTCTCATTAGCTCGAAGGCGTTTGCGAAGGGAGTCGCGCGCCCTACTAACGCGCAGGCTCACTGCGTTGACTGAGCATCCCATCGCACTCGCGACGGCCGCGTGTGTGTAGTCGTTCCAATAGATGAGGCGAAGTACCTCGCGATCCTTAGAGCGGAGGCCTTTCATCCCCTCTTCAAGCGATACTTGGCTCAGGCCAGACCAAAGTTCCCTAGGAGAGGTTGTGTCAGTGTCGTCAAGTGACATCGCTGCCGAAACTGCGACGATCAGACTCATTGACCGTCTCTGAGATCGCCAGAAATTTGATACATGTCGTCGGGCTATTTGGAGGAGCCAGCTCCGTATGTGTGGCTCGTCGGGTAGTCTTCGGTATTGACGCCAGGCAGTCAGGTAAGTCGATACTGCAATGTCTTGAGCATCGTCGTGATTCCTTACGCGACGAATGGCAAACCCAAGGACGTCGGTGTAGTGCGTTCGATAGGCACACTCATATCGCACGCGTAACTCCTCTTCCTCCATTTGACGGTCACCTGCGGAACCTCCACTCGCGCGTTGCATGTCGTTCCGTGCCTGCTAGCTGGTCCTATTAGGGTCGATGTAACCGGCCGCCTGCAAGTTGAACACTCCATATAGACCGCCGGTACTGATCAGCTCGTGAGAGCCGTGCTCGGCTATCGCTCCCTCACTCATGACATAAAATGCGTTCCGCTGAGCGCACAGCCCAGAACCGGTGCGAGATTCTGCCGTGCGACCGCATGATCTATTCGCCCACGTGAGTGGTAACGAAGGTCGCTGCCACTAATCGACCTTTCAACTCGACTGAACGCCTACGCCCTCGGAGCAAGGGCACGAGGTCCGTGTTTGTGGCGTCAAAGCCTGACGAGCGCGAACTAGGATCGCGTCTGGTCCGACCTCGCAATGATTGACGCGACGCCAGTATGCTCTGGCGTTCGAGGCGCGTGCTTCCGTGGGCTTGAGTAAGTTCTGTTAACCGTCTCAACTGGTCTTGTTCATGTCTGCCGAAGTTGCAAGGAGTCACCTGAGGCAAGCCCGACGCCGCAACGTTGGCGGCATCGCAGGAGACGCAGGGCATTTGAGTATTGCCTTAGCGTCTTGATCTGACTCCAAGTCCTCCTCGACGGCAAGACGTGATTTGCGATGTCGTCTCAAATCGCGTCGTTGTTTGTGATGGCTTGTACCGTCAACAAATGTCCACTGTTCCGTATGCTGTCAAGTGGCCGGCAAGTGTTGCCGCAGAGCGCCGTTAAGCGAAGTTGCATCTACATGCGCAATGGTCTCGCTCAGTGGACTGGCAGCGAGGTGAGAATACGCCTCACCAGACGACAAGGAGACATCTTGGACTTGGCTGCTCAAGGCTTGACCGACAAAGAGGTGGCGGTCCGGCTATCGCTCTCGGTAAGCACTGTCCGAAGTCACCTGGAGCGTTTCTACCGTGCTAATGGAGTAAGAAACAAGGCCCAAGCGATCGCGGTATGGGCCACCCGAAAGGATTCCATGCCGCGCTCATGATGGGTAACAAACGCTGGTTGCCCGGCCACGGGGCCCCAGCAGTCGAAATCAATGATGGATCACGCCGCATGTGGCCTCAGTTAAATCGCATCCGCAAATATGTGCGGTTTGTTTCCTGAGCCGACGACGCCATCACCCCTAGGGATGAAGGTTCACTCCTTTAATCTCGGCCAGAAAGTTCGACGGTTAATGGGCCAGATCCGCTGCTGATGCACGCGCAGAACCGGAGGCCAACGACGAAGGCGGACTCTGGAAGGGCCAACAGCGGCCTGGCCGGCGATGCTGGGCTCGACCCGCCAGCAATGCCGGAAGGCCCGCATGACATCGGAGGCCACTGGCTGAACCTGAAGCAATCGGTCACCGGTACGGGTGCCGCGCTGCCTCGCGTTTTGCGGCTGGTCTGGGACGCGAGTCCAGCGTCGACCCTGGGGTTGCTCTGCGCAACCGCGATCGCGGGTGTCATGCCCGCAGCCTCCGCTTACACATCGAAGCTCTTGATCAATGCCGTTGTTCAAGGCACTGACATCCACAACCATCACCTTGCCGATCGCGAGCAATTCAATCTGGGGCCCGTAAATTCGCCGGTGCTGTCGGCGGTCGACGGGATCATATTCCTTGCTCTCGTGCAGCTGGCATTGTTTGCAGTCACGTCGTTGCTGAGCACGATCCGAGGCATCGGACAACAGCTCCTGCAGAACGCTGTCGCCATGCGAATTCAACTGATGGTAATGGAGAAGGCGGCTTCGCTCGACCTTGCCTTCTACGAAGACCCGGCGTCATACGACATGCTCCGTCGGGCCCAAACCGATTCAATCAACCGACCGGTGATGATGATTTCAAGCGCCTTCGCACTGGTCCAGACCCAACTTGCCTTTATCACGATGATCGCGTTGCTACTAGGGGTCAGTCCGCTACTGGCGCTCCTGGCGTTAGTCGGGCCCATCCCCGCCTTTGTGGCCGATGCTCGGTACGGCTGGCGTGGGTACAACATCGCACGCTCGGGTTCGCGCCTGTTGCGGCGGATGAACTACATGGTTACCGTGGTCACGACCGATAGCTATGCGAAAGAAGTCAAGCTCTTCAACCTGGGCGATTACTTCATCGAGCGTTACAGGCTTATCGCGCAGGCCTACAACGCAAGTCAGAGATCCCAGGTGGCCAGGCGGTTCATCGCTGGATTCGCATGGGGCAATCTGAGCACGATCGCCACTTCGCTCACGTATTTGTACGTGGCCCTCCAGGCGATTAACGGCAGGCTGACGCTCGGCGATCTGACGTTGTACACAGTTGCGGCGCAGTCGGTGCAGGGCTCGATCCAGGGCCTCCTCGGTGGCTTTTCGAGCCTGTATGAGCACAACCTTTACCTCAACAACCTGTTCGACCTGATGGCTGTCCGGCCTTCGATGCCGATCCGATCCTCTCCGATAAAGCTCCCGAAACCAATGCTGGGGGAGATCCGATTCGAGAACCTCAGCTTCGCCTACCCGGGTGCACAGAGTATCGCGTTGGACGAGATTACCTTCACCGTTAAGGCCGGTGAGACGCTGGCCGTTGTCGGACGAAACGGCGCCGGCAAGACCACATTATTCAAACTGATATGCCGCCTCTATGACCCCACTAGCGGGCGGATTCTCATCGACGGCATCGACATCCGGGATCTTGATCCCAAGGAACTTCGAGCCGAGATCGGCGCCATGTTCCAAGACTTTGTCGACTATCAGGCAACGGCCGCCGAAAACATTGGGCTTGGTAACGTCGCAGACGTCAGCGATCGCAAGGCCATCGTCCGCGCAAGCCGCCAAGCCGGCGCCGACGAGTTGATCTCGCAGTTACCTTCGGGTTACGACACTGCACTCGGCAAATGGTTCGAGGCTGGCGTCAACCTGTCCGGCGGTGAGTGGCAGAAAATCGCGCTGGCGCGCGCGTTCATGCGTGGGGCCAAGATCCTGCTGCTGGACGAGCCGACTTCGGCCGTCGACGCGCAAGCCGAACATGATCTTTTCGATCGCCTTCGCTCGTTCACCAGAGATCGGACGGCAGTATTCATCTCACATCGTTTCTCGACGGTGCGCCAGGCCGATCGTATCGTCTTCCTCGAGCACGGCCGGCTGGTGGAGGAAGGTACCCATAAGGACTTGATGCGCATCGACAGCCGATACGCCCGGCTGTTCAGGTTGCAGGCCTCCACCTACGCGGGCCAGGACGCGGCCCGGTTCGACCAATTCTAGTCAGTACCGTGTGCCAGTTGCGGATGTCTCCAGGTTCTGGTCGAAGCCGAAGGATCTCAAGTTTGTATAGCCGACGCGTAGCCGAATCTCGCAAGGGCTGGCCACCTCCCCATAGCAAAGGCCGACCCTTGTTCCAAACGCTTGGTTGCAACCTTCAGATGCGGCGTGCAATTCAAAGGCGGAGTGTGATGGTCGCCGCAAGCGTGGTTCTGATTGCGTGCGGCCAAATTGTGAGTTCCGCAGCCCCCAACGACAACCAACCGCTCACCATCCAGCTCGGCTATTTCCCGAACCTGACGCACGCGCCTGCTTTGGTAGGAATCAAGAAAGGCTTCTTCGTGACGGCCCTTGGAAGCAGCGTCACCATAGAGACCCACACGTTCAATGCCGGCGGCGACGCCGTGACCGCGATTCTTTCGAACTCGATCGACGCCACCTTCGTAGGCCCTAGCCCGACGACGAACGCCTTCGTTCAATCCCACGGCCAGGCCGTCCGGGTCGTCGCCGGCTCGACGTCCGGCGGTGCGCTGCTGGTCGTCAAGCCGAGCATCACTTCGGTCGCCGGCCTCAGAGGCAAGAAGATCGCGGATCCTCAGCTTGGCGCGACGCAGGACGTCGCCCTGCGCTGGTTCTTGAAAACCAACGGATTGACGACTGACACGGCGGGTGGGGGAGACGTTAGCATCCTGCCGCAGGACAACGCGCAGACGCTGACCGCGTTCAAGCAGGGCCAGATCGACGGTGCGTGGGTGCCCGAACCATGGGCCAGCCGGCTGGTGGTCGAAGGCAAGGGGAAAATCCTCGTCGACGAGCGCGACCTCTGGCCGCAGGGCCAGTTCGCCACCACCAATCTGCTCGTCAGAACCGACTTCCTGCAGGCCCACCCGAAGCGCATCAAGGCATTGCTGGAGGGCCTCTATCAGGCAGTCGCGTACCTGAACTCCAACCCGGCCGACGCGCAGGCCATAAGCAACGACGCGGTGGCCGAGATCACGGGTAAAGCGCTGGCTAGCGGAGTCGTCTCGGCTGCCTGGCCGCACCTCGCGTTCACCCTCGACCCGCTGGCGGCAACGCTGAAAACGTCGGCCGATCACGCTCATGGGGTCGGACTCCTGGCCGCCGTCGACCTTAAAGGCCTCTACGACCTGAGCCTGCTCAACCAGGTGCTCGCGGAGCACAAGCAGCCACCGGTAAACGGCCTGTGAGCAACATTCTCCAGCTCTCCGACAAACACTCGCTGAGCGTGGAACGCCTGACCATGGCGTTCCCGCACAACGATCGAGTCCTCGTCGCATTGCAGAGCGTGACGCTCGAGGTCGAGCGAGGTGAGCTCGTGTGCATCGTGGGGGCCTCTGGCTCCGGCAAGAGCACGCTGCTCAACATCCTCGCGGGGCTCGACGAGCCGACCGCCGGGCGCGCTCATGTTCACGGGCGGGTGGCGCTCATGTTCCAGGAGGAGGCACTGCTGCCATGGCTGACGGCAGCCGGCAACGTCGAGCTTGCGCTCGAGCTCCGCGGCGTGAAGCGATCCGAGCGGACGGAAGCCGTCCACGAGCTACTTCACCGGGTCCACCTAGACGGATTCGAGAGGCGGCTGCCACACGAGCTGTCCGGCGGCATGAAACAGCGGGTGGCGTTGGCGCGGGCGCTAGCCCAGGACGCCGATGTCCTGCTCATGGACGAACCCTTCGGGGCGCTTGACGCGATCACTCGCGACCGTTTGCACGAGGAGCTCGAGCGCATCTGGTCCGAGACCGGATTGACGATCCTCTTCGTCACCCACAACGCTCGCGAAGCCGTCCGCCTCGGTGACCGCGTACTCGTCTTCACCAGCCGCCCCGGCCGCGTGGGCTACGAGGTGAAGGTCGATCTGGCGCGGCCTCGCAGCCTCGACTCGCCTGAGCTTGCTGTGATCGCCGGCCGCATCACCGACCGCCTGAAGCAGGAGATGAGCGGGCACAACAATGGCAACTGAGTTGGCAGCCGGACTCTCAGCTCGAGAGGTGGTGGAGACCACGGCACGATGGCCGGGCCGCAGACCCCTGCTGCGCGTCTGGTCATTGTCGTGGCCGAAGCTCGCCGCCATCGCTCTTGTCCTCGCCGCGTGGCAGCTTTTGGTGTGGTCCGAATGGAAGCCGGACTATGTGCTGCCAGGACCCGGGCCGGTCTTCCGACGCCTTGCACAGGACCTGGGCAACGCGAATTTCGATCTCGGAATCGCGATCACCCTGCGACGAGCGGTGTTTGGCTACGGGATCGCGGTCGCGATCGGAAGCGTGGCAGGCATTCTCATCGCTCGCATCACGATGCTGCGCAGGGCCATCGGCTCGGCGATCCTCGGGCTCCAGTCGATGCCGTCGATAGTGTGGTTTCCACTGGCAATCCTTCTCTTCGGGCTCAACGAGACGGCGATCTTCTTTGTCGTGGTCCTGGGCGCTGCTCCATCGATCGCAGGCGGCCTGCTGAGTGGAGTCGACCACGTTCAACCCCTCCTGGTCCGCGTCGGGCGCGTGATGGGAGCGCGGGGCATGAGCCTTTACCGCTACGTCATCCTGCCGGCGGCGCTACCGTCGTTCGTGGGCGGCCTCAAGCAGGGCTGGGCTTTCGCGTGGCGCAGCCTGATGGCCGGGGAGATCATCGGCATCGTCAGCCACCAGGTCGGTATCGGCCAGCAGATTCAGGTCGCTCGGGACTTTGCGGACGCCGAGCAGCTGGTCGCGATCATCGTCGTGATTTTTGTCATCGGAGTGGTGATCGATTCGCTCTTCGGGATCCTCGACCGCGAGATCCGGCGGCGATGGGGTCTTTTGGGGGCTGAGGCATGACACAAAGAGGTTTCGTCGTCTGGTTCACGGGTCTTTCCGGCGCCGGCAAATCGACGATCGCCAACGCGCTGAAGGACGAGCTCGCGGCGCGGGGACGCCACGTCGAGCTGCTCGACGGCGACGAGGTGCGAACGCACCTCTCTAAGGGATTGGGCTTCTCGAAGGAAGACCGCGACACCAACATCAGGCGCATCGGATACGTGGCGCGGCTGGTGGCGCGGAGCGGCGGCGTCGCGATTACGGCAGCGATCTCGCCATATCGCGAAGTGCGCGACGAAATCCGTGCACAGACTCCAGGGTTCGTGGAGGTCTTCGCGCGGGCTCCTCTCGACACGCTGGTCGAGCGGGATGTCAAGGGCCTCTACAAGAAAGCCATCGCCGGCGAGATCGCCAACTTCACGGGCGTCAACGACCCCTACGAGGAACCGCTGCACCCGGAGGTCGTATGTGACACGTCAACCGAGTCCTTGCCGCAGTCGCTGTCGAAGGTCATCGATGAGCTCGAGCGACTCGGTCATCTCGATCGCGAGGTGGGTGAGAGCCTGCCCGAAGGCCAGGAGCTGAACGAGTTCCGCGCCGAGGCGAGGACGCTGCCTCGGCTCGAAGTCGGCCCTCGGGAGCTCTCCGACCTCTTCATGCTCGCGACCGGCGGGTTGTCTCCCCTCGACTCGTTCATGGGCGAGCGGGACTACGAGTCGGTGATCGAGACGGGCCGGCTCGCCTCCGGCCATCCGTTCACGATCCCCATCGTGCTGCGGGCGGAGGCGGCACCGACCACCGAGCGGATCGGCCTATTTACAGGCGATCAGCCGGTTGGCATCCTCGAGGTCGAGGCGGCATTCACGACCGCGCGCGAAGTCGAAGCGCACAGCATATACGGGACCACGGACGATGCGCACCCGGGCGTGCACGTGCTCAGGGAGTCGGGGCGCTGGGCGCTCGGCGGCCGCGTGATCGCCTTGTCTCGGCCAACGTCCGGCTTTCCCGATTACGACCTCACGCCAGCTCAGGTGAAGGCCGTGAAACACCAACGCGGATGGAAGACGATGGTCGGCTTCCAGACGCGCAACCCCGTCCATCGCGCGCACGAGTATCTGCAGAAGGTGGCGCTCGAGATCGTGGACGGGCTGCTGCTTCATCCCCTCGTCGGCGAGACCAAGAGTGACGACATTCCCGCTTCGGTCCGGATGAGCTGCTACGAAGAGCTGCTGCTCGGCTACTACCCACCCGATCGAGTCGTGCTGGCGACCAATCCGGCCTGGATGCGGTACGCGGGTCCGAAAGAAGCGGTCTTCCATGCCATCGTCCGGCGCAACTACGGCTGCACGCATTTCATCGTCGGCCGCGACCACGCCGGCGTCGGCGGCTACTACGACACGTACGCCGCCCACCGCATCTTCGACGAGTATGCTCCGGATGAGCTGGGAATCGAGATTCTCCGCTTCGAGCACACCTTCTACTGCTCGGTGTGCGGCGGAATGGCATCGACCCGAACATGTCCGCACCCGGCGGACGTCCATCGCACGCTGAGCGGAGCGGCGGTGCGCAAGCTGCTGGCCGAGGGCCACGACCTGCCCCCGGAGTTCACGCGCCCCGAGGTCGCGCGTGTGCTGCTCGATGCGGCGAAAGGGGAAGCCACGGCATGAAGTTAATGAGGCAGACAATCGGGGGCGCGCCCGAGCATGGCAAACGAGCCCATCACTGTCCTTGCCACTCAGCTCCGCGCCGAGGGCCCCGGGTCATCGAATGCCGAGGGCGTGCCAACACAAGTTTTGGTGCTTTTACTTATTCACAATGTGGACGATTCGTGTCCGATGCCTTGAAACTGCAAGTCGGTCGCGATCGCGAAAAGGTGAAATCAAGTCTTCTCAAGCTCGACGACGTGGCCAAGCGTCTTGGCTGCCACTTCGAGACTCTCCGGCTAAGGATTCGGAGCGGGAGGTTGGAGGCCGTTCGTGGCCCACACCGAGCCTACTTCATTTCCGCCACGTCGCTCCGCGTTCTGCTCGTGCGTAAGTAAGTTGTCCCCGCGGCGCTGGTTGACAGGATCGATCGGGGGGTGGCGATGCTTAGGCACAGGCCTCACGGACATGACGGCCTTACTCGGGGGCCGTTGCCCGCGAGCGGCCGCCGGTGACGGGCCAGCGGCAGGGATAGACCACCTGTTTACAACACACGCGCTCCACCAACACTTAGATTGGATCGCGGCCCGTCCAGCTCGAAGATCAGTCCACCCGAAGGGAATATCCAGGGGCTCCAAAAGGATGGTCATGCCTGAGTCAGCCGATGGGGTGGCGGTGAACCAGACATGGTCGATCGTCTCGCGTAGTTCAGGGGTGGGGTCGAGCAGAAAGTTCGAAGAGCGTCCACTAAGGGGACTCTGAACTCAAGTTGATGCACTTAAAGCGAATACGGGGGAACTCGGCCGCACTAATGGAAAAAATTGTGCAAACCATCCCTTGACGAGGACGTAACTCGCAAATGCAGTCTCGCACGCTCTGCGCCTGACTACAACCCGGCAGCCACAACCAATTTCCAATGACCTTGTGGCCACGTAGCTGTCAGGTTGTAGCATGCCGCTCGCGGGATGAATACGTTCGAAGGAAAACCTGGCCAGCCTCCAGCCCCGGTGGGCGGCTTAGACGGATCAAGGACTGCCGATGTCGTGGGTGATTCCTGCCCATTGAATTGGAACCAAAGTGGCTCTCCGGTGTCCACCGCAGCGCCACTGACACGAATCGTATGACTGTAACTCGGCTCAATAACCCACAGCACCTTGACTGACCAGCCGTGATTTGTGTACGTGACGCCACGCAAAGTGCCATCACCAAATCCAACGTGGATGGTAGTTCCCGAAATTACCCACACGGGCGACCCGCCGATACCCGGGCCGAACGCCGGATTGAGTTGCTCTGGGGACCCACCAGTGACGCACGTTACAGGTGGATCGGCTAATGGACTCGGTGAACTCAGGTGCGCTGTAGAGCGTGGCGTAACGGACGATCCATTATTGGGTTGACCCGACATCGAGCAGCCCAGTGTGATGGCTACCGCACCGATTGCAGCCACTAAGCGAAACAGGCGAACTGTCGAACATACCTCAGACATGAAGTCGTGATTCTTGGGAAATTCAGTACACTGCCAAACCGAGTATCGCGCCCGCTCCGACGAGGAGTATAAGCCCGTCGATAAAGCGGCATCGTGCTCGCCAGGCCAGCATGCGCAGGGCGGAACAAGTAACTCCGCGACTATGGAGAGCCAGGAGAGTCGCGGCTCGCGCCCCCCCATGGCTGGCCCCTATTCCGCAACCCAGCAGAAATGCCGACCAGACGTTAGGCTGCAAGGCAATTAGGAAAGGCAAGAACCACATCCCCGCATAGGGGTTATGGGTCATTATTCCAGGCCCAAGTGTCGCCCCCCAGATGAGGTCGCGCAAACGGCTCCGAGACCGTACCCACGAAGGTGGTACTTGCCACGCGGAGTTTAGGGCGGGGATACGCACTCCCAGGACCTCGGACAAGCCGTATAAAGCGGCATAGACCAAGCCGACGACTACCAGCCATCGTTCTAGATGAACCCCTAGCGGCTCGATGAAAGCTCCTACCGCCCCCCAGACCAGCGCACCGGAGACCGCGTGTACCACCACATACATTGCACGGTCACGGGCTTTACCTCCAACTGAGGTTGCTGCAGCGCTCTGCGCCGCATTGAATCCTCAAGGAGATGCGAACTTTGCAGCTCCGATAAGGCCGGCCATGACCAGTGCCGCCGCTGGGCCGATAACCTCAGGGATTCCTGATCTGATCGCAAGCCCTGCGCCGACGACTCCAGCTAGCGGGAAAAATAGGCACACGACGGCCCGATTCCGATCGAGCAGCCACTCGTTCGTCAGCAAACGGTCCGCAATCATCGTGATGCTTACGACGCTTGGCCCAACTTGACGCTGTTGAGATACTCACGAACAGCCTCCGGCGTACAGCATTGGCCGCACTTGCAACCGCTCTCACAGGTGCACTTGTAGCTGTTACACGACGTGCACATACAGTCTGTGCAGTAGTAGAAACCGCAATTGCCGCAACTACCGACTGTCCATTGCCCGTCGCTGTAGGGACAAAAGGTGCCGCAGTTACTGCTGGTGCAGACCACGCAGGTGCTAGGGCACCCAGGGGTGCAAGTACCGCACGGGCAATTCGCACCGGCATTCGGGCAATTCGCATTGTTAACGCCGCCTATCCAACTACATCCAGGATTGCCGGCCAGGGCTATCACTGGATTCCGAATGATCCCCAAAGACAGCCCAGCTGTGGCTGCGACGATGCCTTTCAAACCAGCCAGCATGACGCCGCGGCGGCTCAATGTCCGCGCGGTCGATTCCGACAAACGGCTGATCGCGCTGTCTACATTCTGCCAATCGATCATCTGGATCATGCCTCCAATACTTTGGTGACGGCGTTCGGCTCTTCGGTCGATATGCGCAATAGAGTCGCCAGTTCGTTTGCGTCGGTCGGAATCGTCTTGCCTCGGACTATCCCCGCACGATCCACAAGGATGGCCAATGGAACGCTGTTCGACTGATAGAGCTTAGTTGCAACATCAGATGCGACATGGAGGATCGGAATGGAAGTGGTTAGAAATCGTGACTCTGGGGCAATTCTCGATGGCTCCAGACTTGTAGCGATTACCACCTGAAGGTCGGTTGGGGCGTCCGTCCGAAGGCCTTCAAGCTTGTCGATCGCGGATTCGCAACTAACGCAGCCAGGATCCGCAAACACCAGCAACGTCCAATTTCCGCCGGGCTCAAAACGCTCCAATCTGTAGCCTCCAGTGGAGGCTCGAAATTGGAAGCCTGGCGCACGACTTCCAGCCGCCAGGCCATCGCGTGCAGTTCCGACGCCCTTGAGCCTCAACAAATAGCCCATTTGGCGGAATACCACGACCACCAGCGCCGCGAGGGCAAAAAGGAGCACCCATTCCGTTACTAGAAGGGACGCTGGGATTAGGATCATCGATAACCTGCTGTCGCGCTGTCATGGATACGAGCAATCGTGTAAGAGGCCTGTGCTGCAGCGGCTCCGAGGACAAGGAATCCAGCAGCTACAAGCACACTCTCCAGTGGTGACCAGGCGACGCGGTTGCCAGCACTGAACCAGATCGAGACGACTGCTGCGCCTGCAGTCAGGGATAAGCCTCGAACGAGCCCTCCTTTCGTAAACTGGCTACCGGTTAACGCACCAAAGCACCTGCACTGCGCGTCGGAACCAGTCATGAATGCCGCTGCGGTCACGAGAGTGAACCCGACAAAAACGATTAGAACCGCCACGGCGACATACTGCTGAGCTACTCCGCTGATTGACAACTCACCGAGAATCAGTTCAAGACACGGAACTGCGACTGCCAGTCGTCGGGTTACTCCCATTGTTCCTGGCAACCGGAGCTGCCGAAGCGTGCGTTCGAATCCGGGTAGATCAACAAGTTTGGCGGTGCTGGACACAACAAGCACCGCGGCAAGCAGAGCGCGCAACGCATACACAATTAGCGCTATCAACTCGGAAAAGCCATCGAAAGGGAGGATGACGCGGATCCCTGAGAACGGGCCCACCCCACGAAGGCACGGAGGGTGACTTCATAGTTCGCAACGCCTTTCGCCCGCACCACACCGTGCGGATCAATAACGTGGACAAATGGTTTGACACGAACTCGAAAACGTCCATAGAGATCCTCAGCCGCCGGGATCATTGGCACAGATATTGCAAGACTGTCGGCGATGACGTCGCAGATCTCCTTGGATCTGGGGCTAAGCAGAAGGACCTCGATGTCGGAGTCGGACGAGTGGATCCTGTTCAGTCCAGCTCTGAGGTCTTGAAAGACCGCAAGCTCTTGATCAGCAAAGACGAGCACTTGCCACGAGGATCCGTGTGGGCCTCGCCGAACCTGCCCAGCGAGATCTCGCGCCTGCCACATTGGCGCCCGCTTACCAATACCTATCCCGTCTCGCGTGATCCCCATTCTTGATTCGAGACTGCCGACGCCTAGGGCTATCAATGCCGATACACAAGCGAGGAGCAGTAGGATCTCCGCCGCGACAAAGCCCATGGACTCGACCAACACCTAAGCGCGGTCATCCACGTCGGATTTGGCCCCAAACGACACGCCCCTCTTGGTATGGGTCGGCGGATAGGGATGTTGTCTGCAAGCACTAGGCACGCTTCCTGTCATAGGCTTGGAACGCTGGCCCTCTGGAGCCCCCGACACAAGACGTGATTTCTGATGTCATCGAATCACTGTCCATACTTCTTATGACATGTCGGTGTTCGTATGCAGCAGATCGGGCGCGAGTGGAAGCTGGGGTCCGAATTTGCGACGCGGCCTCGGCATGCCGCGCTTGTTCTTGGCTACGGCAGGCA
>Ga0307373_10005488_pt1 | contig 20721 bp, 15 predicted proteins | sample OX2MG_FD_202534 | JGI IMG/M metagenome (GOLD analysis project Ga0307373, IMG submission 202534) | Soil microbial communities from Risofladan, Vaasa, Finland - OX-2 | ecosystem: Environmental > Terrestrial > Soil > Coastal area > Acid sulfate soil | place: Finland: Risofladan, Vaasa | collected...
CCGGCGGCTCAAGTGCAGCGCCGTCGGCCACCCCAGGTACCCGTCACCGCCCAGAACGAGGATCCGCACCCGGGCCACCTCCCCTTCAGTCCCCCCCGCCCCACGCGGCAGGAAGCACAAGGATCCCCCATGGACCTGGGAGGACACTGGGACGACCTGCAGATCCCCCTGTGAAGCTGAGAAAGGCTTTCGGCACCCGACACCGCCGCCTCGGGCGAATGGCCGTGGGCCACGCCCGGTGGCGGCACCGAGAAGCGAGCGGCACTACGAATCAGGGCGACCCCGAGCCCCTGCGGTGACGGTCGGGCGACGCCGCTCAGGACCGGCGAAGACCGGGGCTCGCGCCCAAGTTGCGCCGGGGCCGTCGGTAGAATGCTGGAGCCCGCACCCGGCGGGCGACTGTGTGGGAAGCGCTGGCGCGGGAGGGGGGGCCGTGGCGCGACACCAACCAGGAGACCTCCATGCCGCGTCGGCGGTCGTGGCCCCGTTGAGCCTGGTGCCTCCATCGGGGCTCCCGGACCCGGTCCTCGACCTGACGGTCGTGGTGCCGTACTACAACCCCGGGCCCGTCCTGCGGACGACGGTCGAGCGCGCCGCCGAGGTGCTCAGGGGCACGGGCATCTCCTTCGAGATCGTGGCGGTGTCCGACGGGTCCACCGACGGGAGCGAGGCCACCCTCGAAGGCGTCCATCCCGACGTCGTCGTGCGGGTCGTGCTCCCCCACGCCGGCAAGGGCCGCGCCGTCCGGGCCGGGCTCGCCCAGGGCCGCGGGCGCTACCTCGGGTTCATCGACGGCGACGGCGACGTGCCGCCGGAACTGCTGGCCGAGTTCGTCGAGGTGGTACGCAGCGTGCACCCGGACGTGGTGCTCGGGAGCAAGCGCCACCCCGACTCGCAGGTCGTGTACCCCATGGCCCGCCGCCTGTACTCGTGGGGCTACCAGCAACTGGTCCGGATGATGTTCCACCTCGACGTGCGCGACACCCAGGCGGGCATAAAGCTCGTGCGCCGCGAGGTCCTCGCCGAGGTGCTCCCGCTCATGGTCGAGGAGGGCTACGCCTTCGACCTCGAGATGCTCGTCATCGCCCGGCGCCTCGGGTACCGCGACCTCGTCGAGGCCCCGGTGCGCATCGGGCGACGCTTCAGCAGCACCGTGTCGGTCCGGGTGGTGTTCGACATGCTGCGCGACACCTTCGCCATCTGGCGACGCCTGCGTTTCGGCCGCGCCTACGGGCCCTCGGCCCGGCGCGCGGGCTGAGCCACCCACCGGCGCAGCCACCCACCGGCGCAGCCACCCACCGGCGCAGCCACCCACCGGCGCAGCCACCCACCGGCGCAGCCACCCACCGGCCCAGCCACCCACCGGCCCAGCCACCCACCGGCGCAGCCGCGGAGCGGACCGTTCCCGTGGGCCTGACCGGCGATGGTCCGGGCCAAGATCGGCGACGTTCCATTGGGACCTTCGACCCTGGCCGGCCGGGCGCTCCCGGTGCAGCGTTGCCCCATGCACGTGCTCATCCCCACCATCGAGGGCCTCGCCGCCGAGGCCGTCGCCCGCGAGCTCGAAGGCGCCGGCCACACCGTCCACACCTGCCACGCGGCGGGGGGGACGTCGGACTGCGCCGTGCTCGACGACCTCACCTGCCCGCTCGAGACCGCGCCGATCGACATCGCCGTGGAGGTCGGGGGGCGGGGCGCGGGGACCGGCGACGGCGCGCTGTGCGCGCTCACCCGCAGGGTCCCGTTGGTGCTGGTGGACGGCGGGCCCGACCACCCGCTCATGCCGTGGGCCGCCGACGCGCTGTCGAGCTCGGACGTCGTGGCGGACGTCGGGGCCGTGGCGGACATGGCGTCGAGTCCGCTGCCCGCCCACACCGACGTCGCCGCCAAGGCCATGCTCGGGGAGCTCCGGCGCCACGGCACCGAGGACGCCCGGTCGGTGGTCGAGGTCCGACGGCGCGACGGCGGCCTCGTGGTCGAGGTGTGGCGCGACGCCTCCATGACCAGGACCCAGGCCGAGCGCATGGCCACCCACATCGCGCAGGCCGTGCGCGGCTACGACAGCTGGGCACGCCAGCTCGACGTCACCGTCCACGAGCCCCGGAGGGATGCGACAGCGGCGTCGTAGCATGCCGCGATGACGAACGCACCGGTCTCCGTGCAGCGCGGGCCGGTGCCCACCTTCCGACCCGGCGACGCCGCCGTCGACCCCCTCGAGGCGGCGACGGCCATGGCGGTGGCCGGCGCCAAGGGCGGCGACCCGCTCGCTCCGGTGACGGTGATCGCCCCGTCCGCGTACGCCGCACTGGCCACCCGCCGCGCCCTGGGCGCCGTCGCCTGGCCGGACGGGCGCCGGGGTGTCGCCAACGTCGGCTGCACCACCCTCGACAAGGTGGTGCGCCAGCTCGGCACCCCCGGGCTGGCAGCCCGCGGGCTCCGTCCCGCCCCGGGCCCCGTGGGCCTCGAGGCCATCCGGTCGCGCGCCACGGCGGCGCCGGGCTGGCTGGCGGACCTCGTGACCCATCCCCGGGGCCTGGTGTCGCTCCGCGACGCGTGCACCGAGCTCCGGCGGTGCCCGGCCCCCACGCTGGCGGCCCTGGCCCGACGCCGTGGTCGCATCGGCGAGCTCGCCCGGCTCGTGGAGGCGGTGCGCGACCACCTGCACGAGCGGGGCTTCGCCGACGACGTCGACCTCGCCGACGCCGCCGCTGCCGCGACCGGGTCCGGAGCGGCGGTCGGGGCCCTGGGCGCGGTGGTCTGCCTCGAGCTGGGCACCGTCTCGCCGGCGCAGCGCCGGGTCCTCGACCTCGTGGCCGGCCGCGCCGGGATGCCACCGGTCGCGGGCCCCGCGGGCGTGCCGCCGCTCACCGAGGTGCGGCCGTGCGCCGACCCGGCCGAGGAGGTCCGCACCGCGGTGCGGGCCGTGGTGGCCGCGGTGGAGCGGGGCGTCCCGTCGTGGCGCCAGGCCATCCTCCACCCCCCGGGCCCGTCGTACGCCCGGGCCGTCCGCCAGGAGCTGGCCGCCGCCGGCGTGGCCGCCAACGGGCCCGACCTGCGGCGGCTCGACCGCTCGGTGGCCGGGGCCACGCTGCTGCGCCTTCTCGAGCTGGGCGCCGCCGACTGGGCCCGCCACGAGGTGATGGCGTGGCTGTCGACGGCACCGATCGTCACCGGGCCGGACCGCCACGCCGTCCCCGCCAGCGGCTGGGACGCCGTGTCCGCCGACGCCGGCGTCGTGCGCGGCACCGCCCAGTGGGCCGAGCGGCTGGGGAACCTGGCCGGGCGCGAGGCGGCCCGGGCCGGGGAGGCGCACGCCCTGGCCGCGTTCGTGGAGGACCTCGTCCGGGGGGCCACCCCGCCCGGCGGCTCGTGGGCGGCCCACGCCACGTGGGCGGTCGGCCTCCTCGACCGGTACCTGGACACCGACACCGGGTCGTGGCCCGGCGACGAGATGGCGGCGGCGGCGCAGGTGCGCGGCACGGTGCTCGCCCTCGCCGAGCTCGACGCCGTGTCGGACGCCGTCGACCAGGGCGCCTTCCGCCGGGCCGTGCGCACCGCCCTCGAGGAGTCGGCCCTCGACGCCTCCGACCTGCCCGACGGCGGGTTCGGCGACGGTGTCTTCGTGGCCCCGTTCGGGCGGGCGCGGGGCCTGCGCTTCGACGCCGTCGTCCTCGTGGGCATGGCCGACACCGTGGTGCCGGGGGGGATCGGCGACGACGCCCTGCTCCCCGAGGACGTGCGGCGCCTCGACGTCTCCGGCGGCCTGCGCACCCGCGCGGCGCGCCTCGAGGAGATGCACGGGGACGTCCACGCGGCCCTGCGGGCCGGGGCCCGGCGCCGCCTGGCCACCTATCCGCGGGTCGACCCCCGGACCGGGCGCGCCCAGGTCCCATCGCGCTGGCTGGGCCCGCTCACCTCGCCGAGCACGCGGTGGCGGCCGGTGGACTCCTTCGCGGCCGGCGTGGCGGCGGCCGACCCGGCCCTGTCGGTCCGGGAGCTGGCGCTCCACGACATCGCCCGGTGGGCGGCGGACGGCGGCGACCCGGCCCGCTCGCCGGTGGCGCGGTGCTCGGCCCGGCTCCCCACCGGGATCGCCGTGGCCCGCGCCCGCGCCGGCGAGGCCTTCACCCGGTTCGACGGGTACGTCGGGCCGGGACTGGTCACGCCCTTCTCCCCCGACGCCCCGGTGTCGGCGACGCGCCTGGAGACCTACGCCAAGTGCCCCCGGCGCTTCCTCTACGACCGGGTCCTGGCGGTGGCCCCGCGCACGCTCCCCGAGGAGATCTGGCGCATGGAGCCTGCCGAGCGCGGCACCCTGGTCCACGCCGTGCTCGAGGACTACCTCCTCGAGCGGCTGGCCGGCGCCCCCCGCTCGCTCGACCGGCTGCTGGCCCTGGCCGAGGCGCGGTTCGCCACCGCCGAGCGGGGCGGGCTCGTGGGGCGGGCGTTGCTGTGGCGGATGGACCAGGCGGCGATCCGGCGCGACCTGCGGCGCTTCCACGACGAGGAGGGGGACCTCGAGCCGCTCGCCGCCGAGCTCGAGTTCGGGACCGGTGCCGAGGGCGCCCAGCCGGCGGTGACCGTGGCCCTCGACGGCGGGCGCGAAGTCCGCTTCAAGGGGAAGGCGGACCGTGTCGACCGCGCCCGCTCGGGCCAGCTCGTGGTGTCCGACTACAAGACGGGCAAGCAGAAGACGCTCTCCGACCTCCGCAAGGACCCCGTGGCCGGTGGCCGGCTCCTGCAGCTCCCCGTCTACGCCATGGCGGCGCGCGCCCGGTTCGGCGACCGCGGGCCCGTCCAGGCCCGCTACTGGCTGCTGTCCGAGCAGCGCAGCGCGCCCTGCTACAGCCTCACCGTCACCGACGACGTCCAGGCGCGCTTCCTCGACGTGCTCGGCCTGATCGCCGAAGCCGTCGAGGCAGGCGCCTTCCCCGGTGCGCCCACCGAGAAGCCCGGCAGCGAGCGACAGTTCGAGGCCTGCCGCTTCTGCGACTTCGACCGCGTGTGCCCGTCGACGCGCGACCGGCAGTGGGCGCGCAAGAGCGACGCCCCGCAGCTCGCCCCCGTGCTCGCCCTCATGCACGCCTCGGTCCCCGACGAGCTGGCCGGCGCGGTGGTCGAGGGGTTCGGGGTGGCGCCGTGACCCTGGCGCCGCACGACCACGAGGCCCGGGAGCGGATCCAGGCCGAGCTGGACGCCTCCCTGGTGGTCGTGGCCGGCGCGGGGACGGGCAAGACCACGGCGCTGGTGGGGCGGATCGTCGAGCTCGTGCGCAGCGGCCGGGCCTCGCTGCGCGAGATCGCGGCGATCACCTTCACCGAGGCGGCCGCGGCCGAGCTGCGCCAGCGCGTCCGGGAGTCCATCGAGGAGGTGGCGGCGCAGCACCCCGGCGAGGCACGGCTCACCGCGGCGAGCCAGGAGGCTGACGACGCCGCCATCTGCACGTTGCACGCCTTCGCCCAGCGCATCCTGGTGGAGCACTGCGTGGCCGCCGGGATCCCCCCGGGCTTCGACGTCATGGACGAGACGGCCGCACGCGCCGACTTCGACGCCCGCTTGGAGCGGTTCGCCGATGCGTTGCTGGCCGACCGCGGCGCCGAGCCCGCGCTGGTGCGGGGGTTCTCGGTGGGCCTGTCGCACGAGGACCTGGCCGACATCGCCTGGGCCCTCAACCTCCACTGGGACCGGCTCGAGGACGGCGGGCTCGAGGCGCTCGAGCGGATGCGCCCGGAGCCCGGCCACTGGCCCGAGGCCGAGGCCGAGGCCGTGCTGACGGCGATCGACGCCGCCCTGGCCATGGCCGACCGCTGCACCGACGACCGGGACAAGCTCAAGGAGCACCTCGACGGCCTCGCCGGGGTGCGCGCCCAGCTCGCCTCGTGCGACGACGAGCAGGCCACGCTCCAGGTCCTCGACGCCGTCAGGACGCTCAACTGCGGCTACGGCCAGCGGGGGAACTGGGGCGGCCGGGTCGACGAGGTCCGCGCCGCCTGCGCGCGGGCGGAGGAGGCCCGCGTCGACATCCTGCGCACCACGCGCCACGCCGTGCTGGGCGAGCTCGGGGCACGGCTGGCGGCCTTCGTCATGACGGCCGCCAACGAGCGACGGGCGGAGGGCCGGCTGAGCTTCCACGACCTTCTCGTCCATGCCCGGCGGCTGCTGCGCCACGACGGCGTCGCCACCGAGTCCCTGCGCCGCCGGTACCGGCGGCTGCTCATCGACGAGTTCCAGGACACCGACCCCATCCAGGTGGAGCTGGCGGCGCGCCTGGTGGCCACCGTCGACGGCTCGGCCGACCTGCGCCACACCCACCCCGGCGGGCTGTTCGTCGTGGGGGACCCCAAGCAGTCGATCTACCGGTTCCGGCGCGCCGACATCGAGTCGTTCTCGCGGGTGGGGCGGCAGATCGGCGAGCCCATCGTGCTGGCCACCAACTTCCGCTCCGTCCCCGGCATCCTCGAGTTCGTCAACACCGTGTTCGACGAGCTCTTCGGCGCCGTGCCCGTCCCCGGGCAGGCGGCGCACCACGAGCTGCTGGGCGAGCGCGGCCCCCTGCCGCTGCGGTGGACGGCGCCCACGGTCACCGCGACGGTCCCGCCCCCCACCTTCGGGGGCATGGCGGGGACCACGGCCGTGCAATTGACGCTCGACGGGCTCGACCGGTGCGACGGGGCGGCTCCGGACACCGCCACGCCAGGGGCCGGTGGCCGGGCCGGGGCCGGTGGCCGGGCCGGTGGCGGGGGCGGGGCCCGCACAGCCGGCGGAGCCGCGCCCCGGCCGGCGCCGGGGATGCCGCCGGTCGTCGTCCTGGGCGCCCCCGGCCGGGGCACGCTGGCCGAGGTCCGGCGCGCCGCGGCGCGCGACATCGCGGCGGCGGTGGGCGGTGTGGTGAGGTCACGCTGGGCCGTGGCCGATCCCGAGGACGGCCGGACGCGGGCGGCGTGCTGGCGCGACGTGGCCATCCTCCTGCCGGCGCGCACGGCCCTGCCGGCCGTCGAGGAGGCCCTCGAGGACGCCCGTATCCCCTACCGGCTCGAGGGCGTCGCCATGCTGTGGGGATCCGACGAGGTGCGCGACGTGCTGGCCGTGCTGCACGCCGCGGACGACCCGGCCGATCGCGTGGCCGTGCTCGCCGCCCTGCGCAGCCCGGGGCTCGCCTGCGGCGACGACGACCTCGTGACGTGGCGCCAGGCGAACGGCGACTGGGACCCCCGCGCCCCGGTGCCGGCCGGTCTCGAGCAGCACCCCGTGGCGGGTGCGATGGCGGTCCTGGCCCGGTTGCACGAGCAGCGCTGGTGGAGCGAGCCCTCGTCCATGGTGGCCCGGGCCTTCGAGGCGCTCGACAGCTTCGAGCTGTGCCTCGCCTACCACCGCCCCCGCGACCACTGGCACCGGCTGCGGTGGCTGCAGGACCAGGCGCGGCTGTTCGACGAGACCGTCGGCGGCCCGCTGCGGTCGTTCCTCCGCTGGGCCGACCTGCAGGCCGAGGACGACCGGCGCAGCGGCGGCGTGGGCCCGCCCGACCCCGACGACGACGCCGTGCGCGTCATGACGATCCACGGATCCAAGGGCCTCGAGTTCCCCGTGGTCGTCCTCGGCGGGCTGGAACGCGAGGCGGGCGCCGGGCAGCGCTCGCCGGCCGTGCTGTGGCGCGAGGACGGCACGCCGGTCCTGCGCGCCCGCGGCGAGCTGAAGTCGGACGGCTACGACCAGGCGAGCGAGCGCGAGCGCGAGCTCGACGCGCTCGAGCAGCACCGCCTCCTCTACGTCGGCATGACACGCGCCCGGGACCACCTGGTGCTGTGCCTGCACCACAAAGAGCCGCGCGCGGGGTCGACGGCCACCCCCACCGAAGCCGCCAGGCTCCTGGCGATCTGCGAGCGCCACCAGCGCCTGTGGCGGCGCCTGCCGATCGCCGACGCCGGCGGGGTCGTCCCCCCCGACGGCGACGCCGGCACCCCCGTCGACGCGGGGACCCCCGGGGAGGACGCCGTGGAGGCGTGGCGCGCCGGCGTCGAGGCGTTCGAGACCGGGCGCGCCCGGCGCCTGGCGGCCGGGCGCCACGCGCCGGTGACCACCGCCACCGCGGTGGCCGAACGCGTCGTCGAGGCGCGCGGTGCGATGGCGCCCGGTGCGATGGCGCCCGGTGCGATGGCGCCCGGTGCGATGGCGCCCGGCGCGGCGCGCGGCGCCGGCGGCTCTCCCGGCGACGGCGCCCGGGCGGCCGGGTCGCCCGATCCCGGGTCGCCCGACGCCACCGGCGCCTTGTGGCGCGACGCCGAGGTGTCGTTGCAGATCGGGCGGGCCGTGCACGGCGCCCTGGCCGCCATCGACCTGTCCACCGGCACCGACGCCGAGGGCCGGACGGCGCAGGACGTGGCGCGCCTGCGGGCCACCGCGCACGGCATCGAGGCGCACGGCGACGCCGTCGCCGCCATGGTGCGCGCCGCCCTCGTGTCACCGAGCGTCGCCGCCGCGGCGACGGGGCGGCACTGGCGGGAGCTGTTCGTCGCCGTCCCCGTGGGCGACGGTGGGGTGCTCGAAGGCTTCGTGGACCTCGTCGTGGACGACGGCGCCGGCCTGGTGGTGGTGGACTACAAGACCGACCGCGCCGACGGCCCCGCGGGTGTGGCGGCGGCGGCGGCGCGCTACCGGCCCCAGCTGGCGAGCTACGCCCTGGCGCTGCAGGAGGCGACGGGGCGCCCCGTCCACCGCTGCGTGCTCGTCTTCGTGGGCGACGGCGAGCCCGTGGAGGACGTGCTCGACGGCGCGGAGCTCGAGGCGGCACGCGCCGAGGTCCGGCACACCGCGGGCGAGCTAGTAGGGGGCCGGTAGCGGCGCCCCCGCACCGTGCCGGGCGGGGCGGGCGGGGCGGGCGGGGCGAACACCCGACGTCGCCGGCGCGCCGGGGCTCAGGTGGCGGCCGCCCCGGGCAGGTCCCGGTGGCCCTCGCCCGACCCCTCGATGAGCTCGAGCCCGGCCTCGCCGGGACGGGCGAGGCGGGAGCCGGCGAGCTCGGGCGCGTGCAGGTCGCGTGCCACGGCGTCGACGTGCACGAGCTCGGGCATCTCCTTGTCGGCCCCGCCCACCACACCGAGCTCGTGGAAGCGCCGCGCCTGCGGGAAGACGTTGCGCTCGAGCGAGCCCACAGCCTTGTTGTAGGACTCGACGGCGCCGCTCAGGCTCCGGCCGGTACGGGCCATGTGCTCGCCGAAGGTGGCCAGGCGCTTGTAGAGCTCGCGCGCCATCAGCTGCACCTCGCGGGCGTTCTCGGCCAGCGCTTCCTGCTGCCACCCGTAGGCGACGGTGCGCAAGAGGGCGATCAACGTGGTCGGCGTGGCCAACAGGACGTGGCTGGCGACGGCGTGCTCCAGCAGCGTCGGGTCGTGCTCGAGCGCGGCGGCCAGGAGCGGGTCGCCGGGGACGAACGCCACGACGAAACCGGGCGAGTCGTCGAACTGCTGCCAGTAGGCCTTCTTCGCCAGGGCGTCCACGTGGGCCCGGAGGTGGCGGGCGTGCGCCTGGAGGTGCACCAGGCGGGCGTCGTCGTCGACGGCGTCGTTGGCGTCGAGGAAGCCCTGGAGCGGGACCTTGGCGTCCACGACGACCTGCTTGGCGCCGGGCAGGTGCACCACCATGTCGGGCCGCACCCGCCCGTCGGAGCCCTCGGTGGTCACCTGCTCCTCGAAATCGCAGTGCTCGAGCATGCCGGCCATCTCGACCACGCGCCGCAACTGCAGCTCGCCCCAACGCCCGCGCGTGGCCGGCGAGCGCAGCGCCGTCACCAGGTTGCGCGTCTCCACCTGGAGCTTCTCCTGCGACTGCGTCAGCTGCTTCACCTGCTCGCTCAGGCTCGAGTACGCCCCCTGCCGATCGAGCTCGAGGCGGCGCAGCCCCTCCTCGTACCGGCCGAGCTGGTCGTGCAGCGGGCGCAGCAACTCCTCGATGGCCTGCGTGCGCTGGTCGAGATCACCGCGCGCCGACTGGTGGGCCCGGGCCAGGCGGCTGTCGGCGAGCTCGAGGAACTGCGTGTTGTTCTGCTGCAGGGCCCGGCGCGACAGCTCGGCGAACTCGCCCACGAGCTGGCGGCGCACCTCCTCGGTGGCCGCCTGGCGCTCCCGCGAGGCCTGGCGCTCGTGCTCGAGCGCGGCCTGCAGGGCCGACACCTCGGCCCGCGACGCCGCCAGCGCGGCCGCGTGGGCCACGCGCTCGGCCGAGGCCCGGGCGGCGGCGCGCGAAGAGGCCACGACCAGGGCGACGGCGGCCCCGGCGCCTGCCCCGAGGAGGATGCCGATCACGGTGCCGACGATCATCTGCTCTCCCTGGTCCGAGGGTTTTCCCTGCTCCGAGGGTGCACGCGCCTGAGCGTACCGCCGGGGTGTGACAGTCCCCGGGGACCCCGGACGCCGCTCGTCGCCGGACGGAACGGGTAGCGTCCAACAGTGGTGCGCAAGAGCGCGATGGCACGAGGTGCGGGTGCGGCACCCGAGGACCGTGCCGACGTCGAGGCCCCGGGCCCGCCGAACGGCGCCGTGGCGGGCCCCGCACCGGGCACCGGGCAGGACGGCCCGCTGGGCCCGTTCCCGGTGGAGGAGCTCGTGGCGGACTTCCGGACGGCGTGCCTGTCGCGCGCCCTCGACGACCGCGAGATCCTGCTGCAGAAGCAGAGCCGCGTGTTCTTCCAGATCTCCGGCGCCGGCCACGAGGTCGTGCTCCTGGCGCTGGCCCGCTCGTTGCGGCCCGCCTACGACTGGTTCTTCCCCTACTACCGCGACCGGGCGCTCGTGCTCGCCCTGGGCGTGACGCCCCTCGACATCATGCTGGAGGCCGTGGGCTCGTCGCTCGACCCGGCATCGGGCGGCCGGCAGATGCCGTGCCACTGGGGGGCCGTGACGAAGAACATCGTCACCCAGTCGAGCCCCACGGGCAGCCAGTGCCTGCCCGCCGTGGGGTGCGCGGAAGCCGGTCGCTACATCGGCCGGCGCCCGGGGCTGCCGGGATGCCGCGCCGAGGGCGACGAGATCACGTACGTCTCGCTCGGTGAGGGTGCCACCTCCGAGGGCGAGTTCTGGGAGAGCCTCAACACCGCCTGCCGCCTGCACCTGCCGGTGCTGTTCCTCGTGGCCGACAACGGGTACGCCATCTCCGTGCGCGCCGCGGACCAGTCGCCGGCACCGGTCGCCGAACTCGTGCGGGGGTTCCGCGGCCTGGCGGTGACGTCCCTGGAGGGCTGGGACTACGCCGCCTGCCGCACCGAGGGGGCGCTCGCCGTCGCCCGCGTGCGCGCCGGGGAGGGTCCGGGCCTGATCCACGCCCACGTGACCCGGCCCTACTCCCACTCGTCGGCGGACTCCCAGGCCAAGTACCGCGACCCCGAGGAGCTCGCCGAGGAGGAGGAGCACGACCCCATCGACACCTTCGAGCGCGCCCTCGTCTCCGCCGGCATCCTCACCCACGAGCAGGCGACCGAGATGCGCGCCGAGGCGCGCGACACCGCGGCGCGCGCCGCCGAAGAGGCACTGGCCGCGCCCCGGCCCGACCCGGCCACCGTCACCGACAACGTGGTGCGGCTGCCCACGCGGCCCGCGCTGCCCGATCCCGATCCCGACCCCCGCCCCGAGCCCGGCGCCGAGGAGCCCGTCGTCATGGCGGAGGCCATCCGCCTGACACTGCACGAGCTGCTCGCCCGCGACGAGCGCATCCGCGTGTTCGGCGAGGACGTGGCCGACGCCGACGACGAGGTGCTGGACCAGGTCGAGGGCAAGGGCGGCGTGTTCGGCGTGACGCGGGGCCTGCAACGACGCTTCGGCTCGGCGCGCTGCTACAACACGCCGCTCGCCGAGTCGAACATCGTGGGCCGCGGCATCGGCCAGGCCCTGCGCGGGCTGCGCCCCTGCGCGGAGATCCAGTTCTTCGACTACATCTGGCCGGCGATGCAGCAGCTGCGCAGCGAGGCGGCCACCATCCGGTGGCGGTCGAACGGCGACTTCACCTGCCCGCTGGTGGTGCGCGTGGCCATCGGCGGCTACCTCACCGGGGGGGCGATCTGGCACTCCCAGAGCGGCGAGTCGATCTTCGCCCACATCCCGGGGCTGCTCATCGCCTTCCCGTCGCGCGCCCGCGATGCCGTGGGCCTGCTGCGCAGCGCCTTCGACGCCGGGGACCCCGTGCTCTTCCTGGAGCACAAGCACCTCTACCGCCAGCACTACGCCGCTGACCCGTTGCCCCCGGTCGGATGGGCGCTTCCCTTCGGCCGCGCCGCGCTGGTGCGCCCGGGCCGCCACCTGAGCATCGTGACGTGGGGCGCCACCGTGCAGAAGTCGCTGGTGGCGGCCGACCAGCTGGCGGCGGAGGGATGCGACATCGAGGTCGTGGACCTGCGGACCATCGCCCCGTGGGACCACGACGCGGTGTGCGAGTCGGTGCGGCGCACGAGCCGGCTCCTCGTCGTGCACGAGGACACCTTGACGGCCGGGTTCGGGGCGGAGGTGGCGGCCTGGGTGGCCGAGCACTGCTTCTGGGCGCTCGACGCGCCGGTCTCACGGGTCACCGCCCTCGACACCTTCGTCGGCTACGAGCCGTCGCTGGAGCATGCCATCCTCCCCCAGGTCGACGACATCGTGACCGCGGCGCGTGCCCTGGCCGCGGTCTGAGGACCGCACCGACCGGCGCATGGAGCGGGTCGTCGTCATCGGCGCCGGGTTCGCCGGGCTGAGCACCGCCCGGCACCTCGCCGGCCATCCCGTACAGGTCACCCTGGTCGACCACCACAACTTCCACACCTTCCAGCCGCTGCTCTACCAGGTGGCCACGGCCGGCCTCGAGCCCGCCGATGTCGCCTACCCGGTGCGCACCATCTTCGGCCGCGAGCCCACCATCACCTTCCGCCACGGCCGCGCCCTCTCGGTCGACCTGGCGGCCCGCACGGTCGCCCTCGCCGACGGCGCGGCGCTCGAGTACGACCGGCTGGTGGTGGCCACCGGTGCCACGACGGGGTTCTTCGCCGTCCCCGGCGCCCCGCGGCACGCGCTGCCGCTCTACACGCTCGCCGATGCCCGGCGCCTGCGGAACCACGTCCTCGCCTGCCTCGAGGCGGCCGACGCCCGGCCCGAGGACTTCGACGGCGGCGCGCCCACCTTCGTGGTGGTGGGCGGCGGGGCCACCGGCGTCGAGATGGCCGGCGCGCTCGTCGAGCTGCTCGACGTCTCGGTACGCCGGGACCGCCTGCGCATCGACCCCGATCGCACCCGGGTCGTGCTCCTCGAGGCCGGCGACCGGCTGCTGGCCGGGTTCGAGGAGGACTCGAGCCGCTACGCGGCGCAGACGCTGCGCGACCGGGGCGTCGACGTCCGCCTGCGGACGCCGGTGGCCGAGGTCACCGCCGAGGGGGCGCGCCTGGCCGACGGCACCTGGCTGCGCGCCGCCGCGGTGGTGTGGGCGGGGGGCGTGACCGTCGACGGCACCCTGGCCGCCTCGCTGCCGACGCCGCGCGGCCGGGGCGGGCGCGTCACGCTCGAGCCCGACCTGTCGCTCGCCGGCCATCCCGAGGTCTTCGTGGTGGGCGACGCCGGCGCCGTCCCCCGCGGCCCGGGCGCGCCCGAGGCCTGTCCCCAGGTCGCCCAGGTGGCGATGCAGTCGGGGAAGCACGCCGCCCGGCAGATCCTCCGGCGCCAGGCCGGTGAGCCCACCACCGCCTTCGCCTACCACGACAAGGGGCTGATGGCGACCATCGGCCGGCATGCGGCGGTCGCCCAGCTGCGCCGCGGTCCCGTCCTGCGGGGGACCCTCGGGTGGCTGGCGTGGCTGGGGCTGCACCTCGTCTACCTGATCGGGTTCCGCAACCGCCTCGTCGTGCTCGTCAACTGGTGGTGGCGCTATCTCGACTGGCCCTCGGGCCCCCGCCTCATCGTCGCCGACGTGGAGGCGGACCGGTGACGGCGGCGCCGGTCCCGCCCGGCGTCGGTCCGCCCGGCGTCGGTACGATCCGCCCGGTGCCCGGCGCGACGCCCCCGCCCTGGCGGCCCGAGGAGGCCGGCACGGACTGGCTGACCGACGCGCTGCGCGGTGCCGGGGTGGTGGGCGGCCGGCGGGTGGTGGCGTTCGACACCGAGCCCGTGGGGACCGGGCAGATGGCGGACTGCGTCCGCTTCCGGCTCACCTACGACGCCGACGCGCCCGGCGCGCCGGGCACGCTGGTGGGCAAGTTCACGCCCGCCGACCGGACGAGCCGCGCCACCGCGCTGGCGTTGCGGACGTCGGAGGTCGAGGTGCGCTTCTACCAGGAGGTCGCCGCCACCGTCGGCGTGCGCACGCCCCGGTGCTACGCCGCCGAGGTCGACCCGGCCACCGGGGAATTCGCCCTCCTGCTGGAGGACCTGGCGCCGGCGCGCCAGGGGGACCAGGTGGCGGGGTGCAGCCCCGACCAGGCGTCGCTCGCCCTGGCCGAGCTCGCCCGGCTGCACGCGCCGCGGTGGGGCGACCCCTCCCTGGAGCACCTGCCGTGGCTGGAGCGCCAGGGGCCCGAGCCCGGGGCGATGGCCGAGGTGCTGCCCGTGCTCTTCGGCGGGTTCGTCGAGCGCTACGGCGACCAGCTCGACCCGGCCGTCATCGGCGTGGGCGAACGGCTCTTCCCCCGCATCGGCGACTACCTGCGGCGGCGGCCCGGGCCGCGCACCGTGCAGCACGCCGACTACCGGCTCGACAACCTCCTCTTCACCGACGAGGCCCGCGCCGTGGCCGTCGTCGACTGGCAGACCACCACGCTCGGGCCGGGGGCGGCCGACGTGTCGTACTTCGTCGGTGCCGGCCTCGCCACCGCCGAGCGCCGGCAGCACGAGACCGACCTCGTGCGCGAGTACCACGAGCGGCTGTGCGCCGGCGGCGTGCCGGGCTACTCGTGGGACGACTGCATGACCGACTACCGCCGCCACGCCTACGCCGGCTACGTCATGGCGGTGGGCGCCTCCATGCTGGTGGAGCGCACCGCGCGCGGCGACGACATGTTCCTCACCATGGCGCGACGTCACGCCGCCCAGATCGAGGACCTCGGCGCCGAGTCGCTGCTCGGCGCCGCATGAACCCGGCCGGAAGAGCCGGCCGCATGAACCCGGCCGGAAGACCCGGCCGCATGAACCCGGCCGGAAGAGCCGGCCGCATGACCCAGGAGGTGTCGTGGTCCGCCTGAACGCCGCCGACGAGCAGTTCGTCCACCAGCTCCCCGAGCCGCTCGCGGTCGTCGGCATCGAGCACGAGCACTGGCGCGAGAGCTACTTCTTCGTGACCCACGGGCCCGACGCCGGCAGCGACGTGGTCGTCGTGGCCATGGCCGCCTACCCGCCCCGGCAGCTCCTCGACGCCCTCGTCCTCGGCCGCGTCGGCGGCGAGCTCGTGTTCCGCTACTACCAGCGCCCGAGCGGGGACGACTCCCACACCACGACCGTGGGGCCCGTGTCGGTCGTCGTGGAGGAGCCCTTCCGGCGGGTGCGCGTCGTGGTGACGGCGGCCGACGGGTTCGACGCCGATCTGACGTTCACGGCCCGGACCCAGGCCTACGGCCTGCGGCGGGGGCGCCTGCGCGACGAGGCCGGCGCCCTGCTCTGGGACCAGAGCCACATGATCCAGTCGGGGACGTTCACCGGCTCGTACCGCAACGGGGAGGCCGGCGGCCGCGTCGACGGCTGGCTGGGCCAGCGCGACCACTCGTGGGGGGTGCGCGACCACGGGCGCATCCCCATGTGGACGTGGCTGGCGATCCAACTGCCCGACGGCATGCTGGGGGTCTGGCACTGGGAGCTGGCCGACGGGGCCCGGGTCTTCACCGACGGGTGCTGGGCGCCGGCCGACGGCGGGGCGCCGGTGCCGGTCGTGGACTTCCACCACGACCTGGCGTGGACCGACGACGCCGGCGACGCGGTCCCCTACGGGCCCGACGGCGCCGCCGTGCAGGGCCTGGCGGGGACGGTGACCTTCGCCCTGGCCGACGCGAGCACGGTGACCGTGCGGGGGGCGGGCCGGTGGTGCGCGCCCTACCGGCCGATCTACGGCGGCGGCCAGCACCTCATGGCCGTGGAGACCGACGACGGGCGGCGGGGGACGGCCGTCTACGAGGTCACGGGCCGCCACCACCACCGGTTCTTCCCCGAGCCCCTGGGCACCGACGCCGGCCCGGGGTGAGAGGGCTACGGTGGCCCACGTGGCGAAGCGCGTCGTTGTGCAGATGGGTGGCGACGACGAGGTCACCGAGAGCCTGGCGCACATCGACCGCGAGATCATCAAGCTCTTCGCGCTCGTCGGCGAAGGCGTCGCCGGCGCCACGCACTCGCTGCTGGCCGGCGACCGCGAGGCGGCCCGTGTCCTGGCCGAGAGCGACGAGACCATCGACGCCCTCTACCGCGAGGTCGAGCAGCTGGCCCAGCGCCAGCTCGCCCAGCGCGCCACCGGGCCCGACGAGCTGCGGTACCTGGTGGCCGTCCTGCGCATGCTGCCCGAGCTCGAGCGCAGCGGCGACCTCGCCGAGCACGTGTCGCGCCGGGCGGTGCGCGGCCTCGGTGTCGAGCTGTCGCCGCGCGCCCGCGGGCTCGTGGAGCAGATGGGCGAGGTGGCGTGCGACATGTGGCGCGCCACGGCGGACGCCTACGCCGATCGCGCCGAGGTGGCGGACAACGTGGAGTCCCTCGACGACGAGCTCGACGAGCTGCACGTGACGCTCACCGCCGAGATCGCCAGCGGATCGATGCCGCTGCCGGTGGCGATCGAGGCCGCCCTGGTCGCCCGGTTCTACGAGCGCTTCGGCGACCACGCCGTCAACCTCGCCCGGCGCATCTCGGTGCTCGCCGGCCGGACGGGCTGGGCGTAGGGCTCAGGCCCCGTCCCGGGCGAGGATCGCCTCGGCGATCTGCACGGCGTTGAGGGCGGCGCCCTTGCGCAGGTTGTCGCCCGACACGAACAGCGCCAGGCCGTGGGCCACGGTGGGGTCGCGCCGCAGCCGGCCCACGAACACCGGGTCCACGCCCGCCGCCAGGAGCGGCGTCGGGACGTCGGCGAGCTCGACCCCGGGCGCCGCCGCCAGGAGTTCGGTGGCGCGCTCCACGGTCAGGGGGCGCTCGAACGCGGCGTTGATCGACAGGCTGTGGCCGGTGAAGACCGGGACGCGCACGCACGTGCCGGAGACGGCGAGGCCGGGGGTGCCGAGGATCTTGCGGCTCTCCTCGCGCAGCTTCTGCTCCTCGTTGGTCTCGTCCGAGCCGTCGGCGAGGAGCGTGCCGGCCAGGGGCAGCACGTTGTGGGCGATGGGCCCGCAGAACACCGACGGCGGCGGGTACTCCACCGCGCCCCCGTCGAACGTCAGGCCGGCCGCCGCGCCGACGGTCTTCGTCAGCTGCTCCTTGAGCTCGCGCACCCCGGCGCCGCCCGAGCCCGACACCGCCTGGTACGTCGAGACCACCAGGCTGCGCAGCCCCGCCTCGCGATGCAGCGGGGCGAGGACGGGCATGGCCACCATGGTCGTGCAGTTGGGATTGGCCACGATCCCCTTGTCGACGTGGGCGAGCGCTTCGGGATTGACCTCGGCCACCACCAGGGGCACGGCCGGGTCCATCCGCCAGGCCGAGGAGTTGTCGATCACGATGGCGCCCGCGGCGGCGATGCGGGGCGAGAGCACGCGCGACGCCGATGCGCCCGTCGACATCAGGGCGATGTCGACGCCGCCGTAGTCGGCCTCCTCGGCCGTCTCGACCTCGACCTCGGCCCCGGCCCAGGGCAGGCGGCGGCCGGCCGAGCGCGCCGACGCGAAGAACCGGACCTCGTCCGCGGGGAAGGCGCGCTCGGCGAGCACCGAGCGCATGACCGACCCGACCTGGCCCGTGGCACCGACGACGGCGACCCGCATCGCACCATGGTACCGGCCGGGGCTCAGGCCTCGGCGAGCGCGAACGCCTGGTGGAGCAGCCGCACGGCCTCCTCGACACGGTCGGCCCTGACCACGCAGGAGATGCGGATGGACGAGGTCGAGATCATCTCGATGTTGATGCCGGCGGCGGCGAGCGTCTCGAACATGGCGGCCGACACGCCGGGATGGCTGCGCATGCCCGCGCCCACGAGCGACACCTTGGCGATCCCGTCGTCCGCCAGGACCTCGCCGGCGCCGATCTCCGGCACGAGGCGCTGCGCCACCTCGAGGCTGGTGGCGAGGTCTGTCTTCGGGACGGTGAAGGAGATGTCCGTCGTGCCGTGCAGCGACATGTTCTGGACGATGGTGTCCACGTTGACCTCGCAGTCCGCCAGCGCGCGGAAGAGCCGGGCGGCGATGCCGGGTTTGTCGGGGACGCCGGTGACGGTCACCTTGGCCTCCGAGATGTCGTGGGTGACGGCGGTGACGACGGCCTGCTCCATGGACGGATCCTCCTCGACCACCCAGGTGCCGGGCTCCCAGGTGAAGCTGGAACGGACGTGCAGGGGCACGCCGTGGTTGCGGGCGAACTCGACCGACCGCAGCGCCAGCACGCGCCCGCCGCTGGCGGCGATGTCGAGCATCTCCTCGAAGCTCACCCGGGCGAGCCGGTGCGCCTCGGGAACGATGCGCGGGTCGGCGCTGAAGACCCCGGACACGTCGGTGTAGATCTCGCACGACTGCGCGCCGAGGGCGGCCGCCAGTGCCACCGCGGTGGTGTCGGAACCGCCGCGCCCGAGCGTGGTGATGTCGCGATCGAGCGACACGCCCTGGAAGCCCGCCACCACGGGGACCCGGCCCTCACCCAGCGCGTCGCGCAGGCGGTCGCCCTTCACCTCGATGATCTTCGCCTTGAGGTGGGTGGCGTCGGTGATGATCCCCGCCTGGCTGCCGGTGAACGACACGGCGTCCACGCCCAGCTCGGCGAGCGCCATGCACAGCAGTGCCATCGTCACCCGCTCGCCCGAGGTCAGCAGCATGTCGAGCTCCCGCGGGGGCTGCACGGAGCTGACGTCGCCGGCCAGCCGGAGCAGGTCGTCGGTCGTCTTGCCCATGGCGCTCACGACCACGACCACGTCGTCGCCCTGGCGCCTGGTCCGGGCCACATGGTCGGCGACGGCGCGCACCCGCTCGGCGTCGCCCACCGAGGTCCCGCCGAACTTCTGCACCACCAGCGCCACGCATCGACGCTACCTGCTGGCCACGCCGCCCCCCGGCGGCGGTAGGGTGTCGGTCCGTGCCCACCGAGAAGCGTGCCCGCAAGCGCGCCGCGCGTGAAGCGAAGATGGCCGCCCTGGCGCGCCAGCGGCGCCGGCGCGCCACGGTGCGGCGCACCATCACCCTGGTGGTGATCGTGGCCGTTGCCGTGGGCCTCTACGTGCTGGTGAGCGGGGGCAAGACGAAGAAGACGGCCCAGCAGATCGCCGACGACACCGCCCAGGCCGCCGGCTGCCCGTCGAGCCCGACCGCGACCCTCACCAAGCCGCACTGGAGCAAGGCCCCGGCCATGGCCATCCAGGGGTCGAAGACCTACAAGGCGACGGTGAAGACCGACGCGGGGACGTTCGTGATCACCCTCGACGCCGCCACCACCCCGCTCACGGTCAACAACTTCGTCTTCCTGGCCGGGCACGACTTCTACAACTGCGTCACGTTCCACCGCGTGATCCCGAAGTTCATGGACCAGACCGGTGACCCGACGGGCACCGGGTCGGGCGGCCCGGGCTACAAATTCGCCGACGAGCTGCCCAAGCCGGCGTCGCCCCAGTACCCGGTGGGGGCCGTGGCCATGGCGAACTCCGGGCCGAACACCAACGGGAGCCAGTTCTTCATCGTCACCGGCGCCCAGGGCGCCTCCCTGGCGCCGAACTACACGCTGTTCGGCCACGTGACGTCGGGCATGGCCGTGGCCCAGAAGATCAACGCCGACGGCAACGCCAACCCCAGCGCCAACGGCGTCCCGCCGAAGGTGATCCACCGGATCCTGAAGGTCACCGTCTCGTCCTCGTAGCACCGGGTCCGCCGCACCGGCGCACCCCTTCACCGTTCTTCCCCGTGTCGCGAGCGTCGTGACGCGACCAGCGAACAGGAGGCCCACCATGCCCGTCGAACCGCCTGCCGCCGACGGCTCGAGCCCGCAGCGCCGATCATTCGACGCCGAGCCGCCCATGGTCATCGACGCCGATAAGCGCTACACGGCCACCATGGTCACGTCGAAGGGGACGATGACGATCGCCCTGGACCCGCAAGCGGCGCCGAGGACGGTGAACAGCTTCGTGTTCCTCGCCCGGTACCACTACTTCGACGGCATCGTCTTCCACCGCGTGATCCCGGGCTTCGTCCTGCAGGGCGGGGACCCCACGGCCACGGGGACCGGAGGGCCGGGGTACAAGTTCGCCGACGAGCTGCCGCCCCCGGGCCGCTACGAGCTGGGATCGCTGGCGATGGCCAACGCCGGGCCCGACACCAACGGGAGCCAGTTCTTCATCATCTCGGGCCCCGACGGCATGCGCCTGCCACCGAGCTACTCGCTCTTCGGCAAGGTCGTGTCGGGGCTCGACACGGTGACGGCCATCGACGCCCTCGGCTCGAGGTCGGGCAAGCCCACCGAGACCGTGACCATCGAGTCGGTGACGGTCACCGAGGCCGACTGAGGGCCCGGGGCGCCCCCATCCCGAGGCGCCAAGGGCGACGCGCCGGGGTCAGTGGGGCAGGGCGTCGAACCCGGCGGGGTGCCCGCTCACGAACACCTGCACCGTCCCCTCGCCCGCCTG